>ERZ1034719.11-NODE-11-length-160469-cov-26.162436_pt1 | contig 160469 bp, 155 predicted proteins | sample MGYA00520703_ERZ1034719 | MGnify/ENA primary metagenome ERZ1034719 (study PRJEB33766, sample SAMN09781716) | gut metagenome | biome: gut microbiome | host: Homo sapiens | place: Madagascar | study: EMG produced TPA metagenomics assembly of the PRJNA485056 data...
ACCCGGCGTCGCGCATATACCGGAAGAAATCGTCCTGCAAAACGCTGTAGGACTTTTTGAGAACAGGCTTGCCTTTTGTGCTTAGAATCGGCTCACCATTCTCGATGCTACTTCTTCGTATACGCCTGATTCCGGCTCGTGGGCTTATCCGGCATACTCATTACAATTAAACCCATTTCAAGCGCTGGATTGATATAGTGCCTCCTGAGAGTCTCCTTCGATTTCAGGTTCAGCAGCTCCATAATGCGTTTAGCCGTATAAGGCACATCGTATTCCATCGCATTGAGCAGTCGCCTGACATATTCGCTGACCTGTGCGTCTGCTGAGCTTGCTTGCTGCAAATACAGATCCAGTGTTTCACTGATCTTCTCCAGCATGAATACAATAAAGCTATTTGCGCTGCCTTCGTTGTGGCATTTTGAAATCGCCTCGTAGTATTCCGACTGAAACGCATGTATCCGACTTTCTATCGGCATATATTGAAAAACGCGGTTCCACTCGCAGAGTAGGCTTGTCTGCCAAAGCCGCGCCATGCGTCCGTTCCCATCCGCAAACGGGTGGATGAACACAAACTCATAATGAAATACCGAGGAAAGAATGAGCGGATGCACATCCTTTCTTGCCTGCTTCATCCATGAAAACAAATCATCCATCAGGGCAGAAACGCGCATTGCGGGCGGAGCCATAAAAATACACCGGCCGCCGTCAAAAACACCTTCCTCTCCGCGACGGAACTGTCCGCTTTCATCGACGGTGAGGTAGGTCATGACGCCGTGAAGGCGTTTCAGCTCATCAATGGAAAATGGGTCGAATTTGCCAAGTTCGTCATAGGCTCTGTATGCATTCTTGACCTCTTGGATTTCTTTTACCGGGCCGATGACGGTTTTGCCGTCGATAACGCCGCGAACAGCATCGATAGACAGTGAGTTTGCTTCTATGGCCAACGATGAATGGATGGAACGGATCCGGTTGTTGCGCCGCAGGCATGGTTTCGCATCAAGGCTTTGATAGCGATCAAGCCTGCCAATCTTTTCCGCGATCTCCGAAACAAGCTTGACCATGTGATTGGTTATAGCAAACGGGGGCTGATAACTTGCCATGCTCTCCACCTCTTTCTATGCTTTATTATACCCAAAAGTCATAACGCTCTGCAACATCTTGTGTATTATCTTGCGTATTTCCTTGCTTACGAGCAGAAATGAGCTAACATGAAGAATTGGAGAAGAGCATGGCAATCCGGTATACGTCTTAGTAATTCGAATAGTTGTTCACTACAGAACCTCCAGCAGACTCATCACCTCGATCCAGCTATCCAGCTCGGCTGCGGGCGCAGACCAGAGCCTTATCGAAATGATGTTCAGCGCCTGCTGCCGAAGCCGGTAATACTGCCTGTCTGAGATGTGCAGCTCGGAGCATATCTCGACTACCATAAGCCGCTCTGGGGCGATATAGGTCAGATAGATGATGTTGTAGAGCATATCGCCGTTCTGCGGCTTGTCGCGCAGTATGGAGACTGCCTCGTTCAGTCTGTCCATCATGCTGCGGGAGAGCCGCATGCTCTGAATGCGATTCTCCAGCCGGTAATTATCCAAATCAATCTCCGAGTTCACCATGTTGATGAGCGTGTCAAGGTCGTGCAGCGGCGCGTCAAGCTCCTCGGCAATTGTGTCGGGGAAGCATTGCAGCATCCATCGGATATCGCGGTAGCTCCGAAGCAGGAGCAGCGTGTTATGGTGCATATTGCGGCGCTTTTCTTTATCGGCCTTGCGAACCGCCTCGTTTTGGATCGCGTCGTCCTCGATAAGCCCACGCTTGGCCAGCATCTCGACTAAGGCGTGGGACTGCATGGAGAGTTGGCTTTCCTGCTGGGCATAGATATCCCTTGCTGGGACGTTCTGTACGTCTTGCTTTTTCATTTGGGTATCCCTCCTTGGATATGTCGTTATGGCCAGGCGCATCGCCGTGGCCGGGGAGGGCCGAGATCCTGTATCATGCGTTCCCTGTATATACTACCCGCGCAGTCATTCGTACTCTTTGGGAGAGAAGAATACGCGCGCGTATTATATGGGGTAAAAACTGCAACACGATCAACAGCCGGGTGACTTTGAGAGGGACACCCATCGTTGAGGTTGCCAAGCTCGATCCTATTGCTGAACCAGAGCGTATACAGGTTGATTCGCTCATGGTCAGAGCTTGAGTAATGCGTTTTTTGCCCCATAAAACGTATTTCGTTCAAAACACGCATTATGACGGCGTCGGTTGGGGCTTCCACCGGGCCAACGTCCGCCGGATAGAGCTGGTTGAATATGAGGCAGCCATAGGAGCCGGGGAGCTTATAAAGCGAAAAGGTATCCGCATACTTTTTAAGGAAGCGCCAGACTTTGGTTTTCTCCCAACCCCAGCGTGCGCCAAGGCTGTCAAGCGTGAGTATCGGTTTACCGCGCATAATTTGAACGGTTGGCGCCAATCTTGAGAATGCGTTATAACGGTCTCCCCATACAGTGTGGCACCAGAGGTCAAGCCATGCGTCAGATTCGCCAAAGCGGTATCCCTGTCGGACAAGCCTTTCTGTGACGTCTCGCGGAATGCAAAGGAAGCCGTAGTCTTCGGTGGTGTAGATGGCGCCGGTGGGACAGGTATCGCCGCTACATTCCATGATCCAGTCGTTGATGGTATAGGTGAGCTTCTTCGTTTGTGTGTTGAGCGAGCAGGTGATGAAGCCCATCTCCACAAGCCGCTCCATGACGTTGAGCACCTGCTTGCGATCCTTGACGCCGAGTATGCTTTTCAGTCCTACGATGCCGCCGACCCAAGAGCCAGCGTTGACATCGTTTGTGTAACCACAGTACCGGGCTTTGCCTGGACGGAACGCTGCACGGGAAGCAAGCCGGAGGAATGAACCCATTAACCCCTTGCCTGTAGGTATGTGGGCGCGCGGCAGCTTGACCCACTTGTAGGTAAAGAGGCATTTCATAGAACATATCTCCCATCCGATAGAAAAAAGGGAAATGCTCATCACATCTCCCTTTTTACAGTCCGCAGTATATGGTATAATCCAAGTGTAAGGCGTGTCCCGACTTGTGGTTATTGTCTTGATGCCATCATTCCACGTTGCTTCTGCTAAGATTTTGCTAATCGCTTAGTTTGAAACAACAGTTTATGCAGTGGTATGCAATGATACGGCATTACAAACAATTCACCCATTTTTCTGATTTTTTTGATGATGGGCAACATCACAAGGTATCATAGATAATGCGGTAAAAAACGTCTTGGCGACCTCCTAAGCGGAAGGCCCCCGGTTCGAATCCGGGCGGGAACGCCAAAAAGCCCCGTAAATAAGCACTTTCGGGGCTTTTTCTTTTGCCCTGAAGTTGTGCTGACTCATGATGATGCTTGCCGCTACTTTTCTGTCCTCGTCCAGAATATGTGCGTATACTCTTGTAATCATATCTGCCTGTGCGTGTCCCGTATCGCCCTGCGTTGCTTTTATATCGCCGTGATTGAGTTTTAGCTTGTAAGTTGTGCTTGAATGACGGAGCGAATGAAACACCACGTTTGGCAGCCCTGCATCCTCTTTTAGACGGTTGAAGCTTTTTTCAATATTTTTGCAGTCACAGGGACGCCCGTTATAATGCGCGACAACAAGGTCATAGTCGAAATACTCATCCCCGAGAAATTCTTTTTGCTTTTGCTGGGTATCCCGCCATTCCCGCAGAATGTAGGCGAGGGTTTTCGGTAACCATACGCGGCGGACGCTGGTAGCGGTCTTGGGCGTTTTGAGTATAAGCCTTGTTTTGGGGTTACTCATTACGGGTGGAAACACAAAGCGAATATCCCGATTGCCAAGTGTGTCCATTACGTCCTTTGATGCCCTGAAGAGCTCTTTATCAACATATACCGAGGCATTATCTTTTGCAATATCCTCATCGCTGATGCTTACATTATTCCACGTAAGTCCAAGTATCTCGCCAACGCGTAGCGAACAGGCAAAGGCAAGATTCATGGCGACAAAAAGCTTTGCATCCTTGCAGCTGTCAAGCGCCTTGCGAATTGTTTCCGCTGTCCAAATCTCTCTAGATTTCTTTTCTACTTTCGGGAGCGTTACGAAGTCAAACGGATTGCGCGCTATGACCTCCCAGCGCACTGCCTGCTTGAAAGCTGAGCGAAGCAGTTTTATTACCCTTTCAATGTTCGCCGGGGTCATATATTCCGTTTGCCTGCGCCTGCCGCCAACTTCAACGGGCTGAGTCTTTTGCAGTGTCTTGATATACTTGTCCGCTTCCCTCGGCGTAATCTCTTTCATCTCCTTATTACCGATGATGGGAACAATATAGTTCGCAATCATGGAACAGTTGGAATTGAAAGTGGAATACGACCATGTTTTCTCGCCATACAGCGCAACATAATCTTTCAGAACGTCCGCTACGGTTTGCTTGTTCGGGGGCAGGAATGTACCCTCGGTTTGCTTGTACTCGATTTCAGCGCGCCGCTTATGCGCCTCCGCATAGGTCTTAAAGGTTTCCCAGCGCTGCTTTTTTTCTCCGTTCTCGTTTTCGTAGGTGTATACGACGGAGAACGTTCCTCTTCTTTTCCTGATGGATGCCATTGTTTTTTCTCCTTTGTTAAATGTTTTGTTGGTCCAGCCATTCATCAAAGGACTTCTTTGATATTCGTATTGAAGCGCCGATTTTTACGAACTTTACCTCGCCCCTTTTAACAAACTCATAGGCGGAAGTCCTGCTGATTCCTAACAATGCAGCTACCTCATCGACGGTGTAAGTTCGCTTTTCGCAGATGCGCTTTGATTGTTGTTCCATCTTAGCCCTCCTTTCTTTATAAAGTCACCAAGCATCGCATCTGCTGTACTCATCATACATACAGATACGCCATGGCGCAAATGTGCAAATTCGATCTGTTCCATAAAATAAAATGTGCCCCAATAAGGGCATCATATCAGACTGACGGAAGCCGCCGTCATCATTGGACTTTCACCACCTCGGCAACGCCCGGGCTGCGCTCTGGAACTTAATCTCGACTGCGCAGAAGTATCATTATAGGCCGCACGGGTAATCGCGAAATTCCATTGCTTACTTGGGATTTTGTGGAATACATATAGTGAGTATGCGCTCCTGCGCTTACCATGCGACTAAAGTATCTGATAATGATGAATATGGAATTTTCAAGGTGCGCTTGGCTGTCTGCCGGTCAAAGCCCGCATTTGCAAGTGGGCTTTGACAGAAAGGCATGGCTAAAACCCGCAGGAAGGAGCGTGAGGAGGGGGGGACACGCTCCTATCCGTACGGGCGGGTGAAAATTAGGCTATTAGCTTAAAGCTCAATATGCGTGTAATGAGTTTTGTCTCCAGCCTGCGCCGCATTTCCTCGTCAACGAAAAGTACTGGCATACCGTTTTCGTCGTATAGCTGTCTTGTGGACAGCGCGGTGATATAGCCTGCATAATGCTTTACTACGGCGTTGATAGCATCTACATTGCCGTTTATTGCTGCGGCTATGATGGGGAAGGGAAGTAAATTATGTTTTGCCTTTGCTCTGTTTGCCATACTGATATTCCTCCAGGAAGTCCTTTAGTTGCTTGAGTGAGCTTGTCCGCTGATAGCAGACCGTTCGACGTACCCTGTCTAAACAAGCGGCGATTTCACTATCATTCATGCCAAGGAAGAAGGCTAATAGAATTACTTCGCGTTTTTCCTTTGGTAAATCGGAAAGAGCTTCGCCGACAGCCTCGTTTTCTACAAGAACATCATATCCTGCAACGGTAAAGCAGTGGTAGTCGGATGGATAGATGTCTTTGATGCAAAGCCTATCCTGCTCCTGCTGCGACAGCTCCGAAAAGAGTTTTTCATTGCTGCTGCGCCGTACAAGCTCTTTTTTATGCTTTTTCGCTTCGCCTGCAATCACCAGCTTTGCAAAACGGTCAAACTGGTGCTGTATGGTTATCCGCTGGAAAGAAGATAGCTCCAAGAGAGTTCACCTCCTTCCATACCCACGGAAGCGGTGTATTTCTCCTTTCGCTCAATATCCCCCTTGAAGGGAGCCGATTTGGCAAACTTCGGCAAAATTTTCTGAAAAAAGTTTGAAGCGCTGCTTTGCCTACATCAGAACGAATGGCATTCACCCATAAACCTCCGTAAAATTTGATTCTTATGTAAGTAATCAAAAAACGGAGGGACACGGGTACGCCCCTAATCGAATGCAAATAAAAAAGCGCCGTGAAAACATAAAGCTTTTACAACGCTTTTATCAAACGCTATGTAATTCCTGAGACGATATATAAAAGCCGGGGCAGTTGCTTAACTGCCCCGGTCAATATCATATCCCCAAGAATACGCACGATTAGATTATATTTTACCTTTAAACAACCAAGTATCAAATTCGCCTTATTTTCTATGGTATTTGACATTTTAAACTAAGCTGTTTCACAATCAACAAAGTTCTTATATTTAGTTTTACAGTTGTTGCACTCAATCGTTATCCATATCCAAGTAAAAGCATTATCCATTTCAGCTATTCCAAGTTCTGCAAGTTCTTGAATAGCAGGATATTCATATTTGATACGGACAGAAAATCCTCCATTTTGGCATTTCCTGCAATCAATAGGTTTAGCTTGTGCATGTGTATATTGAGCTTTCCAACATTTCTCATACCCATCGCAACTGCTATCAAATACTTGGATAACTTTACCGCATTTTCTGCAACGAACTTCTATTAAGATTTTGCCGTTTTCTGGAAACAGGCACATTTTTGAAAACATACCGTGTCTTACTTCTCCAACAACAAATACGTCAAAATCATGAGCATTACAGCATGTAAGCATTCCTTCAATTATGCTGTTATCGTTATCGTTTATTTGGTGTATCATTTTAAAATACGGTTGAATTTTTTTAGGAATCAATTTCATCGCCCCCCTATTCAAACAATTTTCTAACCCACTTAACAATCTTTCCCACAGACCGCGGATTGTTTGAGAGCATTTTAGACATCTTGTTAATAATAGAATTTGTGCTTTGCTTTGGACTTACAACTTCTACTAATTTATTCATACCTTTTTTAGCAACCCCAATAACATCTGGTCGACTTGTTCCATTTAGCCCCATTGTCTTTAAAGCTCTGTTCATGCCAATTCGTGAATACTGTCCAGATGCAGCCATTTTACCTGCTTCCATATTTGTTGCAAGCCTGTGTAAAGTCGATCCGTGGGCATTCCCTACAACGGTTGTAGCTCCAGTAGCTATATTTAGCCCTGCCGATGCAGCACCTGTCACACCACCTATCAATGTGCCAGACATAAATCCTGAACATGCACCATCCAAAGCTCCTTGCCAGCCTCCAGAAATACCGCCTCCAATAGCTCCCATTACTGCACCGGAAACACCACCAGAAATGGCGCCAGAGAGCGCTGCACCGAATACCACTGCTGCTGCACCACCGGTACAAGCCGTGGCTATCGCCAATCCGGCAATCGCTGCAACACCAATCGTAATCTTTAGCCAATTAGGCATCGACCAAGTGCCGCAGGTGTCGAAACGGTTCACCGGATTATTCAAACAATATGCCCACATATTGCCGCCGATGACGCCCTGACCGGTGGACATATATACGTCGGCGGAGATGAAGCGGCAAACTTCGGGGTCGTAGTAGCGGGTGGTGAGATAGTAGAACCCGGTTTCGGTATCGTAGTAGTAACCGCGATAACGGAACGGGTTGTCCGCGCCAAGTGTAGTTGCCAAGGTGCCGGTGGTGGATATCAGCTTGCCCCACGCATCGTAGATATATTCTACCACACGCACGCCGCTTTCGTCCATAAGGCCAACTATATCATTTTGGCCGTATTATATATAAAAACCGAGGCAGTTGCTTAACTGCCCCGGTCAATATCAGATTCCCCAAAATTCCATGTGATTGAATTATATTTTACCTTTAGGCAATGCTGTATCAAATTAAGCAAAACCCAAGATGCTGTTTAGTGATAACCTCGCGTAAAACGCTCTTTAGTTTCAACCAAACATCAAACTTCTTTTATGCTCTAAATCACCTCTCATATGATATAGCAAACTTGCTATTGGGTCAAACTGGTGGTTATATCGACATATACCGATTGTGCCCCCGTTAGGTACTATCACAGTAATAATCTCATTCAGTTCCCATATCACTATCAGATATACTTAACTGCAAATATAGAGCCTTATCGATAATATTTTGGTGAAACGCCATCTATTGAAGTTATCAGCATTTGACCGTTATTGGAGTACGCCACAAGCGCATTTTGAAAATCTTCTATATTCTTGAATTCCTCATTCTCTATATAGTAGAGCTTATCAAAAAATTTAGAACTTCCGGGTTTAGAATCAGAACTCGATCCAAGTTCTATAGCTCTCCCGTTTAATATGGCGTGAAGTTCAATAATATCATTGCTATTAACTAATGATACTATCTTGTCTATAGAATACGTCATACTTCCTTTCACTTCTTGTACGCATAGATTAGCTGCTTTGTGACGATTGTCATGAACTATTACCATTTCTGCTACAGATATGGCTATGCAATATATAATTGCTACGCCAATACCAACACAAATAGCCCCAATAACAAATTGCCAGCCCATTTTTTCGACATGAAAGAAACTATCTCTCTTGACAACAAATATACTTATTATAATACAAACCACAATTTTGATGATTGGATAAGTATACGACTTGAGCGTACTATCAACGCTAAAAAAGTTAATTTTTCTCATGCATTACCTCACACATAAACGTTTTATGCGGTCGTATGAATACTGCTTTAAGCCATAGTACACATTCATGGCCGTATTGCCGATAAAAGTTGACAATGCACCTTTCGCCATCACCTTTAGCGACATACGTCTCGCCGTACCATTTCGAAGCTTTGTAAGCCCGGATTTATAAACAGCAGACATACTGTTGCGTCCTTTGGTCACTTTTTTGAGTCCAGGAAGCTTCCCTAAGCCGTAACTTATTGCCCCGTCAGCAATTGCATTTACACCTATTTCTGCCCAGGATTTGTCAGAAACTCCAGTTGCTTTTTCAAGCGCTAAACCTACTCCGGTTGTTACAAATCCGGAAGCCGCGTTTGCTAGACCCACATTTCCCGTGCCTCCGAGGATAGCCCCGCCAACTGCTCCTCCAACAAATGCCCCTACATATGTTTGCCAATTACTAATTGTTAATTCTCCGCTGACAGCAGTTGTTAATGCATCGCTAACTACTTGGCTTACGACTCCAGTTATGGCACCAATAACAGCGCCTATGACTATATTCCAACATTTGCCATCAACTTCATAGCGATTCACCGGGTTATTTCCGCAATACGCCCACATATTGCCGCCGAGGACACCCTGACCGGTGGACATATATACATCGGCGGAGATGAAGCGGCAGACTTCGGGGTCGTAGTAGCGGGTGGTGAGATAGTAGAGGCCGGTTTCGGTATCGTAGTAGTAACCGCGATAACGGAACGGGTTGTCCGCGCCAAGTGTAGTTGCCAAGGTGCCGGTGGTGGATATCAGCTTGCCCCACGCATCGTAGATATATTCTACCACACGCATGCCGCTTTCGTCCATAAGGCCAACTATATCATTTTGGCCGTTTCTCAGGTAATAGTACTCCGTGCCGTTGTAGTTTACGGATACCGCCTGACCGTTGGCGTCGTAGCTGAACAGCAGCGATTTTCCAGGCGCTACCTGCGCCATGAGCAGACTGCCGTTGTAGCTGAACGATGTGGTCACTCCGTTTATTGTCTTGCCCGAGCGTATGCCCTGCTCGTTATAGGTGTAGCTTGCGGTCAAGCCGTCGCCGGATAAGCTCTCCAGCCGCTTGCCCTGCCATGCCATGGTGTAGCCGCGGTAGCTTAAGGGGTTGCCTATCTCGTCGTAGGATATGGTCTCTCCGTTGTAGCTTACCAGCTTGTCCTTCCACTCGCTGTCGTATTCATAGGCGAATGTGGCTGTGGGCGTGCCGAGAGTACCCGTGGTGTAGGCGTATTCTTTGCGCTCAAGAATGTTGCCTGCATTGTCGTAGGTGTAGGTCGTGGTCTTGTTCGTGAAGCCGTCGTTTACCCGCGTGAGCTGATTAAGCGCATCATATGTGTAGGCTGCGCTCTTAGTGCCCTGGGATATGGCGGTCACGTTGCCGTTGTTGTCGTAGGTATAGGTATATGCCGCGTCGCTGCCGTTCCTGTAGCTTTGCAGCATGGTGGTCTTTGACCCATTGGCCCCGGCAAGATAGCCAAAGGATACCGTGTAAGGCGTTGCGAAGCCATATACGCGCGATGACCGCGTGCCGGTAGCATTGTAGCTGTCGGTTATGGTCTTGCCGTTGACCTTTACGGTAACGGGACGATTGTCCTTGTCGTAAGTGTATTCCGTTACCCAGCTGCTGCCGCCCGCAGACTGGTGTAGCTTGGTCAGGTTGTCGTTCAGGTCGTATTCATACAGATACTCGCTGCCGTCGCTTGACGCGGAACGTATCAGCCTGCCGCTCAGGTCGTAGTAGTACGATGTCGTTATGCCCCTGAGGTTGTCTACCATCCGCTGCAGGTTGCCGTCGCCGTCATACGAGTAGCTGTACATCTTGGTGGAACCAAAGCGCACTTCGGTTATTCTGTCAAGCACATCATATTCGTAGTGTATGTTCAACCCGTTTCCGTATTGCGCGCTCGTCAGCAGGCCGCGGCTGTTGTCGTATGTGTTCTGCGAAAGCACATCGGAGTTCACCTTGGTCGCCAGCGTGTGCCCAAACAGGTCATATGTCATGCCGTAGCTGAAGCCGTTGTGGGATATGCCTATCAGCTCATCGTCATCATATGTGTAGCCGACCTGCGCGTTACCCTGCGTAAGGCCGGAAAGCCTGTTCATGGAGTCGTAGCTGTATGCAGCCACGTTGCCGTTGGCGTCGGTCACGCTTGTGCGCAGACCCTTATCGGTATTGTAGCCGTAGCTTACCGATTTGCCTCGTGCGTCGGTCACAGAGGATACAAAGCTGCCTACGCTTGTGTAGGTTGCGGATGTTTGTATGTATTCCGAATCGCTGCCCGTACGCGAGGTGAGGGCATTACCCTTGCTGTCGTAAGTGAAGGTATACTTCATGCCGGATTCGCTTACGGCGGACAGAAGGTTGTGCATGACTATGAACTCGGAGTTGGAGAGCATGCTTCGCGCAGATGTTTTGTCCAGCAAATATTCCACGTTTTGGGTAATGCCCGTGGGGAAGGCGTTGCGCTTGCGGAACCTGCGCCAGGCGGAGGTGAAGAACATGCTGCTGTATGGGTTCTCATACACAACATGGAATTCATCAAGGTACACATGGGTGAGACGGCCCACCCTCCAGTTCTCCGTCACGCGGTTGAGAATAGCATCCGTTATAACGAGTAGGCCCATGGTTTTGAGCTGTTCGCCAAGGTCGAGAATGTCATATACCAGAATGCGGCATTGAGTGTTCACATTGGTCGGATAGGCGAAAGCGTTAAGGCTGCCCTTGGTGAAAAGCTCCAGCGAGAGCGCTAAGTGCGGGTTCCGGATATATACTTTATTCTATCAATTGTAATTACCGCATCGGTTAGATCTTCGTACGTTCTGTTGGCAGCAATGCATGGCACAACTATAAACATAGTAAAAACAAAAATCATTTCGATTATCCGAGAAAATATGACACTATAGTATTTGAATTTGCTTACCCTGTTCTTTGCCTTTTTGCGTCCCATAACTGCATCTCCGATTTAACTAATACTAACCCGGTCAGCACACTTGCCGCATGTGCTGACCGGTGGCGATGCCTACCGCTTCACATAGTTCTCCGCCTGCTTTGTGAACATTTCATAATACTTTCCCTTGGCCTGCATCAGCGCGCTGTGGGTTCCGCTTTCGCAGATTTGGCCGTGGTCCATTACAATAATCCTGTCTGCGTCTCTTACGGTGGACAGCCGGTGGGAAATCAAAATCGTAGTCGTCTGATTGGCTGCGCCGAGGATTGCTTCACTCAGCTTGTATTCTGCCAGAGGATCCAGGGCGGATGACGGTTCATCCAGCAAAAGAAGGCTGAAGTCCCCGGACATGACTCTGGATACTCCGATTTTCTGGGCTTCGCCGCCGGAGAGAAGGATTCCATCCTCAAAAAACTCACGCGTCAACTCGGCGTCATAATCTGCGCAGTTCTTTTTTAGAATCTCGTCAAGCCCCATCTGCTTTGCTATCTTGCGCATTTTTTCGGCGGTTACGGGATGATACAGCGAAATATTATCGGCAAAACTCATGGCGTATATATTCGTACTTTGAAACGCAACGCCGATACGGCTGCGCATCCGGCGCACATCATACTCCTTTATGGGTCTGCCGTTTATATATATCGTTCCGCTGTCCACATCATAAAGCCTTAACAGCAGCTTCATAAAGGTGGACTTTCCTGCGCCGTTTTCACCCACTATTGCAACTTTTTCGCCGGGTCGGATCGACAGATTCAAATCCGATAATGAAAAATCCGAGTTCTCATAGGAAAAGCTGACATCTTTCAATTCCACGGAAAAACATCCATTTTCAGGCTGCGCCTTCTCCGGCCCGACGTCGCTCTCAATTTTTGATTCGAGCCTGAAAAAAGCCCTTATTTTTTCCACGTTCATGGAAAGAATACTTGCATCTTTGAGCAGATACGTCAACATGTTAATCTTTGAATCCAGCCGATAAAATGATAGCATCAGCGTCATATACATCGCAACTTCCGGTATATTGCCCACAATAATGTTCTTTATAATGTAGAGCATAATGATTATTTCAGTAGAGAACAAGATAGCTTCGTGCAAAATATACAGCAGTTCGATTTTCCATACATATTTTGCCTGCACCTTCAGTTTCTGCTTGCCGCAATTATCGTATGACGCTCCCGCAATTTCCCCGAGCATTGTGGACTTCATATCGGCTGCGTACTCTTTCAAATAGAAAAGCCTGTGGAAATAGCCCAGCCGCCTGTCGAGCGGTACGGAGTCCTCCTTGTACTTGATGGAAATGGAATTCAGATGTTTGTTGACAACGACGTGCAGAAGCATCTGCACAACTTCGGCCAATAATATCCACGGGCCGAGCGTTGCGATAACAGTGCCCAATAAAACTATGCTCAGCATGCACTGTGCAAAATCAATAAGAAAGCTCCGCGCCTTTTCAAGCTGAGTCGAGTATTCTTCCACGGCCCATGCGAAATTATCGTAATATTTAGGATCGTCGATATACTTATAATCAACATTCACAGCTTTTTCATAAATCTCACGATTAGCCTGAAGGCTGATAGAAGTTTTCTGCTTTGCAAAGTATGCCCGCGCGAGCTTGAAAATAGCGCTGTTCAGAAAACCGACGACAGTAAGTGTTACAGCGGCAGCAGCGACGATATGGAACGGTTTTTCATCCGCCAGCAGGTTAAGAATTATCTCCGGAGTATATACATAGAGAAAATCTTCAATAGGAGAATAAAGCCCCATAATAACAATGGAAAGCAAAAGGTAGAGTCCGTATTTCTTATACGGTTTACATATCCATGCGATATTGCTGCACATGTTTCGTATGCTTTTCATTATGATTCAACCCTTTCGTATATTTGATTGTCTAAATGCCCCAACTTTGCCTGCCGATCACAATGCCCCAGGAACCTGCCCTTTTTAATTCTATCATAAATATAAGTATTTGCAATGAACGTTTCATCTTTTGTCGCAAAAAGTCGGTTTTTGCAGAAAAGTTTACGGCTTTGCCCGGAGAATATTCGCTCGGCTCGCCCGAACACATACCAATAGTATAAAAATCCAATCAGTATGACTGGTGGGTTCTGCTTTGGTTGAATGGATGATACAATGTAAGCGAAAACAACAGGGAGGGCGGAAGAATGACCAACAAACTGGCGGAAAATATACGCGCGTTCCGCAAGCAGCGCTTGCTTACGCAGGAGCAGCTGGCGGAGGTGCTTGGCGTTACAACAGGGGCTGTATATAAATGGGAAGCAAAGCTTTCGCAGCCGGAACTGAGCATGCTGATGGAGCTGGCGGACTTTTTCGATACATCGGTGGACGTGTTGCTGGGGTACGAAATGAAGGATAACCGCCTTGCGGCAAGCGTGGCGCGGATAAAGCAATGCCGCCGCGAAAAGGACCGCGATGGATTTGACGAGGCGGAAAAGGCGCTCAAGAAATATCCAAACGTGTTTGACGTTGCGTATAACAGCGCGGTTCTATACAGCTCCTTCGGAATAGAATGCGGGGATAAGCCAAAGCTTCTCCGCGCTATGGAGCTGCTGCGGCAAAGTCTGCTGCTCATTGCGCAGAATACGGATCCGGAAATAAACGAAAGCACCATACACGGCGTTATGGCGGAGGTATTGCTTTGCCTTTGGGATGCGGAGCAGGCGGTGGAGATGCTGAAAAAGCATAACGCCGCGGGCATGTACAACGACATCATCGGCATGACCCTTGCAAGCCACTGCAAGCGGACGGCTCGCTGCCGCTTATTCACTATGCGGATAATGTGAACAACGCCGCCAACTGGACGGGCGACGGCAGCTGCTTTGTATATGTATTCTTCGCAGCGGTGCTTACAAGCATAGTTACGGCGCTGTTCATCGGCACGGAGTATGGCGACGGCACGCTGCGCAACAAGTGCATAGTGGGCCACAGGCGCGGCAGCATATATGCGGCCAACACCTTATCGTATGCATTGCGGCGGGGGCGATGCTCTGCGCGGCGTATATAGTGCCGCACACGGGCCTTGCGCTTATGCTGCTCGGCGGGTTTGAAGCGGAGGCGGCAGCCATACTCATGTATACCGCCATCAGCCTTGCGACAATATGCGTATTCGCTTCGCTGTGCGTACTGGTTGCCATGCTGTGCCCCAACACAAGGCGTATACGGCGGCACTATGCATCCTGCTCGCGTTTGCGCTGCTGTTCGCAGGGGTGTACATAACAAGTGCGCTCAACGAACCGGAATATTATCAGGGATTTTCTTACACTGAAAACGATGTAACGGCTTCGGAGGAGATGGAGCGCAACCCGAACTATCTCAGCGGGGCAAAGCGGCAGGTGTATGAATTTATGTATGACTTTTTGCGCACGCCGCTTACGGCTATGTGCGGCTATATTGAACTGATGGAGCGCGAACCGCAGACAGAAAATGGGAAACGCTATCTTGCCGTTATGCGCACGGCTGACCAGGGCGCGCTGAGACGAATATTCGATAACATAATAAGCAACGCCGTCAAGTATTCAGACGGCGACTTTGCCGTTGCGCTGGACGAAAATGGCACGGCAACATTCACGAACGGCGCGGTGGAGCTGAGCTGCGTGCAGGCGGAAAGGCTTTTCGATCGGTTTTTTACCGTTGAAACGGCGCGCTTCTCGACCGGCCTTGGCCTATCGATAGCCAAGCAGCTTACGGAAAAGCTGGGCGGCAGCATACGCGCGGAATATGGCGGAGGGAAGCTGCAAATAAGGCTGAGCCTGCCGCGGTATTGATTTTTTAGCAATAAAAGTCGAGAGCGAAAGCCGCGCGGGCGATACAATACGGCGCGTAAGGAGATGAAAGTGAATGAAGGAACAGGTATTGGCCGTGCAGCGGATGCAGGATTACATAGAACAGAACAATGCCAAAGATATAAGCTTATCCGATCTTTCCAAAGCGTCGCTGTTTTCGCCGTGGTATTCATATCGGCTTTTCAGGGAGTACACAGGCATTACGCCCGCGGAGTACATACGCAGATACAGGCTGACCCAGGCGGCGAAAAGGCTGCGCGAGGGCGGGGAAAGGGTGATAGATATTGCCTTTGACGCCGGCTTTGCAAACGTGGACACGTTCACGCGCGCTTTTTGCCGCGAATTCGGCATGAACCCGAGCGAATACATGAAAGAACCCGTGCCGATAGCGCTGTTCATACCTTACGGAGCAAAATACAGAGAGCTGAAGAAGGAGAGGACAGACATGACAAACATTCAAACGGTCTTTGTTCGGGCAGTAAAAAAGCCGGAGCGCATATGCATAATCAAGCGCGGAGGATTACTTTACGTGTTCCAGGGCCAGCCGTTTAACGAGGAGAACTATTGCGGGGCCATACACGCCGTGCAGCACGCCATGGATGGCTATGACCCGACAACGATAGGCTACGAATGGGACGACGATAACCCACGCATACAGCTTGAACCCCGCGGCGAGAGGGGATACATTGAAATGAGAGCTGTGAAGAGGGCCGCAAGATGAGCGAAGCAATATACGTTAAAGGGCTGAGCAAGGCCTATAACGGCAAAATGGTGCTGGATAAGCTTGACCTGAGAGCGAAAAGCGGCCGGTTTTCGGCCTGCTCGGCGCAAACGGCGCTGTGCAGCCTGCTCGCGGTCAAATTCTTCCGGTGGGAATAAAATCTCACTGAATGAAATTTACGAATTACACTGAACGGAAATAATAAATCATACTGAATGAAAGCTCTTAATATCACTGAATGAGGTTGTATAATCCCTGAAATTGGGGTATACTGATAACGAGGTGATATGGATGAAACGGGAAAACTATAGGCCGCGGCTGATCGATAGAAAGGTTTCGGAGTATTTGTCCGCGTTTGGAGCGGTATGCATAGAAGGCCCCAAGTGGTGCGGAAAAACATGGACGTCCGTAGCGCACTGCATCAGCGAAATATTCATAGGCGACCCTGCGGGGAACTTTCAAAACAGAAGATTGGCAAGCATGGATCCCAAATTGGTGCTTGACGGGGGTAAACCGCGACTGATAGACGAATGGCAGGAGGTGCCTCAGCTTTGGGATGCGGTGCGCTATGCAGTGGATATGGATACGGCAAAGGGACAGTTCATATTGACCGGATCTGCTACGCCTAACCATAAGGGAATTATGCACAGCGGCGCCGGGCGGATAGCGCGGCTGCATATGCGGCCCATGTCGCTTTACGAATCCGGTGCGTCAAGCGGGAAAGTATCGCTTGGCGCACTATGCGCGGGCAAGTTTACGCCGGCAATGACGGGCGACGTTGACCTGAGAAATATAATAGAGCATATTATACGCGGCGGATGGCCCGCGAATATGGATACGCCGATAGAGCAGGCGGCGCTGCTGAGCAAAGAATATATTGAAGCCATAATTATGGACGATGCTTTCCGCATAGACGGGGTAAAGAGAGACGTGCGCAAAATGCGCATGCTTCTTAAATCCATTGCAAGGAATGAAAGCACCACCGCAACAAAGAAAAAGCTGCAGAATGACGTTATGGAAACGGATTCGCAGAATATTGATGCAAATACGGTTACAGCATATCTTGATGTGTTTGAAAGGCTGTTCCTGCTGGATAATCAGCCGCCGTTTGCAACTAAAATACGTTCATCGGTACGTGTGAAACAGGCGGAGAAGCGCCACTTTGCAGACCCATCCCTGGCGTGCGCGCTGCTTAATGCAACACCGCAAATGCTGCTGAACGACCTTGAAACATTAGGCTTCCTGTTCGAGGCGCTGTGTGAACGCGATTTGAAAATATATGCCGAATCATTTGGCGGGCAGCTATATCATTATCAGGACTACAACAACCGCGAAATAGATGCGGTTGTGGAGATGGCGGATGGGAGCTGGGCAGCAATAGAGATTAAGCTTGGCGCAAATCAGATAGATAAGGCGGCGCAGGAACTTATACACCTGCGCGATGAAATAGCGGCAGAGAAAGACGGTATACCGCCGAAAACGCTCATTGTGCTGTGTGCGCTTACAAACGCGGCATACCAACGACCGGACGGCGTATATGTTGTGCCGATAACGGCATTGAAGGATTAGCATTTATAATTAATCAGCCCCGCTTGTCTTTTGCGGACGGGCGGGGCTGAATTTTTGGATTGAATCCGGATTTAGATTTTTATCACATCACAAAGTGCAAAAAGCGCATGGCGTCGAACCAATCGGTGCATTCGAATTCAATGGTGCGTGCGCCGGTCTGCTTTGCGCCGGGGTAGAAGCTGCCTCCGCGGGCCTTGAAATGCTCCTTGAAGTTGACCTCAACGGTATATTTGTCGCTTGTGGGGAACATGCAGTCCTCCTTCTTCTTGGTGGCTATTGCGGCGGAAACGGTTTCGCGGATGCGGCGGACGGCAACATCGGGATGCAGCGTAAGCGCGCCCGCGCCTACACCCTCGTTTATGGGGACGGTGGCAATGTTCGGGTTCATTTCGTTCATCCATTCGCAAAGGCCGCGGTCACCGCATACGCAGTATACGGGCACGCCGAGTGAGCTTGCCACGAGCGAATTGAGCATAAGCTCAGGCGCAAGTATACCGTTCACCTTAACGTAGTTGTTCTGTGTATTCATGGTGTGGGAAAGCGGATTGCCGGGCATCTGCGCGGCGCTGTGATATCCGGTGAAAACAACGCCGTCAAACGTTTCGTCAATGCCGAACATCATGGAATACGGATGGCAGCCCCAGCCGCGGAATACGCGCGCATATTCGGGCAGCTTTGCGGGGTTGATGTTGCGCGCGCTGTCGTGCGCATCCTTTACCACTATTTCTTCCGCGCCCGCGTCATGCGCACCTTCGCAGGCGGCGGCAACCTCGCGGGTCATTTGGTTGGCAAAATAGTCATAATCATGCGGAACGGAGCGCTCGGTCTCGTTCCAGTTAACTATGCCCGCGGTACCTTCTATGTCCGCGCTGATAAACAGTTTTTTCATCGGTGTTTCTCCTTAACGTTTTATTATAAAATGCGTGGTTTTGCGCCGCAGGGGCTTAAAAACCATATTTATCAAGAAATTCGTTGACCACGGCGTAATACTTTTCGCGGTCCGTGCTTATGCTGCGCACATGGCCCGCGCCGGGGCAGATGTAAAGCGCCTTTTTGCCGCGCTTAGCGTCATAAAGCCTTAGCGTATTATCATACGGTATCAGCCTATCCGCCGTACCGTGTATGAACAGCACCGGAAGCTCAGGCGCACCGTTTGCGCGTTTGAGTTCATCAAGCGGCGATACATCGGAATATCCAAAGCCCGCCCGCGCGCGCAGTATCCACTCCGCAGGGCCTTCAAACGGCCACGAGGGCAAATGCTTCATGGAGTCAACGTTATACATGAGCTGATCGTGCAGAGTGGCAAACGGGCAGTCCGCAACCACAAAATCCGGCGGATTTTCCCCAAGGCCGCACAAAAGCACCGTTGCGCCGCCCATGGAATCCCCATGTACGCCAACGGTACACGGCTTTTCGGGATAGCCTTTATCGCGGCGGGCAAGGGCAACAAGCGCGGCCAGATCGTGCCGTTCAAGGTAGCCCATTGTGCAGTATTTGCCTTCGGACGTGCCGCTGTTGCGCTGATGATAAAGCAGAACGTCATAGCCGCGCTGCATATATATTCGGGCGTATTTCAATTCCGATTCGCGCCGCACCCAAAAACCGTGCGCCAGTATGCACACCTTATCGGTAGGCTCAGCCGCCCTGTACCAGCAGTAATCCAGCCGCACGCCGTCGCGCGCGATAATGCTGCCCTCCTCATCGGGAAGCAATGCGGCCATTTCGCCCGGGGCAAAGTTGCCGCGCTCTATTTCAAGCTGCTCAACCTCTTCAAGCGAAGAACGCTCGGGCGTGATGACAAGCTTCACAAGCATCCACGATACCGTGAATATGAAGGCGGCCGCAATAAGGGCTGTTATAAGCAATATCCATAACCACATCTGCGCCGCCTCCTTTCTGGTGAAATTGCTTTATTAGTCCTCGTTTATGTACACTCTGGGTACGCGGTTGGTAACAAGGCAGGTGAGTTCATAGTTTATCGTGCCTACCTTCTGCGCGGCATCTTCCCATGAAATGGAGTTGCCGCCGATGAGGGTCACCTCATCGCCGCGCTTGACCTTATCCTTATCCGCAAGCACCATGCACATATCCATGCATATGCGCCCCGCCTGCGGATAACGCACGCCGTTTATGGTAACGGTGGTGTTGTTGGAAAGGCGGCGGGGGTAACCATCCGCATAGCCTGCCAGCACAACAGCTGTGGTGAAGGGCTTGTCCCCCTTGAAGGTGCGGCCGTAGCTCACAGTCGCGCCGGCGGGAAAATCGCGCACCTGGGAAACGTGGCTCTTAAGCGTCATAACGGGCTTGAGCGGGCCGTACTGGGGCATGCTGTCAGGATACATGCCGTAAAGTATAACGCCCTCGCGCACCATGTCTATCTGCGTTTCGGGATGATAGAGTATGCCGGCGGAGTTGCTGGTGTGGCAGGTTTCGGGCCTTAGACCCTTTTCGGTAAGGTAGTTCATAACGGTTTTGTAGTTTTCAAGCTGCCATGCCGTGAATTCGTCCTGATCGGGAGTATCGGCAACGCAGAAATGCGTGTACATGCCCGTTACCTTAACGTTTGAAAGCTTACTCATGCGCTCGGCGGCTTCGGCGGCCTTCATGGCGGCGTCGTGCCCCTGCGCAAAAAGGCCGGCGCGGCTCATGCCGGTATCAAGCTTTATGTGGCCCTTAACGGTAACGTTTGCGGCCTTTGCGGCCTCGTTCAGTTCAAGGGCGTGGCTCTCGTCCACAAGGGTTTGGGTGATGTCGTTATCGGCAAGCACCTTTGCGTATTCGTGGGAAGTATAGCCCAGTATGAGTATGGTCTTTGTTATGCCGCCCTGGCGGAGCTCCAGCGCTTCGCTCAGGCAGGCCACCGCGAATGCATCCGCGCCGCACTTTTCAAGATAGCGCCCGCAGCGCACAGCGCCGTGACCGTAAGCATCGGCCTTTATAACACACATTACCTTTTTGCCCGTGGCGCGCGCGATTTCATAATTGTGCTTCAGCGCGGCCATGTCTATTTCCGCCCATGTGCGGGCGGTGGGGGAAAGCAGTTCGTTCATTTTACGCCTCCGAAAAATTGGGCTTTTGCCCTTGACCTGTACAGTTTATTCCATTGCCCTGCCCGTGTCAACCGATGGAGCAGGTATTGTTCACGATTTGTTAATGCATAAAATGGATTTATTGTGTTACTATTGCCATATATGGCTATGGAATCGCCTGTGCTTTTGCGGTATGCTTTAATTAAGGGATAACTGAAGCAAAAATATTAAAAAAACCATTGACCGGAGCCTTGGGGTATAGCTTATTCTATGCATGGAGGTGAGCGCAAATGCTTATAAATGAAGTATGCAGGGAATGCAACCTGACCAAAAAGGCGGTTGAGTATTACACCGAACAAGGCTTAATCCGTCCGGATATAACAGAGAACGGATATAGACGGTTCTCGGATGCGGATGTTTTGAAGCTCAGAAGAATTGCCGTTTTGCGCGGGCTTGGTTTTTCCGTGCCGGAAATACGCACAAGTCTTGATGACGATAGCCGTGCGGCAATTTACGATATTCTAAACAGGAAGGAGCTTGAAATCGTTGAGCTGCAGACAAAGCTTGCATTGATAAAGCAGCTTGCAAACGGCGGCGATTGGGAGCGTATTGAAAGGCAGATAGAAGCACTCCAAGGCAAGAAATCCATATTAAGCCGCATACTTGATAAGTTTCCGGGCTTCTATGGTAAATTCGCCTGTCTGCATTTTGCTCCGTTTTTGGGCGAAGCAATTGCAACGGAAGAACAGCGGGATGCGTTTGAAACGATTATACGTTATTTAGATGGCATTACGATGACCATTCCCGATGATGTGCGGGAATATATTGATGAGGCTACAAGAAATACCGACGCCGCCGTGCCGCAAAATGCGTCCGCAGCGCTTGCGGCAGCTATGGCAGACCCGGAGCGGTATATCCGCGACAACAGGGAGATGCTCGATCGATATAGAGCGGTTGCGGAATCGGAGGAATACAAGGCATCTCCCGCTTATCGCCTGCAGGAATGCTTGAAGCGGCTTCAAAGAGAAAGCGGCTACAACGATGTTTTTATTCCCGCAATGCAAAGGCTTAGCCCCGCTTACGGCGAATACTACAAAGCCCTGCAGGCGGCAAACGGGGTTTTCCAGCGGCATTTTCAACAGGAGTGATATTAAATGAAAAGAACGGAAGATGAGAACCCAAAGCAACGACGATACGAGCAAGGAGGAAGCCATGCGCAAAAAGTAAAAAGGGCGCTGTGCCTTATATCGATATTGCTCATAGCCGCGCTGTTTATAACCTATGCGGCAATTAGGCATAACGCGCGGAGCCCGCAGGAGCTAATAAAGTCCAAATGGGGGATAGAGCTTCCTCAAAGCTGCGTGCAGGTATATAGCGCAATAGGCGAAATTGGCATTGACGGGCGCGGCCCCAAATACAGGGTGTTTGAATGCGGCGACAGCGGGGATATGAAGAAGCTGCTGCAATGGCGGAGCATTAGCGTTAAAACATACGATAATGCCAACGTTTATCCGGTTCTGCACGGCCTTGAAACGGATGAAAGGGAAATTGACGGCGAATATCTTATACCCTTGGGCGAGTATATGTGCTTTAGGCAAACAAAAGGCGAATCGGGCATAGTGCTGCTGTACAGCGAAGAACAAGGCCGGCTGTATGTATTTGAAACGGTTATATAAAAATAAGCGGCGAAAAGGCCGCTTTGCTGATATGCTAACGGGGAGCCCTACTCCCCGTCATGCTTGCGCCCGTCGCGTCGGCACAGCAGCGCAATGCCCCATATGCCCGCAAGACCGACCAGCGTGTATATGATGCGCGCCACTACCGAAGCGCTGCTGCCGCATATGGCCGCAACCAGATCGAACTGGAATATGCCGACCAGGCCCCAGTTTATCGCGCCGATTATCATAAGAATCAATGATAACGTATCCATAAAAACACTCCTTCTTCTTTATTTTCTGCCGTTAGCTTTTGCATAAAGCGGCGGGCATATTTAAGTAAAAGCGTTCCATGGAAAATTTCGGGCAAAAATTACTTTTTCTTCTTTTCCGGGAAAAGCTGAAGCGTGAACTTGGAAAAATCCACGCCCTCCATAAAGTCGCTTGGCAAAAACGCCGTGTGGCGGAAGGTGTTCAATTCGTTCAGGTGCTTTTTCAGCAGCACCGGCCGCGAAAGGTCAAGCTCGTGGCAAATATCGCCAAGCACCGCGTTCCATTCATTCTCGCTGTGCGCCGCGGGGAAATCCATAACCACTTCTTTTATTATTTTGTCCATGTCCCGCGTTGCGGCCCATATTCTCATAGCCTTAATCTCCTAACGTGTTTTCAAGCATTTTTACGTGCGAAAGAAAGTCCCCGTCCAAAAAGCGCCTTGCCCGTGCGGGGCAGGTTTTTATGCAGGCCTGGCACTTTATGCATATGCCCGCCGTGCTGTCAGGTTCGTCCGCAGCAATGCTGCCCATGGGGCAAACGGAGGCGCATATGCCGCAGCGCGTGCAGCGGGAGACGTCCGTTACGGGCTTAGCCTTCAAAAAATGCGCGCTCGTGCCGTTCTCCTTCAGCGGGGTGTAATACGGCGCAAGCGTCGTATCCGCGTCAAACGGCAGGGGAGATACCGTATCAGACGCTATGCGCCACGCGATATCCGCGCCGAATGAAGCAAGCTGAGCCAAGTCCGCCGCGTTCGGCCTGCCATGCGCTATTCTATCGGAAAATGCATGCTCGCACACTATGCTGCGCGCGGCAATGGGCACAAAGCCGTTTTGCGACGCAATGAGCAGCAGCTCCCGCTCCGCGTCCCCCGCGCTGCGCTTGCCGTAGGTACACAGGGCGATAAGCCTTGTGCTGCCGCCGCCGTGAAGGCAGCGCGCTATGTCCGGCGCAATTTTGTTCGGCAGCCTGCCTGCGTATACGGGCATGGCTATGACCACCGTGTCGGCGTTATCAAAGCGATATTGTTCGCTGCGTGCGGCGGGCGGGGTAAAGTCTATATCCTCAATGTCCGCGTTAAGTTCCCCTTTCAGCGCATATGCAACGGAGCGCGCGGCAAGCCTGCTGCTTCCCGTGGGGCTGAAGTATACGGAATATATTTTGCGCGGGGTCAGGCTCACTTGGCCTCGGCAAGTACCTGCTTCAGGTTGCGGGCAAGCTGATCGGAACAGGAGGTGCTCCTTTCGCCGCAATGTATGCCGTCAAGCCGCTGTATAACTTCCTCAACCGTCATGCCCTCCGCCAGCGCGCCGAGCGCTTTAAGATTGCCGTTGCAGCCGCCAAGATAATGAATGTTGTGCACACGGCCGTTTTCAATATCCAGGTCTATTTTCCTTGAACATACTCCGTGGGGATAAAAAGTGTAATGCATTATTCTCTCTCCTTGGTTTATTATAAAATTATTTTGTCCATCTTCCGCTTGCGCCGCAGGGCAGCACAAGCCCCTGACCGCCGCGCGTTATGGGCAGGCCGACCTCGCCCGCCTCAATATTGCCGCGCTCCATGGCGACCTTGAGCGCGTTTGAAAGCACCGTAGGCGCAAGGCCGGTGGTATACGAATTGATAAGGAAGAACAGCGCCTCGTCATCCATCAGCTTTACGCATTCGGCAAGCAGAGGGTAAAGCCCTTCCTCTATTTTCCACATTTCGCCGTTCGGCCCGCGGCCGTAGCTGGGCGGGTCCATAAGTATGCCGTGGTATGTTCTGCCGCGGCGCTGTTCGCGCAGCACGAATTTCATAACGTCGTCCACTATGAAGCGCACGGGCTTATCGCTGAGGCCGCTTTGGTTAAGGTTATCCTTTGCCCATGCAACCATGCCCTTCGCCGCGTCCACATGAACCACCTCCGCGCCCGCACTTGCCAGCGCGCACGTTGCGCCGCCGGTATATGCAAAAAGGTTCAGCACGCGGGGCTTTTCGCCGCTTTTAAGCTTTGCGTTCCTTATTATATCCTGCATCCATGCCCAGTTGACCGCCTGTTCGGGGAAAAGGCCGGTGTGCTTAAAGCCCGTGGGCCGCACAAGGAAGGTAAGCTCCCGCCAGCGTATGGTCCAGGATTCGGCAAGGGAGGCATTGTATTCCCAATGCCCGCCGCCGGAGGAGGAGCGGATATAGTGCGCGTCCGGCTTGGCGTTGCTGCGACCCATGGGCCAAACGGCCTGCGGATCGGGCCTAAGCAGCGTAACATCGCCCCAACGTTCCAGCTTTTCGCCGCCGCCCGCGTCAATTATTTCATAATCAAGCCAACTGTCGGCAAGATACATATTGTTACCTCCTCAGCAGCCGGGCATCATGCCCAGCAGGAAATTGGATTTATAGAAGAATTTGGCGGTTATGGAGCTGTTCACTATGTCCGTAATGAACTTGAACTTGCCCTGAAGCACGATGAGCACAAGCGGCAGCAGCATGAAAAGCAGAAATACCGCCAGTATGCCGCGCACAAGCCCAAGCCCGCCGGCTATGGCCCTATCCGCCATCCTCAGCTGCGGCAGCGTCCATGCGTAATCGATGCCGTTTATTATAAACGCAAGCACTATGCGCATCAATGCAAAAAGCAAAAGAAATACCAGTATGTTTATGAACAGCGATACTATGGTTTGGTTGAAATAATCGCCCAAGGTAACTATTCCGCTGTCCGCAAACTGCTCCTTGGCAATGTTGTCCGCAATGTTCTTGGCAACGGGATAGGGAAGATCCGCATTGGAAAAAACATCGTTGAGCGTATCGGTACTTATTTCGTTGATATTAGTTTTCGAAAGTTCAACGTTGCCCACATATTCGCTGCCTTCGGTATAATAAAGCATTGTGTTGAACAGCTTTTCGTTGGAACGGATGGCGTTGGAACCGACGGGCAGCAGCACTATTGCCACCAGCCACGCCAGTATATATGCGCCTATGGACAAAAGCGTGGGCAAAAAGCCACGGTATATGCCATGCAGCACGAACAGCACCAGCACCGCCAGCACCGCAATATCCAATAGATTCACTTCGTCTCCCTCCTTTTTGCCATTGATATGGCGTAAGTTTATGTTATTTAAGCTTTATAAGCCTAAGCGAGCCATCCGCGCTTTCGCACAGCGCTTCCGTTTCGCTGAGCTTAGTCGCTCCCACGCAGGCAAAATCAAGCGCGTATGTTCTGCTCAGTTTGCCCGCGGCGGTATAGATATACATATCGGTATTCGAGAACGCCACCATTTTGCCGCTGCACGCCATTACGGTATGCACGCCTTCGCTCAGCTGCACCGTGCGCGCTGCGGCACTGCTCTGCGCGGCCTCGTCAACGCTATATAGCTTCACTTCGTTCATTGCGCCTTCCCCGCGGGGAACGAACAGGAACAGCGGCCGCGTAAGCGCGGTTGAATAATCGCAAAGCTTATAGCCGTATGTCAGCAGCCGCCAGCTTTCGCCGCTTATGCCCGCATCGCAGCGGATAAGCTGCTCCGTGCCGGAAATGAATATGCTGCTTTTTGTGAAAACCACCCTGTCCACAAGCTGAGAGCTTATGCTTATAACGCCGGACATCGTGGCAACGCTTTCGCCGCCCTGCGCGGCGTAGCTGTATGTGGTCAGCGTTGTTACCGGCGTATCGGCGGAGGTTGAAAGCGTGAGCAGCCACATAAGGTCGCCCTCGGAAGAATCATAGAAGCCGCAGTCGATTATAATGTCGTCCTTCTGCTCAATGATGTCGACCAATTCTCCGCTTTTGTTATACACGAGCACAGCGCCCGTACCCGCGGAATCTATCCTGAGCACGGCAATGTGATTTGCCGCGCAGCGCAGGGACATTATCTGCCCGCCTACGTCTATAAAATCCTCCGCGCCTATTATCTGCACCGCGTTTACGGAATAAAGCGCCGCCGTGCCGCCGCCCGCGGCTATTGCAACATCGCTCGTGCCAAGGCTCATGCTCGTTGCGCCTTCGGGATTTTTTGTATCGTAACGGATAAGCTTATCCCCATCGGCATAATAGAATATGCCGTTTGAATAAGCATACGGCGCTTCCGAATAAAACGGCAGCGCGCTTTCCGTGCCGAAGGATGCGCGGGAGCTTAAAAACGCCCTAACGCCGAAGAATCCGCCGACTATCAGCGCAATGCCCAGCAGAATTATAAGCAGTCTTTTTATTGTGAACGCCTTATCGGCGCTTTTCAGCCGTCGTCTTGCCATTATTCACCAATCATAAAATCTATCGCCCCGCTGAGCACCCTGAACTCGGCGGGCGTTTCGCCCTTTATTTCGCCGTCGCATTCCATCAGGGAATGGGTAAGGGTTTTTACCTTCACGCTTTTTGCCTTGAAATACAAAAATTCATTCTTATATTTCAAATGCTTGCCCTTCATATATTTGGGCAGAAGATATAAAAAGCGCAGCCGCGATATTTTCTTCAGTATGCATATGTCCATCAATCCGTCGCTGTAATCGGCAAGCGGGGCAAGGTTTATGCCCCCGGCAAAGCGGGTGCCGTTGCAGGCAGAAAGCAGCGTTACCGTTACGTTAAATGTTTCGCCGCTGTCGATAACTATTTCGGCTTCCGTGCGGGAAAGATAGATAAGCGATTGCAGTATGCCAAGCATATACGGAAGCATTCCGTTCAGTCTGCGCTTATATTTTTCGGTATAGCGCACCACGTCAACGTCAAAGCCAAAACCGGCCACGTTTATGAAAAAGCCGTCCCCGGCCATTCCGGCGTCTATCAGGCGGCTTTTGCCGCCCGTGAGCACGTTCACAAGCCCTTCGTCATCCTCCGGCAGGCCTATGCCGCGCGCAAAGTCGTTGCCCGTGCCGAACGGCAGCACGCCAAGCTTTATGCCGGTATAGTCCTTAACAACGCTTGCCACTTCGTTAAGCGTTCCGTCCCCGCCAACGGCCACAAGGCGCGTTTCGCCCGCATCTATGGCGGCCTTGGCAAGCTTTACGGCGTGGCCCGGATATTCGCTGAAGCAGAAGCCGTACTCTACGCCCCGCTTTTCAAGTATCCCGCGCACAAGAGAGAAACGGCGCATGCCCTCGCCTGAACCCGAAACCGGATTAACAATGAAATAAAGCCTATCCATGTAAGACTCCTTATTTTGCGTCAGCAGGCAGCAGCACCTTCAGCGCCCCCGGCAGCGCGCGGAAAACGGCGGGCGTGGTCATGTCCACCTCTCCGTCCAGCTGCAATGCGCATGCTTCGGGGCAGCTCACCTTTATTTCCACCGTGCGGATATGGTGCACGATGTCCTTATGCTTTATATGCTTGCCTTTTATGAACTTCGGCAGCAGGCATATGAATTTGAATATGCTCACCCGTTCAACGTAGCAAATGTCAAGCATGCCGTCGAACGGATCCGCCATGGGCACGGCGCGCATGCCGCCGCCGATGTATTGCCCGTTGCCAACGCTCATTATTATTGAATCGCACTTTTCGGTAACGCCGTCGTGTTCTATTGTGAGCGGCATTGTTTTAAGGTGCGAAAGGGCGTCCATTATGCCCAGAATATATGGGAACATGCCGTTGTACTTAGCCTTGTATTTTTCGGTGGCGATAAGGGTGGCCACGTCGAACCCAAGCCCCGCCACGTTTATGAACGGTCGGCCGTTCACCTCTGCCGCGTCGGCATTTTTTACAGTGCCGTTAAGTATTGTGTCCGCCGCGCCTTCAACGTCCTTTGCAAAGCCCATCACCTTTGTAAAATCGTTGCCCGTGCCGAACGGCAATACGGCAAGCACGGCGTCCGTGCCTATGGTTGCGGCGGCTACCTCGTTAACGGTGCCGTCTCCGCCGACGGCAGCGATGAGACTTTTGCCGCGCTCTATTGCGGCTTTGGCAAGCGCGGTAGCGTGGCGCGGGGCCGCGGTATAGTCGAAGGAGAAATCCACGCCCTTGGCTTCAAGCAGCTTTGAAACCTCCTTAAACTTTTGCGCCGCAAGGCCGGAACCGGAAACGGGGTTCACAATAAAATACGGTTTATCCATACATCCTCCGTGGGTACAACATATCTATTTTATTCTAATTCAAAACCGCCGATATGTACAGCCGCAATGCTGTAAAATTTCCGTGTACTTTTAAGAAAAGCAAAAAAGGCTTCATGGGGAAGCCTTTTTGCCGAACATATTATGTGTTTTGCTTAATAGTAAATAGGATCACCGTCGGAATCAAGCAATACGCCATCATCGTCTAAGTCAAATACTTCGTCATCGTCGTAATCGAGCAGGTCGTCATCAAAAGGAAAATCATCGCTGATGCTGCTGCCGCTTTCTTTTACTGCCTGCATATAGTGGGCGTAGCCTTCATACCCTCTGCCGTAAATGCCAAAGTCCTGATTGTCAAAACTGCTGCCAGAATTTTTCTTGTCGGGTCCTGAGTAATTCATCATAGAAACCTCCTGTGAAAAGTTACTTTTGCTGTTCCAAACAGATAGTGTTGCCGTTGCGATGCTTAATACCTTATATTCATTTTAGCATATTCTGCATATAGTGTCAAAATATTCTCAATGCACATGCTCCGTATGCAGGAACGCCTCGCTTATAACTTCGGAAAGGAGATACGCCGCGGCAAGCAGTATTATTATGCCGAGCACTATGCGCACTATTTTTTCCGCCTTTATGTAGCGCGGGGAATCCATGAGCCGGTTTACGAAGCCCGCGCTCGTGCCTGCGACAACGGAAAGCACGCCGTGGCCCACGGAGAAGATTATGAGCAGGAGCACGCCGTAAAGCATGCTGGCGCGGTTGGCAACGATTGCAAGCATGGCAATAAGCACGGGCGTTGTGCAGTGCGACGAAAACGCGCCCGCAAGCAGCCCCGCCATGAACGTTGCACGATAGCCCTTGTTCGGCTTTGCCTTTATGGTGGCTTCGGGTACCAGTTCAAACACGCCGAACATTTGCAGCGCCATGGCAATGAGCAGCAGCGCAAGCGCAAGATGCAGCCACGGCCCAAGCCCGTTGAGAAGATTGCCGAGCAGTGACGCCGCGAACCCCAGCGCCGTGAAGGTTATCATGGAGCCGAGCGCAAACACCAAAGAAAGGCGGAACGCCTTCTTCGGCTCGTGCTCGTTAAGCCCGCCGACGCAGCCGAGTATCAGCGGAATTGTTGAAAGGGAGCAGGGAGTAAGGCTGGTCAGCAGTCCCGCAAGCAGCGCAATGAGCGGCGCAAGCCAAAGATTGCCCCCCACAAGCTGAGAAAGCTTCATTATAAAATCATCCATCTATTGAATACCTGATTTCTTTGCTGTATTATAAACGCGTAAGCGTCCATAGCTGAATGGTAACGCATAGTGCGCGGCGGCGCAAGGGCTAATTTGGCCGAAAGGGAACTTTTTTTGATGCGCTGCGGCAGAAAATCATTGTATTTTGGTCAAGAACGGGGTTGTATCTTTATTTTTTGCATGTTATAATATATTGCTAACGTGCTTCTTGCGCCGCGTAAGTGCGGCGCCATAAGACCATAAGGAGGTGAAAAGCGTGAATAAGTACGAAGCCATGTATGTCATCACGCCGGAGCTTGAGGATGAGGCCGTAAAGGGCATAATCGAAAAGTATACCGGCATAATCACTGCCAACGGCGGTGAAATCGAGAAGGTAGACGAATGGGGACGCCGCCGTCTGGCTTATCCCATCAACTACAAGACCGAAGGCTATTACGTGCTGACTACGTTTGCGGCTGCGAGCGAACTCCCCAGGGAGCTTGAGCGTAACCTGAACAACGATGAAGGCATTCTCCGTTTTCTCGTCGTTCGTCAGAACGGCTGAAAACCGGTTGTAAAAGAAAGGTCGTAACGCAATGAACAAAGTCATTCTTATAGGTAATTTGACCAAGGATCCCGAAATGCGGCAGACCACCAACGGCACCAACGTTTGTACGCTGAGCCTGGCCGTGAACCGCCGCTTTAAGGACAAGACTACGGGCGAAACCGTGGCAGACTTTTTTAACGTTATAGTGTGGCGTCAGCTTGCGGAGATATGCGGCAGGTATCTTGCCAAGGGCCGCAAGGTCTGCGTGGTGGGCGAGCTTCAGAATCGCTCCTACGATGCTAAGGACGGTACCAAGCGTTATGTGACCGAAATAGTCGCCGAGGATGTGGAATTCCTCACCCCGCGCGGCGAAAGGGACGCTTCCGGCGCAGGCGATTACGCACCGCGTAACGACAGGCCCGCACCCCAGGCTCCCGACGGATTTGTTGACATTGACGACGACGCGCTGCCGTTTTAAGCCGCAGCCGCCGTTAAAGATTTGAAAGGAGATACTTCATCATGGAAGAGCGTAGGACCATGAAGCCCCGTCCCCGCAAGGGCCGCCGTAAGGTTTGTGCCTTCTGCGCCGACAAGGTGGAACATATAGATTACAAGGACGTGAACCGCCTTCGTAAGTTCACCACCGAGCGCGGCAAGATAATGCCCCGCAGGATGAGCGGCGTATGCGCAAAGCATCAGCGCGAGCTGGCCGTTGCCATCAAGCGTTCCCGCCAGGTCGCCCTTATGCCGTACGTTGCGGACTAAGGCAAGCCTTAAAGGAAACACATAACAAACATCAACCAAGCGAAGAGCGTTAGTAACGGCCGTCCATGTGGGCGGCCGCTTTTGCTAAGTATACAACGGCGAACATAAGGCAGGCCACAATGATAAAAATAGAGATTCCCGGCAGAGAAACGATTGAGATAGAGCATGTTGTGCTGGATTATAACGGCACGATCGCGCTGGATGGGCAGCTTATCGCCGGCGCGGCGGAGCGAATACGCGAGCTTAGCAAGCTGGCGCGGGTATATGTGCTTACCGCAGACACATACGGCACCGTGCGGGCGCAGTGCGCGGGGCTTGGCGCGGAGATAAGGACCTTTCCGCGGGCGAACGCGGCCGACTGCAAGGAGGAGATAGTGCGCTCCCTTGGCGGCAAAGCGGCCTGCATAGGCAATGGATTCAACGATATAAAGATGTTCGATATTGCGGAGCTTGCCATAGCCATAATGGATGGCGAGGGCGTGTGCGCCGCGCTGATAAGCCATGCGGACGTGCTCGTGCGCAGCGCGGAGGAAGGACTTGACCTGCTGCTCAAGCCAGACAGGCTCAGGGCAACGCTGAGAACATGAGCATAGAGCATGGCTAACCCCACTCGGCTTGAAACGGCCAAAGGCTTCTACGGGTGAAGTTGAAAAAAGTATGCTGAAATCATAGGTTTTTACGGGTAGAACCAAAAAACCGTGCCGAAATCGGAAGTTTTTACGGGTAGAACCGAAAAAGTTATTGAAGCCATCGGCTTTTTCTGGTATCATTCGTAAAAAGGGGGTGGCAGCATGATATTCAGACCGGATTATATAAAGGCGATTGAGCCGTTTATAGACAAGCCTCTTGTAAAGATACTGGCGGGCGTTCGCCGCTGCGGAAAATCAACAATATTTGAGATGCTTAAAGCCGAATTGATTGACCGCGGGACGGAGGAAGCGCGAATAATCCACCGCTCATATACCGATATGGATATGCCCGAAAACATCACCGCCAAGGAAATGTACGCCGAGCTTACAGCCGCAATGCAGGGCAAGGGCCGGTGCTATTTGCTGCTGGATGAGATACAGGAAATAAAGGGCTGGGAAAAGGCCGTGAACAGCCTGCTGGAAAATACGGATGCGGACATATATGTTACGGGATCTAATTCAAAGCTTATGTCGAGCGAGATATCAACGTATCTTACCGGACGATATGTAACAATACCCGTATATACGCTTTCGTTTAAGGAATATATTCAATTCAAGGCGGAGAGCGGGCGCGGCGGCAGGGAATTGCTGAACGAATACATACGCTTTGGCGGGTTCCCTATAACGGCGATAGCCGAATACGAGGCGGATCAGGCGTATCAGATAGTGAACGGAATATATTATACCGTTGTTTCGCGCGATATTGTAAAGCGCCACCGCATAGCAAAGCAGGAGCTTTTTGACAGGGTTGTAAAATACATAATAGAAAACGTAGGCAAAACGTTTTCGGCCAATTCAATATCCGTCTTTTTGAAAAGCGAGCATCGCAGCGCCTCCGTGGAAAGCATATATAATTATATACGCTGGCTTGAACAGGCGTTTATAGTTTATCCGTGCAAGCGATATGACCTTCAGGGCAAAAGCATACTTAAAACGCAGGAGAAGTATTTTCTTGCCGATATGTCGCTGAAATACGCGCTACTCGGGTACAACCGAAAAATGCTGGACGGGGCGATTGAGAACATTGTTTTCCTTGAGCTGAAGCGGCGCGGATACGATGTGTATATAGGCAAAAACGGGACTAAGGAAATAGACTTTGTTGCCGACAAACGGGGAGAGCGAATATATGTTCAGGTATGCGTAAGGCTGCCCGAAAATTCCAACCGTGAAACGGGCAACCTTATGGAGATAGCGGATAATTACCCCAAATATGTGGTTACGCTCAACGATTTGGATACGGGCATAGAGAACGGCATAAAGGTAGTTCACCTTTACGATTTTCTTACGGCTGAAAGCTGGTAAGGCGCGGATATACGCCCCGATATTGTCAGCCGCGTATTAGCCCCTCCATATCCTCCGCCATTGGCGCATGCACGCAAATGTATTCCCCCGTAAGCGGGTGTGTGAAGGCTACGCGCTCGGCATGGAGCGCGGGGCGGGCGATGAGCGGAGAGCTTTCGCCGTACAGCCAGTCTCCTATGAGCGGGCAGCCGATGTGCGCCATGTGTACGCGCAGCTGGTGCGTGCGGCCCGTGCGCGGGTGCAGCTCGCATAATGCCATGCCGTTAAACGTGCTTAGAACGCGGTATTCGCTCACGGCGGGCGAACCATCCGGGCGCACGGCGCGCTTGTAATGCGAATTTTCGGCCATGCCTATGGGCGCGTCTATTATGCCTTCCGCTTTTTCCGGAACGCGGGAAAGTATGGCTAAATATCGCTTTTCAAATTGACCCTGCTCCATAATGCGTTTCATCAGCGCGTGCATATAGCCGCATTTTGCAACGGTCATAGCGCCGGTCGTGCCGCGGTCAAGCCGGCTTACGGGATGCGGACGCTCGTCGCGCGGAAGATAGGCGTAGAGCGCATCCTCAACCGTGTCCATGTTCGGTTCATTGGTGGAAGAATGCACGGCAATGCCCGCAGGCTTGTTTATAATGATTAGCCACTCATCCTCATATAGAATATCAAGCTTTGCCGCTTTGCCCTTCGGGCGGCCTTCTTCGGGGTCGCTGAGCTGAATGCTGAGCACATCGCCCAAGGCGAGCCTATATGTGCTGCGCACATGCGCACCGTTTACGCTTATGCCGAGCGGCAGCGTCTTTAACCGCCTAAGATATGTGTCCGACGCCATAAGCTCGTGCGTTATCACGCTTTCTGCCGTTCTGCCGCAAAGGGAAGCGTCTGCTGTTATGGGAAGTCTGTTCATAAATATTATAGTATCATTTTATTCTCCCCAAGTCGATAGTCTCTATCTCTGCGCCGGTATAATAATGCAGCAGTATTTCCTTATAATCCGCGCCGCGCTGCGCCATTGCCTCCGCGCCGTATTGGCTCATGCCCACGCCGTGGCCGTAGCCGCGGGTGGATACCACAACGCGCTCGGGCGATATCTCTATTGTGAACGCGGTGCTGTTCAGCCCCAATGCCTGCCTGAGCTCGCGCCCGGTAACGGTTTTGCTGCCAAGCTGAAGCCTTGTCACGCGGCCGCTTTCGCTTTTTGAAAGTATCTTCACCTGCTCCTCGAGCTTATTCTTTGATATATCCGCGCCCTTTATCGCCGTGTTCACGGCGTTTGCAAACTGCTTGCGGGTGAAGGATACCGTGGCGCTGTAACGCGAAAAGCCCTCCTCGCCCGGGCTTGATACGCTTTTAAGATACGGCGCATCCCCGCCGAAAACGTTGGCTGCGTCCTCCGTCATGCCGCCGGAGGAGGAATGGAACAGCGCCTCTATCGGCTTACCCTGATATGTCAATATAACGCCGCGCGTGGCCGATACGACGCCGCTCAGCTTATCAAAGTACATGTCCGCTGAATTGCCCCACTTTTCGGAAAGCTCATCCCGCGTGCGGTATGCTTGGCAGCAGGTGCTGTCCGTGCATACGTCCGCGCCGCCCTTGCCGCATGGTTTGCCGCCGAGAGAGGCCATCTTTCTTGCGGTATATGTGCGCGCGGCAACGGACTGAGCCTTCAGCGCCTCCTCCGCAAAGCTTGCGGGCATTTCCGCCGCCGTAACGCGCAGAACGTATTCCTCAAGCGGCAGCGAATACACCTTGTCCGTGTCGGCATCGTATATGCTCACGGTTGCGTCATCGCCGTCAGCCGCGGGTGCATCGCTGTCGCTGTCGGCTCTGCCGCGCGCTATGGCGCAGCCGCGCAGCATCAGCACAAACAGCGATATAGCAAGCGCGATAAGCCCAAGCCTTACTATCTTTTCTGTATTAAGCCTTATTTTACCCATACCTGATATATATGAAGCATGGTATACTATATTCATCTATTGCCGCATAAGGAGAAGGCCGATGCTTTATTTGAAAAATTTCTCGTTCCTGCCCAAGGAACGGGAGGAGGACTTTTTTATCGCGCTGAAGCGCACCTGCTATTCAACGGCGTATCCGTTCGGCTTGTTTCCGCAAAAGGGGCTTACGCGCCTTGAGTTTGAACCGGTGACTATACTTTCCGGCGGCAACGGATCGGGCAAAACTACCGCGCTCAACATAATGGCGCAGGCGCTTAAGGCGAAGCGCACGTCGCCATATAACTCCAGCGCGTTCTTTGAAGAATATGTCAATATGTGCAGCTTTACGCTTGACCCGCGCGCGGGGGAGGAACTCAACGCGGAAATAATTACCAGCGACGATGTGTTTGACTTCATATTCAGTATACGCAGCCTTAACGACGGCATAGACGAACGGCGGGAGGAGCTTTTTGCTGAATGGCTGAAGGAGCGTTCGCCCGACGCAAAGCCCCTGCGCGTGCGCAGCATGGACGACTATGCCGAGCTTGTGCAGCAGAATAAGCGCCGCCGCATGACGCAGAGCGCATACGTGCGCGCAAGCCTTATGCACAACGTGCGTGCGCATTCAAACGGCGAAAGCGCGCTGCTGTTCTTTACCGATAAGATAGACGAAAACAGCCTGTATCTGGTGGACGAGCCTGAAAACAGCCTGAGCACCGAATCGCAGAAAAAGCTGGCGGAATATATTGAAAATGCGGCGCGGTTCTATAACTGCCAATTCATAATATCCTCCCATTCGCCGTTCATGCTGTCTCTCAAGGGGGCTAAGGTTTATGATATGGATGCATTCCCAGTGCACCCCGTGCACTGGACGGACATGGCGAACATACGCGCGCTGTACGAATTTTTCATGCAGCACAGGGATGAGTTCGCGAATTATGAACGATAAACTATCATCTAAAAAACAGATACTAACGGCTTACTATTCATTTTGACCGCGATTGCTGTTTTATGCGGCAAAGGTTTGCTATAATATCGGCATATGGGTAAAAATAGCGGCGAAAGGGAGAAGCCATGTATTTTACGGGTATAGACATGGGCTCCACCTGCACAAAGCTTATCGTGCTTGACGAGGGCGGGGCCATTGCATACGGCATAGTTGAATCCATTGCCACGAAGGTGAAGGGACAGATGGGCCAGCTTGGCGCCGGCGGCAGGGTATACCTTACGGGCGGGCTGTGCGAAACGCCATTTGTTATAGACATGCTGAGCCAAAAGCTTGGCACGGAGGTTATCAGCGCGCCGCTTGCGCGCTACGCGGGCGCGATAGGCGCGGCAATGTTCGCGCGGGAAATTTTTGTAAAAAAACTTGACTCGGTCAAGCAATAAATAGGAGGAAATAAAAATGGCAAACGTAAGGATCAACGCTGTGGGCGACCAGTGCCCCGTACCCGTTGTAAAGGCCACAAAGGCGCTGAAGGAATTCAGGGAAGCCGGCACGCTTGAGGTGCAGGTGGATAACGAAATAGCTATCCAGAATCTTACCCGCCTTGCGAACAGCAAAAATCTGAAGCACAGCAGCGAAAAGCTGGGCGAGGAGCTTTATAAGATAACCATGCAGGTGGAAGGCCCCGTTGAAATGAGCGAGGCGGACATAAACTGCGCCGTTGATAACCGCGGCGACTTTGTGGTTGCCATAGATACGGACATTATGGGCCGCGGCTCCGATGAGCTTGGCAAAACGCTTATGAAGGGCTTCATATTCGCCGTATCCCAGCTTGAAACGCTGCCCAAGACCATGCTTTTCTATAACGGCGGCGCGAAGCTGACCACCGAAGGCTCCGTTTCCGTTGAGGATCTGAAGAACATGGAAGCGCAGGGCGTTGAAATACTCACCTGCGGCACCTGTCTCAATTTCTATGGTCTTACCGATAAGCTGGCCGTTGGCGGCGTTACCAATATGTATACCATAGTTGAAAAGCTTGCCTCTGCCGGCAAGGTCATCAAGCCGTGATATATCTTGATAATGCGGCCACAACGCTCGTTAAGCCGCCGCAGGTCATAGACGCCGTGGTGAAAGCCATGGGCACGATGGGCAACTGCTCACGCGGGACGCATGAAGAGGCGCTTTCAGCCGCGCGGATGGTTTATTCGGCGCGGGAAAGAATAGCCAAGCTTTTCAACTGCCCCCGCGCGGACCACGTTGTGTTCACCGCAAACTCTACCGAGGCGCTCAATATTGCCATATCAGGCATCATAGGCGAAGGGGACGAGGCCGTAAGCACGGATCTTGAACATAATTCTGTGCTCAGGCCGCTGTATCGGCTTGAGGCCGAGCGAAACGTTAAGCTCAGCTTTGCCGCTGCGGACAGGCAGGGCAATATAGACTATGCTCAGCTTGCTTCGCTGATAACGCCCAAAACGCGCGCGGTGGTATGCACCCATGCATCCAACCTTACCGGAAACATGCTGGACATTGCGCGCATAGCAAAGCTTGCGCACCAAAATGGCGCGATAATGATAGTTGATGCATCGCAGTCGGCGGGCTGCATTCCAATAGATATGCAGGCCATGGGCATAGACGTGCTGTGCTTCACGGGGCATAAGGGCCTTATGGGGCCGCAGGGCACAGGCGGGCTGTGCATAATGAACGGCATTGAGATAAGGCCGTTCAAGGTGGGCGGCAGCGGCGTGCAGTCATACAGCAAAACACAGCCGGAGGAATACCCAACCCGCCTTGAAGCGGGCACGCTCAACGGTCACGGCATTGCGGGGCTGAACGCAGCGGTCCGGTTCATACTGGATACGGGCGTTGAGGCCATACACGCGCACGAGCAGAAGCTTATGCGCCGCTTTTACGAGGGCGTGAAGGATATACCTGCCGTTACCGTATACGGCGATTTTTCGCGCGACCGCGCGGCGATAGTTGCACTGAATATTACGGATTATGATTCGGGAGAGATTTCGGACGCATTGAGTGAGGAATACGGCATTGCCACGCGCCCGGGCGCGCATTGCGCGCCGCGTATGCATATCGCACTCGGCACGCGGGAGCAGGGCGCGGTTCGCTTTAGCTTCGCCTACTATAATACCGAAGCGGACGTGGATGCGGCTATACGCGCGGTGAAGGAGCTTGCACAATGAGAGAGAAAAAGCTTTGGCTCATAATAACATTCCATACCACTACCGCCGCAATGGCAATGGAGGCCATGTGCGCCGCTAAAAACCTGCCCGGCAGGCTTATACCCGTGCCGCGGGAAATAACCGCAGGCTGCGGCATGAGCTGGCGCGCGCCGGTCGAAAGCCGAGAGAAGCTTGTTTCTGCGGCGGCGGAGGCGGGCATAGCCGTGGACGGAACGTATGAATTGATGCTGTAACGCAAATTGACATAACATATGCTTATACAAAGCACTGCTCATAAAGGCGGTGCTTTTTGCATAAAAATTTAGACAAACTAAATAATTTTATGGGCTGTACAACGGGTTTGGAGTATGTTAAAATATTTGTAATTGGTAATATAAATCAATGTTATAATGTCGCAGAAGCGGCGCGAACGAACAACTTTTTCAACCTAAAACTGAAAATCGAAAGGGGAAAAATCTATGAAAAAGTACACTAAGCTTATGGGCATACTGCTTGCGCTGGTAATGCTTATTGCGCTTGTGCCCATGACGGCTATGGCCGACAACGGCGGCGAAATCGAACCGCCGAATACCGATGCGCCGGGCAATATGAATCTGGTCATAATAAAGCGGGTCTATGGCCTTGACGAAACCAAGGAATATAAGTTCAACTTCAAATATTATCAGATAGTGGATAAAGACGACCTCGAACCAGTAGAGAATGGGGTAAAAGGCGAGTTCTCTATCACTGCTAAGTGGGACGGTATAGAAGGTATACACTTGGGAAGCTATACCATTGAAAATCTGACCTCAAACATATGGATCGCCGTAGAGGAGATAGATCCCATTATACCGGAAGGATACAGACTGTCCGCGCCGGACATTGAAACGATATATACAGAACCATATGCAAGTGAAAAACGGTTTATAGATAATAATTACAAAAAGCGCACGGAATGCGACATAGTTATATCCAAGGCCGTTGAGGGCAACAACGCTAACGCGAACGACGAATTCGAGTTTGAGATAACGTTCTATCTGCCTAAAGAAGAACAAGAGCCCCCTGATATGTCCTCAATAAATAATGCAGCGCCGATGAACGTGCCGCCCGCCATAGGCAAAGCTTATCCGAGAATATACAAAACGCTTGCGGACGGCAGCATATATGATTTTGAAGATGAAGATTACGATGCATTTCCTGTTGACGGAAAGGACAAGGTAACAGGTCGATTCAAGCTGAAGCACGGCGAAAGCCTGACCATACTCAACGCCGCAGCCAAGAATAGGCCCATAACGGTTAATGAGCTGGACAGCAAGGGCTACCTCACCACCGTGAACGGCATAATAGGCACGCAATGGAAAGAGGAGGAGCCGGTTGCCGATACCATAAGGGTGAATTTCATCAATACCAAGGAAAGTCTGCCGCTCTCCGAAAGCCTGAGCGTTGAAAAGAGATGGAGTGACGGCAACGATAAGCATATGCGCGACAGCGTGACCGTTCAGCTTTACCGCAACGGGGAGCCGTACAGCCTTACGATGTTCGGCAGGGTAGTTGACGACGGCAGGGTTGAGCTGAGCGCCGCCAACCGCTGGCAGCACACCTGGAGCGGCCTTGATACGGGCTACAACTGGACGGTAGCGGAGCTGAACGTGCCTAAGGGCTATGTCAGCACCGTGAACTACTACGGCGGCAGCGCCATTATAACCAACACCGCCGCTTCCGCCGGCCTGCCGCAGACGGGCGACGCACAAATGCCATACATCGGCGCGGGGCTCGTGCTTGCGGCGATGGCGATAGTCGTTATTATAGCGGGCAAGAAAAGGAACTAAGTTAATAAGCGATAAAAAGGAGCGGGAGACCGCTCCTTTTGGTTTGTGCAACCACCGCCTAAAAGCTGTCCCCGTTTACGGGGAAAGTGTCGCGGCGCAAGCCGTGACGAAAGGGGAATGGCTCGAAGCAGGAGTGCCATGAGATATTCCCCCTCAGTCTCACTTCGTTCGACAGCTCCCCCGCGAGCGGTGGCGCCTTTTGGTTGCATCATTCAAAACTCCCGCTTCACTTTTCCGCATTGCTTTGATATAATACCATGTTACGGGATTTATCCTGCTTAGGAGGAGTATGAAAAATAATAATAAAAGCTATGAAATGGATATGACCACCGGGCCGCTTTTTAAGATGCTGCTCACATACTCGCTGCCGGTTATAGCCATGGGCGTGCTGCAATGCCTTTATAATGCGGCGGATATGGTGGTTGCGGGCAAGTTCGCCGGCAGTCAGGCGTTGGCTGCGGTCGGCTCGACAGGTTCGCTTGTCAACTTGGTGGTTGCGCTGTTCATAGGCATAAGCCTCGGCGTAAACGTTACCGTTGCGCGGTACTTCGGCGCGCGGGATTTCGACGCCGTGTCCGATACGGTGCATACGGCAATGCTGTTCAGCGTAATATCCGGCGTTGCGATAGGCATATTCGGCTTCTGCATGGCGCGCACCTTCCTTGAATGGATGGGCAGTCCGGAGGATGTTATCGACCTTGCGGCGCAGTATTTAAGGATATACTTCGCCGGACTTCCCGCGCTGATGATATATAACTACGGCGCGGGTATACTGCGCGCGGTGGGGGACACTAAGCGCCCGCTTTATTATCTTATAATATCCGGCGCGCTGAACGTTGTGCTGAACCTTATTACGGTAATATGCTTTGATATGGGCGTGGCGGGCGTTGCGTATGCAACCGTGGCGAGCGAGGTGCTTTCCGCGGTGCTTGTTGTCAACTGCCTTATGCATACGCCCGGCAGCGTGCATTTTTACCCCGCTAAAATGAAAATACACGGTCATAAGCTTGGCGAAATGGTAAAGATTGGCCTGCCCGCGGGCATACAGAGCGCGCTGTTCTCCGTTTCAAACGTGCTGATACAGTCCTCCGTCAATTCCTTCGGCTCTCAGGTAATGGCGGGCTGCTCCGCGGCAAGCAATCTGGAAGGCTTCGTATACATTGCCATAAACAGCTTTTCGCAGGCGACGGTAACGTTCACCAGCCAAAACGTTGGCGCGAAGAAATACGACCGTATCGGCCCGATATGCCTTTACTGCAACATATTGGTAACCATTGCGTGGCTTGTAACGGGCATAATAGCCGTGCTGTTCCGCAATCAGCTCCTTGGGCTTTATAATGACGATCCGGAGGTTATAGCATACGGCTGCGAAAGGCTTATAACAGTCGTTGCGCTGTATTTCATCTGCGGCAATATGGAGGTTTTCACCGGCTCCCTGAGGGGCATGGGCAAATCCTTCTCGCCTATGATAGTTTGCCTGTTCGGCGCATGCATACTTAGAATAATCTGGATATCCACCGTTTTCCGGAAATATCATACAATTTTCAGCATATTCGTATCCTACCCCATAAGTTGGGCGGTGACAACGGCGGTGCTGATAGGCATGTATATCGTTACCAAGCGAAAACTGATAAAGAATGCGGGGGAGGAAGCCGTTTCGGCGGAATGACCGCCTACTCCTTCGGCACCTCCATGCCGTGCAGCTCCTGATAAGCCTCGTACTCGTCCTCGTCCTGCGGCGGGGTGGGCATAAGGCCGGTGCACTCCGTGCCGGATACGGTGCTTGTCATGTCCTCGTATACGCAGCCCTTGCGCGGGCCGTGCTTCTTTTTATCCATAAATAAAACGCTCCTTTGCACTTTGGTTTTGTGTTAGCCTTTGTGCAAAGGGGCGTTGTTATTCATATCAAATTGTGGATTTTTCAACCTATGTATGCTCCGCTCACTTCGCCTTCGATTCCCTCGGGAAGTGTCAGCAGGTAGCCCGATGCGCTTTCCCACGCGGGGTCGGCATCGCCTGAATCGTTCACTGGGAACGCTTCGTATACGCGCACCGCGCCGTCCGCGCAGGCAACCTCAATATATATGCGCTCGGCGGCGGGGTATGCTGCTATGCTGCCGTAAAGCTGCGTAAAGCCGGAACGCTTCTGCGCATTCGCCGTGCAGCTTACGCTTACCGCATCCGTGGGAAGTTGCTTTTCGCTCGCCTGCATAAGCGGCGCGCCCGTGAGCAGATTGGGAATGTTCCGTTCAACAAGCTCTATCATTATCATGCCGTAGCTTTCGCCGTTCAGCTCAAGGTTATACGGAAACTCCTGCGAATATACCGCGCGGCCAAGATTGGTGGAAAGCAGCGGTATGAGCGCCTCGCCAAACGAATCGCGGTAAAGAAGCAGCAATTTTTCCGCGTTTTCTTCGCTCCTTGTGCCGAAGTTTATGTCCCGCTCCATGCGCGCGCCTTCGTCAAGCGTGTAATTCGCCGCTATGCCGTATTCGGGATACGGCAGCGTGGATTCTTCCGCCGGCAAAACAAAGTTGTGCAGGTCGCCATAGTAGCCCGTTTCGTCGTGCGGCACGGCGGCAGAATAGGTTTCGTAGCCTTCGCCGTTCATTATCAGCTTCATTATTGCGTTGTATGCAATAAGCGCGCCGCGCTGATTCCAGTGCGTGTCCTGCTGATAATAAAGCAAACCGTCGCCCTTATGCTCGGTCAAAAGCACGGCAAAATCCAGCGTGTCAACACCCGCATCGCTCAACGCGGCATAAAGCCGCGTGTGGTTTGAGACGGCTGATGTGCGCTTTATGCGGCTCGGCATATATTCGGGATAAACCGTGTTCTTGTTCGGGGCTACGGAGAATACGAACTTTGCACCATTAGCTTCGGCGTATTCGCTTATTTGGCGGATAACGTTCGCTGCGCGCAGAATGTCTGCATCGCTCATGGTCTCAAGGCCGGTATAATCGTTGAGCGTTTCGCTGTAAAACAAAAAACCGTCCTTGCCCGCAACCACCTTTTCATTCAGCGTATCGTTAAATATGGCAAGCGTAGCCGCGTGGAACGCCGTTACAAGCTCCTCCCTCAAGCCGAAATGATCCTGCCAGTAATCGTCAAAGTCGCTTGGAAATTCAAGGTTCAGCCCGTCCCTGTCAACTATCTGTGGCTCCCGAGCAAGGGGACGGTTTTCGCGGTTTACGGCGGTGTAGCCAAATATATTCGCGCCTATGGGCAGCAGGCACGCTGTCAGTATGGCGGCGGTGAACGCTATCATAAATCCTTTTTTCATGCTTGCCGCCTCCTTAAAATCTGAAATAAATGAATGGATTGTAGCTTGCCGTGGAGAGACAGGCTATGCATACAACGAACAGCGCGAATGCCGCCAAATATACGGCGTATCCGAAGCGCGGGCGATTTACCGTATACCGGCTTGCTATTCTGCTTGCGTAAGGCATGCAGGCAAAAACAGACGCTATAAGCGCTGCGGAGCAAAGCGGGCTTAAAAGCAGCGATAATTGCGCGCCGAGCGCGGCGTCAAACGTCCATCCGGTGAACATTTTTGAAATTATCAGCCATGCTTGACCCAATGTTTCCGCGCGGAATATAACAAAGCCCACCGTTACGGCGATAACCGTATATATGTGCCTGATCGCCTTGGGCCAGCGATTGGGCTTCAGCGCGCCGTAGCTTTCCGCCATAAGGAACGCCCCGTGGTAAAGCCCCCACACGGCGAAGTTCCAGCTTGCCCCGTGCCAAAGGCCGGTCAGCAGGAAAACTATAAGCTTATTAAGCCCCGTGCGCAGCTTGCCGCGCCGGTTGCCGCCAAGGGGAATATAAACATATTCTTTGAACCAGGTGGAAAGGGATATGTGCCATTTGCGCCAAAAATCCTGCATGGATGCGGCGCAATAGGGATACATGAAGTTTTCGCGGAATGTGAAGCCGAACGCGCGGCCAAGGCCAATGGCCATGTCGCTGTAACCGGAAAAGTCAAAGTATATCTGCATCAAATAGCATACCGCGCCAAGCCATGCTATGGGCGCGTTTATCGCCGCGCCGTCCAGGGCAAAAACCTTATCCGCCGTGTAGGCAAGCGTGTTTGCTATGAGCACCTTTTTGCCCATACCGAAGCAGAAACGCCTGAGCCCCGCGGCAATATCCTCCGTGGTAACGGTGCGCTGCTTTATTTCTGCCGCAACGTCGCTGTAGCGCACTATCGGCCCCGCTATAAGCTGCGGGAAAAGCGAAATGTACAAAAGCACGTCCGCATAGCTTGCCGCGGCCTCCGCATCCCCGCGCTTAACGTCCAAAACATAGCTTATTGCCTGAAACGTGAAAAACGATATGCCAACAGGCAGCGCTATATTCGGCACCGGAACGGCAAGATGGGTAAGCGAATTGAAGCTCTGCACTAAAAATGCGGTGTATTTGAACACAACAAGCGTGCCTATGCCCCAAATTACGGCAACAGCCGTGCTCAGCCGCACGTTCCTGCCCTTTGCTATCATGCGGGCGCATATGTAGCAAACAAGCGTTGTGAACGCCATCAGCAGCACATATACCGGCTCTCCCCACGCATAGAACAGCAATGAGAATATAAGCAGCACCGCGTTGCTCCATTTTACGCTGCGCCTTGCTAAAAGGCAGGTAAGGAACACCGCGGGGAAGAACAGAAATATAAATGTTGGGGAACTGAATACCATGCTCTGCTATATGTTATCAATAGCTGGGGGAATAGATGAATATGCGCGTAACCGTATCGCCGCTGTATTCAAACTGTATGCGTTCGGAATGTATGTCCGTTTCGTCGCCGGATATGGAATAGGTAAGGTAGCCGTCGTCAAACCATTTTTCGCCGTATGCCGCCTTAACCTCGTCCAGCGTATTGCCTATCTTTATGCCGCGCAGCGTGGCGTAATCGCCGCCGGTAATGGTTATCATCTCGGTAATGTCCTTCCCGTCAACGGGAACGGTGCTCACGGTAATGCCGTCGTAGGCAAACGTTTTATCCTTGCCGTCGTAAACGCAGCTTACCATTTCGCTGTATTCATAGCCGTCGCCGAGTGCGGCTATCAGCGCGGCGGAATCCTCCCTCAGGTAATATGCTTTGCCGTCTATGGCAATGCCAAGGTCCTTGTCGGTAAACGCGCCGGTAAGCGCATCGGCGTTATTAGTGCCGCTCGGCGAGCAGGCCGCCATTATGAGGCACAGCGCTATTGCGGCTATCAGTATATAGCTGCGGTCAAATTTAAGCTTCATTTGTTGGTTTCCTCCTGCTTGGGCAGCATTGTAAGGCTGCCGAGATCTATATCGGTGGTCATAAATTTCTTTGAATCCGTGTCCGAAAAATGCCACCATTCGCTCTTTATGTGGTTAAAGCCGCATTCGGCCATAACTTCGGTAATGTAGTCCACGTTGGCGCGGGCCGTGTCGCTCCATGTTTTGCAGGTGCGGGCGGATTCCTCCGAAAAGGTATGCATGGGCGTGGGGAACTCCATCTCCTCCCCCGTGGTGTCTATTATAAGGGACATGTCTATTGCGCAGCCGCGGTTATGGTTGCTGGCGGTGGTATCCGGATTGGCTATCCAATGCTTGTTTTTAACAATGTTAAAAAGTATCCGCTGTACTCTTATGGGCCGGTATGCATCGTACACCTTAAGCGTGTATCCGTCCGCCTTAAAGCGGTCGTATGCTTTCATCAGCTTTGTGATGGTGTCCTTCTGCATCAGCGGCACAGCGCGGGAGTAAAGCGGCGCGCCGGTAATGTTTCGCTCGGTGGCGAAAAGCTGTTCATATACCGCATCCGGAAGATACAGCCGCATGTCCACAAGCTCGTTCTTCACCATAACGGGCGTAACTCTGTCCGCCTCAAACACGGGCTGCCCCGTGGGAATATCTATCTTCTGCGCGGTTTCGGACGCAAGGTAGGCGTAAAGCTGTACGCTTTGTTCAACAAGATAATCGCTGTAGCAGTACACCTCCTGCCCATTCTCAAGCCTTAGGCGAGTAAATTCGCCCTCCGTGCCCAAAAATTCGCCCTTGTCCTCGTAACCTATTTGGCAAACTATGTTCGCGTCGCTCGATTTATCCGCGCTGCTGCGGCAGTTGAGCGTGTTTACGCGGCTTTTGTAATACACGGGCTCGGGCGTCGCCGTGGGTATGGCGGTTGGCTCGGCCGTCTGCTCCGGCAGCGGGGTAGCCGTTGGCGTGGGCGCGGCGGTGGGTGCGGCGGATGCTATGTTTACTATCGGCGCATCGCCGGCATCGGGCGCGGCAAAGCACCCGCCCATGCACAGCGCGGCGAAAAGGAGCGATAGCATTGCTGCGGCCGATTTCATTGTTCGCTTCATGGTGCGCCCTCCTTTTGGAATATAATTAGTCCGTGATGTAGCCCTTTTCCCTGAGCGTGTCGTAATCCGTGGGGTCTATCCTGAGGCCGTTGCGGCTGGGAATATCCTCGCTTGTGGTGCCAAGGGGCGATCCGTTGACTATTTTAAGCGTGGTGCCTTCGGGGCAGTTTTCGTATATGAACTTGCTCGCTTCCGTAACCATTCTAAGGCAGCCGCCGGTTGATTCAAGGCCTATGCCGTGGTCCCCGTTATAATACTTGGGCCACATCTGCGTGGGGTCGCTTGTTGCGTAAAGCGGGGAGTGGATATACAGTCTGCCTTCGTAGCGGGTGGCGTACTGCACGGTGCCGCCGTCCGGAAAATCGTGCCAGCGTTCGCGCGTATTTTCCCCGCCAAGGGTATAGGTTCCCGCGGGCGTCTTGTTGCCGCCGTGGGCTATGCGGTATGCTTTGTATACCTTTGTATATTCGCCGTTTTCGTCCTTTTCGTATATGGTCAGGGTGAAGGAGCCCTTCTCAACGTAAAGATAATACGGCAGTCCGTCGTCCGGCGTGGGGCTGGGCGCGGGCTCCTCGGTCGGTTCCGGCTCGGCCGTCTGCTCTGGCGTAGGCTCGGGCGTGAGCACGGGCGCGGGCGTATGCGTGCGCTCCGGCACGGCGACCAGCTCCTCTTCCCCCTGCACGGGGCTTGTTACGGCCGCGTTGCAGCCAACGAGCGTGATCAGCATTGCCGCGGCAAGCGCCGCGCAAAGCCGCTTGATATATCTCAAATCAGTTCGCCTCCAAATTCTTTCGTATAGGCCGCAAAACGGGCTTACACGCTATTATACAGCATATAAGCCCGACTTGTCATCAATATTACAGTTTGTTTACTTTGATAATCCGTTCATCGAATGGGAGAACAGCAGTTCGTTCGTTTGGGGCAGGGTGAAGCCGTTCGATATGGCGAAAAGTATAATGCTGTCCCGCCTGTCCCGCGGGTAAAGCGCGCCAAGCTTTGCCATGCGCAGCAGCTTTTGAGTATCGTCAACGCCAAGGGCAAGGCCCAATGCAAGCTGAACGGCCGTATCCCGCGCGGGGGAGCGCAGGCCGGAAAGAAGCTGATAACCATAGGATGGGTTTATTGAGCTTCGCGCGAACAGCTCCGCGCGTGTAAGTCCGCTTTCCTTCAGCTTTTCTTCCAAAAATTCGCTCAGGTCAACGCCTATGTCTATACGGTCGGCGTTGTTGTCAAAGTAAGAATCTATGTTGTCTGCGTTGAGCAGCGCGTCGCAAAGCCGTTTTGTTGTAGAACCCATTTGCAAATCACCACTATATACATTATAATATAATAACCATATATAATGATAACTGATTTGGCGGTGAAAATCAATGTTTTTATCTTACGATACCATTGGCTATCTGAAAGGCCCTGATATTGCGCTGGTAAAAGACGTGGAAACGGGAACGGTCGCCGTGCGGAAAAAGCTGCGCGCAGAGCTGCTGGGGGTATATGAGCGGCTGAAAAGCGTGGAGCAGGCGAATCTGCCCAGGGTTTACGAAACCGAAGAGTACGAGGGGGAATGCTTTGCCTATTATGAATATATTGAAGGCGAAACGCTGGAGGATATAGTTCACGAGGGTAAATATACCATTGCGCAGGCGGAAGAATGGATGGAGCAGCTTTGCGCCGCAATGGGCGCGCTGCATGCCATGCAGCCGAGCGTAGTGCACAGGGACATCAAGCCCGAAAACATTATAATTTCAAACGGGGGCGTATTGAAGCTTATCGATCTTGGTGCGGCAAGGCTGTTTAAGGACGGCAAACCATGCGACACGGAGCAGATTGGCACGCGCGGCTATGCGGCGCCCGAGCAATACGGCTTTAACCAAAGCGACGCGCGCACGGATATATACGCCGCGGGCACGGTGCTGCACGTTTTGATGGCGCGCTTTGGCGAGGGGGCTAAAGCATATAACGCCGTTGCCGCCCGCTGCACGCAGCTTGAGCCGCAGAACAGATACCAGAGCGCAAAGGCCATGAAAACGGCGCTGCGCATGGCAAAATATAAAAAGCATATACAAATAGGCGCATGGGCGCTGGGCATTGCCGCGGCGGCGGGCTGCGTTGCACTTGCCTGCACGCTTTTTGCAAGCGCCGATGCAAGCGCGAACGCGGATGTACCCGCTTCCGCCGAACCCACTCCCGTGCAGGAGGCGAACGCCGAAGCATCGCCGGAGGCAACGATAGACGTGACAGACCTTACGGCTGTTCCGTATCCTACTGTTACGCCCAAGGTGGTTGCCAAGGCCGTATCGGACGAGGAACTGCTGGCGCATTTCGATCCGGATGTTACAACAGCGGAAAACGTAACGGCTTTCAACAAGGAAAAGTTCATTGAAATATGCAAGCTGGCCGCCGAAAATCCACATAGCGGATATATAATAGACTTAACGGCGGACATAGCCATGGACGAGGACGTTTATATATGGCCCAATATGCAGATAATAATGTCCCGCGGGGCAAATCTTACAATGCAGAGCGGCACGAGCCTTAACAACTACGGCTGGCTGAACGTGAGGATAGGAACAACGCTCAGAATCGATGACGGCGCAACGCTGAACCTTGGCAGGCCTGCGGTGAGCGGCGACGGAAAAACAAGATTTGAAAAGATACACTTAAATGGAACGCTAAGCATCGGCAAAAATGCCGAAATACGCTTTGAACGCGGCGAGGAGCACGGCAACGGGCCGACGCTGGAGATATTGTGCGACGGTATAAGCCGCCGCGGCAGGGTGGAGTTCGACGACCCCTCAACGGTGAAATTCGACGATATAGCGGTCAAATATATCTATATTACATTATACGGCAATATTTCGGATGAAAGCATAGCGGACTATATAGAAAACGAAATATTCCCCAATGAGCAGCTTGCCGATATAATGGGCAGGTACATCACGTCCGTGTGCTTTATGGGTATAGATGGGCCGGAGCATATGAACGCCGTATGCGGCTATTTTGAAGACCATCCGCGCCAGCAGGGCATGATAAGCCTTATCGATATGGCAATAGGCGCGGGCGAGAAGCTGAAGCTTGACCCCCAAACTTATGTGGGCGTTGAGGTATTCGGCAACGTTGAAATAGCGGACGGCGGCGAAATGGAGCTTGGGCTGTACACCACGCTGTCGGTCGGTAATAACAGCACGCTTACGGTCAAAAAAGGCGCAAGGCTTGCGGTGAACAACATGGGGCTTTACTCGCAGGACGGCAGCAGCATAATAGTGGAAAACGGCGCGGATTTTGAAATGAATAACAATTATCAAAACTCCCCGGCGAACATAATATATAAATAAAGCAATAAAAAACATACCTGACGGGCATCCCCCCGTCAGCTTTTTATTTTCGGACGGCGGGAATATCGCCCTTAGGATATGCATAAAGTAATAATATCAGCATATTGCCTCCATTCTGCACACTTCGCCAAAAAACACGGCGGAGATTCTACAAAAATAAGGCCGCCGTTACGCTAATATAAATGCAGTAATTGTTTTATGCAGGGAGGGACAAGCCATGGAAGCGAACGGAATAAGGGCAATGGCCGTGCGTATGCTGTCCGCGCGGGACGAAGGCGACTGGGCAAGGAGGGGGATAGAAGCAAGCTGCGCCTTTATAATGGCATCCGCGGGCAGGTACGGATGCTCCCCGTTCGCTGCGGCGGCATGCGCGGCAATGTGGCTTGGGTCAGATGCGCCCGGTTATGCCATGGCGGCGGCAATACTGGGCGCGGCGTATGCAAAAAGCACAATGAGCGTTTTTGCCTGCATAATGCTTGCGGGCGCGGCGATGGTGTTCGGCGTGCTTAAAGAGGCGCACGGGGAGGAAACGCCCGTTTGCGTGCGGATAATAGCGCCGCTTGTCGCGCAGGCAGTGCCGCTTTGCGTTGTGCATGCAAATAACCGCTATGCATTCATGCTGGGCATTGGCGCGCTGCTTTTGACTGTGCCGCTATCGGCGGTGCTGTGCCGCGCGTGGGGCGCGCTGTGGGCATATATTCGGGGCAAGCGGCTCAGGCGGGCGGAAACGGCGGCGGTAATAATGCTTGGCGCGGTGGTTGGCATATGCGCGGCGCTCGGCGGGGCGGTTGCCGCCGTAATACCGCTGCTCACGGCGCTTATGTGCGCGTTCGGCCTTTGCCGCGCGGGCAGGTTCGCAACAAGGGAACTGAGCATGACGCGGCTGAAGCTGCGCGATGCGGCAGCGGTTGCGCGGGAGCTGGCGGCATATTCGCCGCATAGCGCATATATGGGCGGCATAGGCAATGCCATGGAGCGCATCAGCATGCCGAGCGGCGGCCGCAGGGCATATTTAAGCGCGCAGGCGGGCTGCGCCGCGGCGGCAATGGCAAAAAGCCCATCAAACGGCGACGCCATGGCCATACGCCGCGTTGGGCACGAGCTGCTGCTTATATTGAGCGACGGCATGGGCTCCGGCGTTGCCGCGCACAGGGAAAGTCAATGCGCCGTGGCGATGTACGGCGAGCTTATATCAATAGGCTTTGGCGAGGAGGATGCGGTGCGCAGCATAAACGAACTGCTGTATTCAAAAAATACGGACGAGCTTTATGCAACGCTGGACGCGATAAGAATAGACCTTTCAACGGGGGAAGCGACAATATTGAAGCAAAGCGCCCCACCCGCATTCCTTATCCGTAACGGGCGCATACGCCCGCTTTATGCGGAAGCGCCGCCGCTGGGAATACTTAAGGAAACAAGCGTGGGCATAAGGAAAACGCGGCTCAGCGCGGGGGATACGCTGGTGCTTATGACGGACGGGCTGAGCGATGCGCTCGGCAGCGGGCTTTATGCCGCCATGCAGGACGCCGTGCTGCACGCGGACACGCCGGAGAGCGCGGCGCGCACCCTTATTGCGCGTGCGGGCGGGGTAAGCGTGCGGGACGATATGAGCGCAATAGTGGCGCGGTTTTCCTCCTGTCACAAAAATGCCCAGTTTTGATACTTTAACACTTGGCCGTTAGATGGTATACTTAGTTATGAAATAATGATGATACGGGGGATATACACCAATGGCCGGCATATGCATATTTGCGGCGTCCTCGCCCAATATTGACGATAAATATATAGCCGCGGCGGAAAGCTTCGGCCGCTGCCTTGCGGAGCATGGGTTCGATCTTATATTCGGCGGCGGGCGCACGGGGCTCATGGGCGCATGCGCGCGCGGGGTGTATTCAAAGGGCGGCAGGGTAGTCGGTGTTATACCCGAAAAGCTGAACCAGCCGGGCATACCGTTTGAGCATTGCAGCGAATTGATAGTCACAAAGGATATGCATGAGCGCAAGGCCACCATGGAGCGGCTGAGCAGCGGCTTTGTAACGCTGCCGGGCGGCGTAGGCACGCTTGAGGAACTGATGGAGGTGCTTACGCTCAATCAGCTTGGCTATATTGACGCGCCGGTCGTAATATTCAATCAGGATGGGTTTTACAATAATCTGCTGGCCCAGTTCGATGCGCTTGCCAAGGCGGGCTTTATGCACACGGAGTGCCTGAAGCTGTTCAGCGTGGCTACCACGCCGGAAGAGGCAATAGAAAAACTGATAGGATTCAGGAAGGCAAAGCTGCCGGATAAGATAAAGGAAGCGGTGAAGGGACATGAAGAACACAGCGCAGGATAATGCCGCGAACAAAGTGATAATGGTATGCGTAACGGGGCAAAGGAGCTGCGATCAGCTAATCGCTCGTGGGCTTGAGCGCGCGGGGCAGGGCAGCAGCGTGCACGTTGTGCATTGCGTGGAAACGGGCAGGAATTTTTTGAACACGCCGTTTGAATCAGACGCGATAGAGTATCTTTTTACCGCGGCGCAGATAGCGGGCGCGGAGCTTTCGCTCATCCGCAGCGAGGATGTTGAGGACGCGCTGGTGGACTTTGCAAAGGATAAGGATGCGAACATAATCGTGTTGGGCGCGGCGGGCCGCCCGAATGGTAAGGAACCGCTTGTGATGCGGCTGCAAAGGCGGCTGCCCGAAGTTGAATTCGATGTTGTTGCGGCGCGAGGATAATGAATGAAAAAACAGCCCAATAAGACCAAGAGCGATGCTAAGCCCAATGCTCAGCCGCGGGAGAACACGCAGGAAAACCGGGAAACGGAAAAGCAAAGCACGGATAAGCTTGCAATAATTTGGCGCAGCGCACGGCGGCCCATATCGGTCGTAGCGTTCGGCATACTGCTTTATGAGCTGCTGGAGCATTTTCCGGCGGTAATGAAGTCCGTAAAGGGCTTCTTTGCGCTGCTTACGCCCGTATTCATCGCCATTGCAATAGCGTTTTTGGCAAACATGCCCATGCGCTTCCTTGAAAACAGGGTGTTCAAAAAATGGAATAAAAAGAAACTCGGCTTAAAGCGCGGCCTTTGTCTTACGCTTGCGATGCTGTTCGTTTTCGCGGTGATAGCGGCGGTGCTGCTGCTGATTATCCCCAAGGCTGCTGAAAGCATAACAACGCTTGCCGCCGGGTTCGATGGCTATATTGCGGGGCTCACGTCCTGGGCCGCCTCCGTATGGGACAGGATAGACCTTGCGGCCGAGGCGGAGGAGATAATACGCGACTTTGGGCAGGATATATTGACGCATATGAAAAACTACGTCAGCACTGCGGCGGAGGGAATACTGCGCTTCACGTTCAGCGTTGTGTCCTTCGCGGTGGATCTGCTGCTGGCGGTGGTAATAAGCGTATACGCGCTGTATAACAAGGAAAAGCTGATGTTCCAGTTCAAAAAGCTTATAGTGGCAATTTTCAGCGACAAGACCGCCACGAATATGCTCGATATATGCTCCCGCGCGAACAAAACGCTGAACCAATATTTTTACGGCATGATAATAGAATGCACCATTCTCGGCGTTATGACGTTCATAGCCATGCGGCTGTTTTCCATGCCCTATGCGCTGCTGATAAGCGTTATTGTGGGCATAACGCAGATGGTGCCGATAATCGGGCCGTGGTGCTCCGGCGCGGTGGGCGCGCTGATAATACTTGTGACCGATCCGCCGATGACGGTATGGTTCATAATAGCGCTGCTTGTTGTGCAGCAGCTGGAGGCCAATTTGGTGTACCCGCGCGTGGTCGGCGGGGCTGTGGGCCTTTCGGGAATATGGGTGATGATAGCGGTAATACTCGGCGGCGGGCTTTTCGGCATAGCGGGGGTAATACTGTGCGTGCCGGTGATGGCGGTGCTGTATACGCTCGTATCCGAATGGGTGAACCGCCGCGTGGAGCAGAAGCGCTATGCGCTCGGCATGCGGGATAAACCGCCCACGGAAGAAGAAATACGCGCCATGACGGACTGATTCAACAAAAATATTAAGTTTGCCAAAAATATTTTGAGCAAAACGCGCATAAGGGTTTACAATCCGGCGCAAAAGCAATAAAATTGGGATAGGAAATTCCCTAAAATACTATAAAAGCGGAGAGTGACCATGATAGACCTTACCATGCACGAAGAACGGCTGCAACACGCCATAGACCGCGCCAAGGAACGCAACATACTTATACCTACCTTTGCGCAGATGCAGAACCCGGCCCTCATACCGGAAAACGTTAAAAAGGCGCTTAAAAACGTCGGCCTGTGGGACGTTAACCCGCTGAACCTTTTCAGGATAAGCTGGCATAATGAACCCACCATGCAGGGCGGCGGTTTCGGCGGGGTGAACTTTATCGAGCTTCCCTCCGCGCTTACCGGCGTGGACGCGCGCATAATAGTAATGTGCGGCAAGTGGTTCCCCACCGGCTGCCATAAGGTAGGCGCAAGCTTCGGCTGCCTTGCACCGCGCCTTGTTACCGGCCAGTTCGACCCAACTTATAATAAGGCCGTTTGGCCCTCCACGGGCAACTATTGCCGCGGCGGCGCATATAATTCAAAGCTGCTCGGCTGCGATTCAATAGCCATACTCCCCGCGGAAATGAGCCGCGAGCGCTTCGAATGGCTTTCAAAGATCGCCGGCGAGGTTATTGCCACGCCCGGCTGCGAATCCAACGTTAAGGAAATATTCGACAAGACCTGGGAGCTCAGGCGCACCAGGGAGGACGTTATAATATTCAACCAGTTCGAGGAAATGGGCAACGTGCTGTGGCACTATCAGGTGACCGGCCATGCCATAGCCGAGGCTTACGAAAGCATAAAGACCCCCACCAGCCGCTTCGCGGGCGCGTGCTTCACCTCCGGCTCCGCGGGCACGATGAGCGCGGGCGATTATCTCAAGGAGCAGTATCCGTATTCCAAGCTTGCCGTGGGAGAGGCGCTGCAATGCCCCACGCTGCTTGAAAACGGCTTCGGCGGGCACCGCATAGAGGGCATTGGCGATAAGCATGTGCCTTGGGTGCATAACGTGCGCAATACCGACATGGTAATAGATATAGACGACGAGGACAGCCAGAACCTGCTCAGGCTCTTCAACAGCGAAGAAGGCCATAAGTACCTGAAAGAGGTTGTGCATGTTCCCGATGCAACAATAGAGCAGCTTTCCCTGCTGGGCATAAGCGGCATAGCGAACGTGCTTTGCTGCATAAAGTTCGCCAAGTATTATGAGCTTACCGGCGACGATGTTGTGGCCACCGTTGCGACGGACAGCGCCGTTATGTACGAAAGCCGCGTGAAGGAGCTGAACGAGCAGCAGGGCAACTATTCTCTGCTCACCGCCGCGCGCGATTTCAGCGAGCATCTGCATGGTATCCGCACGGATAACATGGCGGAGCTGACCTATGCCGACCGCAAGCGCGTACACAACCTGAAGTACTATACTTGGGTAGAGCAGCAGGGCAAGACCGTTGAGGAGCTCAACGCGCAGTGGTATGACCATGATTACTGGACCGGCATACACGAACAGGCCAAGGATCTGGATAAGCTTATAAACGAATTCAACGCGCGCACCGGCGTGGCGGAGAAGATATAAGCCCATAGCATTATAAACAAAGGGGACGCAGCAGCGTCCCTTTTTGCGTACAAAAAGAGCGGCTTTGGAGCCGCCCTTATGTATTCAGGTTTTATTCGGCGTCGCGCTGAGCCATGTAGGCGATAAGATCGAGCACCTTGCAGCTGTAGCCCCATTCGTTGTCGTACCAGGCGATCAGCTTTACGAAAGTATCGTCCAGCATTATGCCCGCGTTTTCATCGAATATGCAGGTGTGGCTTTCGCCGCGCATGTCGCTGGAAACAACCTCGTCGCGGGTGAAGGTGACTATGCCCTTCATGGTGGTGCGGCTGGCTTCCTCAACGGCGTCGCATATTTCCTTATAAGTTGTGGGGCGGCTGAGGCGCGCGGTAAGGTCAACAACGCTCACGTCGTTGGTAGGCACGCGGAAGCTCATGCCGGTAAGCTTGCCCTTAAGGCTGGGCATGACCAGCGCGCAGGCCTTTGCGGCGCCGGTGGTGGAGGGGATGATGTTATTGAAAACGCTCCTGCCGGTGCGCCAGTCGCGGCCGGCGCGGGCGTCTACGGGCTTCTGCTTGGATGTGGCGGAGTGTATGGTGGACATAAGGCCCTGCTCTATGCCGAAGTTATCGTGAACAATCTTGGTAAGGGGGGCTATGCAGTTGGTGGTGCAGCTGGCGTTGGAAACAACGTTGAACCCGGTGTCGTATTCCCAATGATTAACGCCCATAACATAGGTTGGGGTCTCCTTATCCTTTGCGGGGGCGCTGAGCACAACCTTCTTCGCGCCGTGGGCAAGGTGGCCGGAGGCAAGCTCCGTGGTATTGAACGCGCCGGTGGATTCAACTATGTATTCCGCGCCGCAGCTGTCCCATGGTATTTCCTTAACATCGCTGCTGCTGAAAACGGCTATCTCGCGGCCGTTTATGCTTATGCCGTTTTCGGTCTGCTCCACGGTGCCGGGGAAACGGCCGAATACGGAATCGTATTTCATAAGATAAACCATGTATTCGGGTTCAGCCTTGCGAAGGTTGATGCCGCAAATTTCGAATTCCTCCGGCCTTTCTGCCGCGATGCGCAGTACGGTCCTGCCGATCCTGCCGAAACCATTGATGCCAAGCTTGATAGCCATTGCCGCGATATCCTCCGATATAAATAATTATTTTCCGGGGCTAAATTATTTCCCCAGAGCGATTATAACATAAATGCAGATTATGTCAATATAATCGAGACTTATAAAAAACGACATGCTTTTGCCCATTTTTGTAATTATATAAAAGGCTGGCTTATGATACCATCAGTTGATAAGAGCACACAAGCCCTAAAGGTTTGCTTTGGGACACTCCTGCGTTCTCGTCGCTTGAATTACCTCCAGTAGTACTGCGCTCCTCGGCCTTGGATTGCCCTCAAAGCAATTCCTTTAGGGTCTTTGAGTTTTAGGAGCCAAAGAGTATGGCAGAGCAAGGAGGACGAATGCAGGAATACTGGAGGTCTTTCAAATGAGGACGACACAGCTATGCCGTGCTATTTGGCCCCTAAAACCTTGTGTGTCCTTGTCAACTGATGGTAAAATATAAACCTAAAAATAAATGAATATCGGCCTTGAAAAAGCGCGGCGGGCAGCATATAATAAATGCAGAAAACCACCTGCCGGTGACGGTCGGTCAAAGAGAAGTTATAAGGAGTAACCGCTGCTTTGCCTTTTAGCGGTTACTTTTTTAATGCCTGCACTCGCTGTCCCATACTATCGCATTGCGGCTGCATGTGAAGGTGTGCGCTCCGCTCTGCGCAAAGCCGAAGCGCCGCACGAGCGCAAAGCGGCTTTCGTCGCATATTATGCGTATATCGTTCTGCGGCAGCTCCTGCGCCTTAAAAAGCAGCATCCTCAGCACAAGCTCCGCATAGGGCATTGCATCGTACTGCGGCATTACCGCAATGCGGTCTATAATAAGCGCGTCGCCGTCGGGATACATACGCCCCGCGGCAATGGGCTCGCCCGTTTCCTCGCAAACGTAAACATGGCCGGCATAGGCATCTTTGCCGTCGCTTATGCATTGCGGGCATGCGCCCGCCGCGCGCCTAAGGGCCTCTATTCTGTCAAATCCGTCATTGCCTATGCTCCAAACCGCCTTGAACATTGTGCACCTCCGCATGAAATATGTTCTTATCGTAACCTAAAAGAGGAATAATGTAAACAGTATTGCTCAGAATAGATTTATGTTGTACAATTACAGCAGTTAACCTAAATCTTGAAAGGCGGTAGCTAACGATGGAAGAAATGGAAAGGGATTTTGTAACCTTTACCGATGACGACGGTAACGACTTTGAGCTGGACGTTATCGATTACTTTGAATACGAAGGCCAGGAGTACGCGGTGCTCATGGATCTGAGCGAGGAATGCGAGCACGGCGAAGATGAGGAGTGCGACTGCGGCCACGACGTATATATCATGAAGATAGTCGTAAACGGCGATATGGAGGAATTCGTTCCCGCCGACGAGGACAAGTTCGATGCGCTTACCGCGATAGTTGAAGAGCGCATGAGCGGCGAATGCTGCTGCGACGATGATTGCGACTGCGAAGATGAGCACGAGCATGACTGCGGCTGCGGCTGCTGCCATCACGAGTAAGGCATAATTTAGCTGCAAACAAAAAGAGCATCCGTTTCGGGTGCTCTTTTGCCGTCGGTGGAGCTTAGCGGCCTTCGGCTTCCTTCATTATGGCTATGCCTGCGCTTGCGCCAAGGCGGTTCGCGCCCGCGGCTATCATCTTCATGGCGTCGGCATAGGTGCGTATGCCGCCCGCGGCCTTAACGCCCATGTCCGCGCCGACGGTGTCGCGCATCAGCGCAACGTCAGCTTCCGTTGCGCCGTGGGTGGAAAAGCCCGTGCTGGTCTTTACAAAGTCCGCGCCCGCTTCCTTAGCTGCAAGGCAGGCGGTGACCTTTTCGTCGTCCGTAAGCAGGCAGCATTCTATTATAACCTTAACTATCGCCTTTGGATGCGCCGCGGCAACAACGGCGGCAATATCCTTGCGCACATAGTCCCAATCCCCGGCCTTTGCCATGCCGATGTTTATAACCATGTCCACCTCCTCCGCGCCCGCTTCAACGGCAAGGCGGGTCTCCGCGGCCTTCGCTTCGCTTAAGCATGCGCCCAGCGGGAAGCCCACAACGCAGCATACCTTCGTATCCGTGCCGCTGAGCAGCTTTGCCGCAAGGGGAACATAGCAGGAATTTACGCACACGGATGCGAAGCGGTATTCCTTCGCCTCCGCGCAAAGCTTGGCTATCTGTTCGGGCGTGGCGTCCGCCTTTAACAGGGTGTGGTCAATGTATCGGTTCAGTTCCATTTTTTGTTATCTCCCGTAAAGTTTATTTCTTTGAATACGGCGTGCCGCAAAGGGGCAGCGCGTATCGGTCGGTATTATCGCGCGCGTAGTATGCTTCCGCAATGGCGGCGGCGGTGGGTATGGATGTTATTTCGCCTATGCCTATTGCCCCGCGCGCCTTGTCTATGCCCGGCTTTTCTATTATAAGCGACGTTACACGCGGGCAGTTATCCGCACGGAAAAGCCCTAACGTGCCGTATTTTGCCGTTGGGCGGCAGTTGTCCAGTGGGTAATCCTCCGTAAGCGCAAAGCCGCAGCTCATTATCACGCCGCCCTCTATCTGCCCTTCAACGGAAAGGGGATTTACGGCTCTGCCAACGTCGTGCGCGGCGACTATTTCGCTCACGCGGCCGGTTTCCTCATCAAGTATTGCAACCTGCGTTGCGTAGCCGTAGGCAACGTGGCTGACGGGGTTGGGCTTATCGCTGCCCAAGGGGTCGGTCTTGGCAAGGTATTCGCCGTAATACTCCCTGCCCTCAAGCTCGCTCAGGCTATGCTCCGCAAGGTCGGCCTTAAGCCCTTGGCAGGCCCTTAACGCCGCCTCCCCCGTTATAAGCGTTTGGCGGGAGCCCGACGTTGTGCCCGAATCGGGCGAGTCGCTGTTTGATCCGCCGTATACCACGGCCTCGCGCGGCAGCTTCAGCTCATCCGTAACGTATTGCACAAGCACCGTGCCCAAGCCCTGGCCTATGCAGCTTGCTCCGGTTTCAATATGCACCCTGCCGCGGCGTATTTTAAGCCTTACCCTGCCCGTATCCGGCAGCCCTACGCCCACGCCCGCATTTTTCATGGCGCAGGCTATGCCCGCGAACCTTGCACCCTCGTATGCATCCTTCACGGCCTCAAGCGTTTCAGCAAGGCCGGTGGAGGCATCCGCAATTTGGCCGTTCGGCAGCACCTGCCCCGGGCGGATGGCGTTTATGTAGCGTATCTGCCACGGGCTTATGCCTATTTTGTGCGCCATGCGGTTGAGCATGGATTCCATTGCAAAGCAGGTCTGCGTAACGCCGAAGCCGCGGAACGCCCCCGCGGGGGGATTGTTTGTATAGTACGCATAGCCGTCTATTTCAAAATTCTGATAGTTATACGGCCCTGCCGCATGGGTACAGGCGCGCTCCAGCACCGGCCCGCCAAGGCTGGCGTATGCCCCCGTGTCCGCTATAACGGTTGCCTTAACGCCCTGAATAACGCCGTTTTCGTCGCAGCCCAGCGTGAACTCCATGTCCATCGGGTGGCGCTTGGGGTGGATAAGTATGCTTTCCGCGCGGGTAAGCTTAACCTTTACGGGGCGGCCTGTAAGGTACGCGGCAAGCGCCGCATGGTGCTGAACGCTAACGTCCTCCTTGCCGCCGAAGCCGCCGCCCACAAGCTTGTTTTCAACATATACCTTTTCCATGGGCAGGCCCAGCATGGGCGCGGTTTCGTGCTGCGTATCGTATACGCTTTGGTCGGAAGAATATATCTTAACGCCCCCGTTAAAGGGTATAGCCACGGCACATTCGGGCTCAAGGAATGCGTGCTCGGTAAAGGGCGTTGAGTATTTTCCGTGCAGTATGTGCTTGCTCTTGGCTATCGCGCCCGCCGCGTCCCCGCGGGAAACATGCTTATGCGCAAGCAGATTGCCGCCTTCGTGCAGCTCCTCCGCGCCCTCGGCCATTGCCTCGTATGCATTGCGTATGGGCGTAAGCTCCTCGTAATCAACGCTTATAAGCGCCTTTGCGGCCTCCACAGCCTCCGCCGTTTCGCCTACCACCAATGCAATCGCATCGCCCAAGTAGCGCGTGCAGTCGCCTTCGGCTATCATGGTGTCCCAGTCCTTTTTTAGGTGGCCCACCTTGTTCTGCCCGGGTATGTCCTTTGCGGTGAAAACGGCTATTATGCCATCGGCCGCTTTAGCCTTTTCGGTATCTATTTTCAGTATGCGCGCGCGGGGGTATTCGGCGCGCAGGGCGCTTGCGTATGCCATGCCGTCAATATACATATCGTCGGTATATTCGCCGTAGCCAAGCACCTTTTCGCGCACGTCAAGGCGCGGCACCCTGCTGCCCACGGCCCAGGATTCGTCGGATTCGGGAATTGTGCCATCCCTGAGCAGCCTTGCGGCAAGCCTGACCGCATCCACTATTTTAACATAGCCCGTGCAGCGGCAAATGTTGCCCCTTAGCGCGCGGCGTATTTCGTCCTCGCTCGGGTCGCCCTCCTTATCAAGCAGCGCCTTCGCCGCCATTACCATGCCCGGCGTGCAGAAGCCGCATTGCACCGCGCCCGCATGGCCGAAGGCGTATACATACGCTTCCTTTTCAAATGCGCTCAGCCCCTCGGTGGTGATTATATGCTTGCCGCCCAGCCTGTCCGTGCGCTGCACGCAGGCCTTCATTGCGCGGCCGTCTATTATGACTGTGCATGTGCCGCACGCGCCCTCGCTGCACCCATCCTTTACGGAGGTCAGCCGCAGCTCATCCCTGAGATAGCGAAGCAGGGACATACTGCCTTCGCACTTTACAATATTTCCGTTTACATAGAAGCTGCTCATGCTCCGCTCCTTCCGCTTTTGTATTGCTTGATCACAGCATGTAGCCGTAGTCGTTTATAACGGTGAGCATTATCGCCTCAATGTCCCGTTCAAGCTGATTGGGCTTTGTCAGGCAAACCTCGCTCACTTCGTCGTTCAGCCTAAGCTTTACGGTTTTGCTCTCTTTATCAATTAGCAGGAAGCCGTTATTCTCGCTGTCCGTAAAGCTTGCTTCGTCCGCAAATACGGTAAGCTTATCCTTATACGGCCTGCCGGAATACGGACAGAACACCGCGCAGTTGCCGCATTCGTTGCAAAGCGCGTCAATATGCACTATCTGCCGCTGCGCCTTACCCTTTACCTTTATGGCGGCGTTTGCGCGGTTGGGGCAGGAGGATACGCAGTTTTCGCATACCGTGGAGCAGCCCAGGCAGCGCTTCGCTTCCGCCTCGCCGCACTGGCGTTCCATAAGCCTGTGCTTGCGGGCAAGGGTCTCCCTGTAATCCCGCGCGGCGGCGGGGTTGATCATGTAGCCCTTATTGAAGCCTATCACTGCGTCCGCAAAGCGCCTTGCATCCGCAATGGCTTCAACAACCGTTGCCGGCCCGCGAAGCGCGTCGCCCGCGGCATATACTCCCGCGCCGCAGTCAAACGGAACGCGCCCGTTTTCGTTAGGTTCGGCGCCGTATGCACGCAGCGCTTCCGCGTCCGGCTTTTCGCCCACGGCGGCTATTACGGTATCCGCGGGGATGGTCACGGTCTCATCCGTTTCCGTTACGCTGCGCCTGCCGCTTTCGTCAAGTTCACCAAGTTTCATCTTTTTGCAGACGAGCATGCCGTCCTTCTGTTCAACGGGGGCAAGGAGCTCGGCAAATTCAACTCCGTCCTCCATGGCGAGTGCAAGCTCCTCCTCATCTGCGGGCATATATTTCTTTGTGCGGCGGTAAACTATGCTCACCTTTTCAACGCCCATGCGCTTTGCCGCGCGGGCTGCGTCCATTGCCGTGTTGCCGCCGCCTATAACCGCAACCGCATTACCCAAGGCAAGCGTTTCGAGCGCGTTCTTGGCGCTGTACAGGAAGTCTATAACGTTCATAACGTTGCCCTGTATGCTGAGCGCGCCGTGCTTCTGCGCGCCTGTTGCAAGCAGAATGTATTCATAGCCTTCAGCCTTCAGCTCATAAAGGCTTGGCGCTTCCCTGCCGCATATGAATTCCGCGCCCATGCGCTTGGCAAGAGCTACGTCCTTTGCTATGGCGTCGCTTGCTATCCTGAATTCTGGTATAACGTTTTTAACTATGCCGCCCGGCTCGTTTTCCTTTTCAAACACGGTAACGGGATAACCTTCGCGGGCAATGAAGTACGCCGCGGCTATGCCCGCGGGGCCTGCGCCTATTATGGCGGTTTTCTTGGCCTCCTGCGCGGGGGCGGGGGCAAGGCGCGCCATTACGGCGTCGTAGCCTTCTTGTGCGGCTATCAGCTTAAGATTGCGGATATACACGCTTTCATCATAAAAATTGCGCGTGCATTTATCCATGCACCTGTGGGCGCATATTGTGCCGGTTATGAAGGGCAGCGGGTTCTTTTCAAGTATCAGTTCAAGCGCTTCGGGGTACATTTGCTTTTCGACCAGCTCTATATACTCGCTCACGTCCTGATGTATCGGGCAGCCGCCCATGCAGGGCGCTGTGAAGCAATCCGCAATGGGCAGGGGAAGGCCGTTCTTCCTGTCCGGCAGGGGCTTTACGGGCTTTTTGTAATGCGCGTCGGTTTCCGCATCCGCGCTAAGCTTAGCAACCTTTGCCGCGTTTACGCCCGCGTAGGGGCGCTTTGATACGCCGTCGAACAGCTCGCCAAGCTGCTTAAAGCGGGAATATCCGCCCGGCTTGAGTATTGTGGTTGCAACGGTTATGGGCCAAATGCCGGCCTCGTACAGCGGCACAATATTGAAATAATCCGCCCCGCCGGAGAAGGAAAGCCTAAGCCTGCCTTCAAATTCGCGGCTGATGCGCGCCGCCATCTCTATCGTAAGCGGATAAAGCGCGCGGCCGGACATATACATTTCTTCGCTTGGCAGCTCGTTCGCCTTAACGTCCACGGGGAACGTGTTTGAAAGCTTCAGCCCGAATTCAACGCCGTTATCCCCGGCAAGCTGCATAAGCCTGCGGAACATGGGCACGGCGTCCGCATACTGAAGATCTTCGTTAAAATGATGCTCGTCAAAGGCAATGTAATCATAGCCAAGCTTATTGAGCCGCTCCCGCGCGAAATCGTAGCCCAGTATTGTTGGGTTGCACTTTACGAAGGTGTTCAGCCCCTTTTCGCGGATAAGATAGCTTGCTATGGCCTCTATCTCATCCGGCGGGCAGCCGTGCAGCGTGGATACGGTCACGCCGGTCGCTATGCGCGGCGATATGGCGGCAAAGTATTCGCCCATCTCGGGGAAGCGGCGGTTCAGCTCCGCCATGCATTCGGCCCATATGGGGGTGGGGGAAGCGTCCTTCATGCCCTCTATAAAGGCGTCTATCTTTTCGGTCTTTATGCCCGCAAGGTCGTAGCCCACGCTCATGTTGAACTGGAAGCCTTCGGGGTCGCCAAGGTCGTAAAGCTTTGCAATAAGCTTTATTGCAAGGTATGCCTTAACGTATTCCTCAAACGCCTGCGGCACGGTAAGCTCCGTGCTCCATTCGCAGTTGTAGCCTTCATCGTTTGCCAGTATGCACGGGCGGCTGATGCAGGCGGCAAGCTCATCGCCGTCCATCTTCTGCACGGTTTTCAGTTCAAAGAACCGCGCGCCGGCATAGTATCCCGCAATTATATTTTCCGCAAGCTGCGTATTGGGGCCTGCTGCGGGGCCGAAGGGGGCTTCAAGCTTTTCGCCGAAGAGCATAAGCGCGCCCGCGTCCTTCTTAACAAAGGGCGAGCTTACGCCGAAAACCGCCCCGCTTGCCTCCTTTTCGCAAAGCATCCATTCTATAAGCGCCTTAAAGGGCAATGGGTTCATTCTTTCGCTCATTTTATGTTCCTCCCGTTGTTGTGTCAGCCGTTGAGCCGCTGCCAAAGCTTGGTTGAAACTTCAAGCGTTTTGGCGTTTTCGGCTTCCTCGTCGGCAACAAGCAGCTTCCTGTCTTTCATAAGCAGCCTGCCTGCGCACATTGTGGTTTCGCACTGCCTGCCCGCCATGCCGAAAAGCATATGCCCATCTATATTCTCTGCCGAGAAGGGGGTGAAGGGCTTGTAGTCCATAACTATAACGTCCGCGCTTGCGCCCGCCTTTATAACGCCAAGCTCATTTGGGAAATACTTGGCGGCAATCTTAGCGTTGTTTGCGAAAAGCATTGTTGTAACTTCGTTCCAGCCAACGTTTGGCATGGCGGCGTTGTGCCGCTGTATGGTCAGGGCGGCTTTAAGGCTTTCCAGCATATCGAACGTGTATGCATCGGTGCCGAGTCCTACCAATATGCCCTTTTCAAACAGCTTCAGCACAGGCGAGCAGCCCACGGCGTTGCCCATGTTGGATTCGGGGTTGTTCACAACCATTGTGCCGGTTTCGCGAATTATGTCCATTTCCGCGGGGCTTATGTGTATGCAGTGCCCAAGCAGCGTCTTTTCGCCCAAAATGCCGTTGTACATTAGGCGGTTCACGCTGCGGCAGCCGTAGCTCTTCATGGAATCGTAAACGTCGTTCATGCCCTCGCAAACGTGGATATGGAAGCCCGTGCGCCCGCTGTTTGCCTTAACGCATTTTTCAAACGTTTTATCGCCTATCGTGAAAAGCGCATGCCCGCCGAACATTGCCTTCAGCATGGGGTCGTTTTCGCGCTCGCAGTAATCTATAAAGCTTCTGTTCTCCTCAATGGATTCATCGCACTTCTTTTCCCCGTCGCGTTCGCTCACCTCATAGCACAGGCACGCGCGTATGCCAAGCGCCTTTGCCGCGTCGGCTATTGCAAAAAGGCTGCCCTCTATTTGGCAGAAGCTTGCATGATGATCGAATATGGTGGTGCAGCCGGTCTTTATGCAGTCTATTATGGTTGTGTATGCGCTGCGGCGCGTATCCTCAAGGGTAAGGCTGCGGTCCATTTTCCACCACATGCCGTCCAGCACCTCGTAAAAATTGGTGGGGTTATAGCCCGCTATGCTGAGACCCCGCGCAAGGGCGGAATATATGTGCGTATGCGCGTTTATGAACGCGGGCATTATAACGCCGCCCTTAGCGTCCACAAATTCCGCATCCGGGTATTTCAGGCGCATCTCTGCCGTTGTGCCTGTTTCCTTTATAAGCTTGTTTTCGGTAACTACCGCGCCGTTTTCATAGTATGGCTCGGCCGCGTTTCGGGTTATCAATCTGCCGTTTCCTATGATTATCATGCCAAAAAGCCTCCTTAAAAAGATGGTATATGGTTTTAATATTAAAAAAACGCTCGGCTGACAAGGCGTAAGCCCTGGTTTCTGCCCGCGCGCAAAGCACTCCCTTACAGCATTCCGTATGATGATTTTTCTTACATTATTATAATATCATCCATGCGGCGCGATGACAAGAACAAAAGAAGCAAAATTCTTTTAGATAAACTAAATTTTATTTTGATATCGCCTTTGCAACGGAGTTATTGTATGATAAACTAATATATGCATACGCAGATATACTTGAACGGAGGCGATATGTAACAATGGACGATAAAACGCTTGATTTTGTAAAACGGCTGGCGAAGGCCATGGCGGCCCAGTTCGGCGGAAACTGCGAAGTGGTGGTGCACGATCTTAACACGGGCGATCCGGAGCGCACCATTGCCGCGATAGAAAACGGGCATGTGTCCCGCCGCCGCGTTGGCGACGGAAGCTCCCCGGTGGTGCTGGAAGCGCTCAAGCACAAGGGCGAGCATATGGAGGACGAGCTTGGCTACCATACCAAGACGGGCGACGGCAGAACGCTAAGATCGAGCACGGTATATATAAACGATGAAAACGGCGTGCCGGAGGGCATATTCTCGATAAATTATGATATGACGCCGTTCATGATGGCGCGCAGCGCCGTGGACTCCTTCATTGCGGACGATAAGGACGAGCGGGAGGCCCCGCAGATACCCACAAGCGTGAACGAGCTGCTGGACGAGCTTATTGAAAAATCCGTGCGGCTGGTGGGCAAGCCGGTGGCAATGATGAACAAGGAAGACAAGGTCCGCGCGATACGCTATCTTAACGACGCCGGCGCAATGCTCATCACCAAGAGCGGGGACAGGATAAGCAGCTACTTCGGTATAAGCAAATACACGCTGTATTCATATTTGGACAGCGGCAGCAAGGAATAATACCCCCTCACGGGGGGCGCGAGAATATAAAAACGGAAAGGATGGACGAAGGAATGGACGTTTGCGCTGTAAAAAAGGCCGCGCAGGGCTACGAAAAAGAGATGACCCGCTTTTTGAGGGACCTTATAAGGATACCCGGCGAAAGCTCGGGCGAGGAAGGCGTTATCCACAGGATAGCCGAGGAGATGAAGGCGGTTGGCTTTGACAAGGTTGAAATAGATGGCCTTGGCAACGTGCTGGGCTACATGGGCGAAGGCGAAAGGCTTATAGCCTACGATGCGCATATAGACACGGTTGGCCTGGGCGAAATGAGCAACTGGAAATTCGACCCGTATGAAGGCTATGAAACCGAAACCGAAATAGGCGGACGCGGCGCGAGCGACCAGCTTGGCGGCATTGTAAGCTCCGTTTACGGCGCAAAGATAATGAAGGAGCTTGGCCTTATACCCCAAGGCACAAGGATACTTGTTACCGGCACCGTGCAGGAGGAGGACTGCGACGGCATGTGCTGGCAATATATACACAATATTGACGGCATAACCCCCGAATTTGTTGTTATAACCGAGCCTACGGACGGCGGCGTTTATCGCGGCCACAGGGGCAGGATGGAAATCCGCGTGGACGTGCTGGGCGTAAGCTGCCACGGCAGCGCGCCGGAGCGCGGTGACAACGCCATTTATAAGATGGCGGATATATTGAAGGAGGTTGAGCAGCTTAACGAAAACGGCTGCACCGATGAATATGAAATAAAGGGCCTTGTAAAGATGCTGGAGCCGGAGTTCAACCCCGAGCATTACATGGATGCGCGCTTCCTTGGCCGCGGAACCATAACCACCAGCCAGATATTCTTCACCTCGCCCTCCCGCTGCGCGGTGGCGGACAGCTGCTCCGTATCGCTTGACCGCCGCATGACCGCGGGCGAAACATGGGACAGCTGCATACGCGAAATAGAGGCCCTGCCCGCGTGCAAAAAGCACAATGCAAAGGTCAGCATGTATATGTACAACCGCCCCAGCTGGACGGGGGAGATATACGAAACCGAATGCTATTTCCCCACATGGATAAATAAGGAAACCGCGCCGCACGTTCAGGCCGTGGCCGATGCGCATAAGGCACTCTATGGCGAAAAGCGCTGCGGCGACAAAACCGCCATGGCAAAGCGCGAAAGGCCGCTGATAGACAAATGGACGTTTTCCACCAACGGCGTGAGCATACAGGGCCGCTACGGCATACCCTGCGTGGGCTTCGGCCCGGGCGCGGAGAGCCAGGCGCACGCCCCCAACGAGATGACGTGGAAGGAGGATCTGGTACACTGCGCGGCCATATACGCGCTGGTTCCCGGCCTTTACAAGGGCAGGGGGGACGAGGACGCGACCGAGTTCCGCGCCACCCTTACGGATAACGACATAAAGTAACATTTCATTATAAAGGAGACGAAAATGAGCAACGTAAAGCAGTTTACGGACGTTATAAGCCAGCTTAAGCTTGACAAAATGTACGAAGGCGACTTTTTCCTTACATGGGAAAAGAGCTTTGACGAGATAAAGGGCGTTTTCGCCGTTGCGGACGCGCTGAGGCACCTGAGGGAGAACAACATTTCCGCCAAGATATTCGACAGCGGCCTGGGCATAAGCCTTTTCAGGGATAATTCCACCCGCACCCGCTTCTCCTTCGCATCGGCCTGCAACCTGCTTGGCCTTGAGGTACAGGATTTGGACGAGGGCAAGAGCCAGATTGCCCACGGCGAAACCGTGCGCGAAACCGCCAACATGATATCCTTCATGGCGGACGTTATAGGCATACGCGACGATATGTACATAGGCAAGGGCAACACATATATGCACAACGTTGTGAACGCCGTTACCGAAGGCCACCGCGATGGCGTGCTTGAGCAGAAGCCCACGCTGGTCAATTTGCAGTGCGACATTGACCACCCCACGCAGGTTATGGCAGATACGCTGCATCTTATTCACGAATTCGGCGGGATAGAGAACCTGAAGGGCAAAAAGGTTGCCATGACGTGGGCATACAGCCCCAGCTACGGCAAGCCCCTTTCCGTTCCGCAGGGCGTAATAGGCCTTATGAGCCGCTTCGGCATGGAGGTTTCCCTTGCGTATCCGGAAGGATACGAGGTCATGGACGACGTTGTGGAGCTTGCAAAGAGGCAGAGCGCCGAATCCGGCGGCAGCCTGAGCGTTTCCCACGACATGAAGGAAGCCTTCCGCGATGCGGATATAGTGTATCCCAAGAGCTGGGCGCCGTTTAAGGCCATGGAGGAGCGCACGGAGCTTTACGGCAACGGCGACCTTGAGGGCATAAAGGCCCTTGAGAAGCGGCTGCTTGCGCAGAACGCCAACCATAAGGACTGGGAATGCACGGAAGAAATGATGAAGCTGACCAAGGGCGGCAAGGCGCTGTATCTGCACTGCCTGCCTGCGGACATAACCGGCGTATCCTGCGAGGCGGGCGAGGTTGCCGCCAGCGTGTTCGATCGCTACCGCGACCCGCTTTACAAGCAGGCCAGCTTCAAGCCGTACATTATAGCGGCCATGATATTCCTTGCCAAGGTGAAGGATCCCGCCGCAAAGCTGCTTGAGCTTGAGGCCAGGGGCACGCTCAGGCACAACGGATAAGGCAAAATATTGAAAGATATGGGGGGGACGCGATGGCGTTCCCCTGGTTTTTGTATATCGTCAACCCCTCAGTCAATCCGCCTTACGGCGATTGCCAGCTCCCCGTAAAGGGGAGCCTTTTGGGCGTATTTACAAGCTCCCATTTTAGCCTCCCTCACCGAGGGAGGTGGATTTTGCGAAGCAAAAGACGGAGGGAGTTTGCCTGCCCTGGAAGGGGAGGTGGATGCGAGCAGAGCGAGCAGACGGAGGGGTTGAAAAAGAAAGGCGCTTCGCATGGTAACCTCAACCCCTCAGTCAATCCGCCTTGCAGCGTATTGCCAACCAAAGAACCCGTTAGCTATTTCCAAATGCTTTTTATCCGCATTCATACCCAAAACTGATGAAAAAAGTGCTATAATGCTTGAACAGAGCGAAAATATGAATTTGGCGGAGAGATCTTTATGAAACCATTTGAAAACATTATCCCAAGGGATTTCCAAGGCGGAGTGCTTGTCCTTAAAAACGGTCAGGTTGTTTTTGAACATTGCCAAGGCAATGCTGACTGCGGTGCAAACACTCCCTTCACATCACATACCACCATTACATTAGCTTCGCTGTCCAAGCAATTTGTCGCAGCAGCAATTTTACTTCAGATAGAGCAGGGGAAGCTTTCTTTGGATGATACAATCGACCTATACTTCCCACAATATCCCCAAGGGAAGAATATTACGATTCGCAATCTGCTGCATCATTCTAGCGGTATTCCCGATTATATCGGTGATAGGATTATTCCTGACGCGATTCGTAAATATGAATCGGAGCACGGAACAGCGCCGGCTGATGTTATCGAGTTCAATAGGTGCATTGTTGCGGAATGCCGTCCCGTTAGTCTTTCGGAATGTTTTGAGCTGATTGGTGAACTGCCCTTGCACTTTGAACCAGGAACAGAGGGAAGATACAGCAATACGAATTATTTTTGGCTTGGTCACATTTTGGAGCTGCTAACCGGCAAACCTTTGTCAGCAGCCATGAGCGATGTATTTATGCGCTTCGGCTTAAACCACACCCACATGAACGGACATATAGCGGACGCTTGCGGATATGTAAAGCATAACGATGAGATTTTTTCCTGCGGCAGGCCTGCCATGGAGAGCGGCGACAGCAGCGTTGTTTCTTCGCTGACGGATTTAGGGCTTTGGTGCAGCGCTATACTGAATGCCGATATATTGTCCGCTGACAGTTGGAGGGAATGTCTGAATTTTGACCCGAAGCCCTACGGATGCGGGCTATGGCAGTTTGATAACGGTTGGTTTGGACATGATGGAGGATTGCCGGGCTTGAGGCATTGGCAAAGGTTGAATTTTGAGTATAAAGCGGCAATCATCATCCTCTCTAATACCGTTATGGAGGAACCTCCCATCCTTGCCCAAATGATGGAATATTTCATTAAAACCAAACAAACGACGGAACGGCTTTAAGTGAGCATACAAAAAAGCACCTGCCTGTGCAGATGCTCTTTTTTTATCTTCTGTATGCCTTACTTCATCAGCGGTACGAATACCAGCGAAACTATGGTCATCAGCTTTATAAGAATGTTTATGCTGGGGCCGGAGGTATCCTTGAACGGGTCGCCCACGGTGTCGCCCACAACGGCCGCCTTGTGCGCTTCGCTGCCCTTGCCGCCGAAGTTGCCGCCTTCAATGTATTTCTTGGCGTTGTCCCATGCGCCGCCGGAGTTGCTCATGAATATTGCCATAAGCACGCCCGTTACCACGCTGCCCGCAAGCAGTCCGCCAAGGGCGGCGGGGCCGAGCAGGAAGCCGACCAGCAGGGGAGCAACGATGGCTATTGCGCCGGGGAGAATCATTTCCTTTAGCGCGGAGGTAGCCGCGATGGATACGCAGGTGCGGTAATCCGGCCTTTCGGTGCCCTGCAGTATGCCGGCGTGCTCCTTAAACTGACGCCTTACCTCGCGAATCATGCTCTCCGCAGCCTTGGATACGCTGCTCATGGTCAGCGCGCTGAACAGGAACGGCAGCATGCCGCCCAGCAGCAGGCCGATTATTACGAACGGGTCAAGTATGTCTATCATCTGAAGCTCGGCAGCCTGCGCATAGGATACGAACAGGGCCATTGCCGTAAGCGCCGCGGAACCGATGGCGAAGCCCTTGCCCATGGCGGCGGTGGTGTTGCCAACGCTGTCAAGGCGGTCGGTAATGTCGCGCACGCTGTCCTCAAGGCCGGCCATTTCGGCTATGCCGCCCGCGTTATCGGCTATCGGGCCGTATGCATCGACCGCAACGGTCATGCCCGCGGTGGAAAGCATGCCTACCGCCGCAAGCGCTATGCCGTAAAGACCGGCGAACTTATATGCACCCAGTATGCCGAGGCACACGAGTATTATGGAAACGCAGGTGGAAAGCATGCCGGTGCTCAGGCCGCAAATTATGTTGGTCGCGCTGCCGGTGGTGGACTGCTCTGCAATGCTCTTTACGAAGCGGTATTTATCGGAGGTGTAAACCTCGGTGAAGAAGCCTATCGCAAGGCCCACTATAAGGCCGCAGATTATTGCAAGGCTGGTGTTTACGCTGCCGAAGCATACAAAGCTTAGCGCAACGCTGCCCGCCGCAACCAGTATGGCGGAGGTGTAGCTGCCCATCTTGAGCGCCTTCATCGGGTCCGCATTCTTGCCGCCGCGCACGAAGAACGTGCCCAGGACGGAAGCGATTATGCCAAGCCCGCTCAGCGCAAGGGGATATACCGCGCCGGTAGCGCCGTAGCTGAATACGCCCAACACTATTGCGCTTACTATACTGCCTACATAGCTTTCAAAAAGGTCCGCGCCCATGCCGGCCACGTCGCCCACGTTATCGCCCACGTTGTCAGCAATAACGGCGGGGTTGCGGGGGTCGTCCTCCGGAATGCCCGCTTCAACCTTACCAACAAGGTCTGCGCCTACGTCGGCAGCCTTGGTGTATATGCCGCCGCCCACGCGGGCAAACAGAGCAACGCTCGATGCGCCAAGGGAGAAGCCCGTAAGCACATCGCCGTTTTCGGTTATAATATAAAGTATGCTTGCGCCGATAAGGCCAAGGCCAACAACGCACATGCCCATTACCGTGCCGCCGGAGAAGGCAACGCGTAGCGCCTCGTTTATGCCGCCGGTACGCGCCGCGTTAGCGGTACGCACGTTCGCGCGGGTGGCAACCTTCATGCCGAAGTAACCGGCCAGCACGCTGAACAGCGCGCCCACAAGGAACGCAACCGCTGTGGTTATGCTGCCAAGGCCAAGCCATATTCCCGCGAAAACTATCGCGATGAATATGAGCAGCAGCTTGTATTCGCTCTTAAGGAATGCGTCCGCGCCTTCGCTTATGGCGCGGGCAATTTCGGCCATGCCGGGCTCGCCTTCGTCACGGCGGGCTATGCCGCGCGCCTTTATAAAAGCGAACAGCAACGCAACCGCCGCCGCAGCAGGCACGGCATACAGAAGAATGTTCATAGGATCAGGTCCTCCAAAAGAAAATTTATTTCACGCAGGGGATTCTGCATAAAACACGACATAATTAAAACACAAAACAATGGAACGACATTGCGAGCGGACAAAACCAATCATATGGTCGTTCCAACGGCTCGGTTTACACATAATACATAAGGGGCGCTTTTAAGTCAAGAGGTTTTTTGCAAAAATAATTATGTTTGAGACAAAATTTGTGATTGAATTGACAAGGTAAATTGGGTATAATACTATCAGGCGAGGATGTTGATTTATTTACACACCTTTTCGGCGGCTTATTTTTGTTCTGCCGCAGCGGGGAAGAATGCAATATTCTGCGCCGCTTTTTGTATATGAAACATTGAAAGGAGCATCCTGCATGGGCGTGCAAAACGGGCGCGGACTTATAAGCCGTATAGACAAGCGCGCGGCGCTGCTTGCAGCGGCCACGATAGCCATACAATGCGCAACGTATTGGCTGGCGCAGTTTATAATAAAAACCGCAGGGCTTGCGCTGCATTCGCCCGAAACTTGGCTGGATGCGCATATACCGTTTCTGCCGGTGTTCCTTGTGCCGTATGTGGGCTGCTTTGCGCATTGGGTGATAACGTTTTACGTTGTGTACAAAACGAAGGATGGCTTTGCCCGATTATTCACCGCGGCCGTGACGGGCTACGTCATTGCCACCGCAATTTTTCTCATCTGGCCAACCACAATCACCCGCCCCGCGGAGCAGGCGGCGGGCATATGGGGATTCATATACGGAATAATCTGCGCAACGGATGCTCCGCTCAATCTGTTCCCCAGCGTGCATTGCTTCGTTTCGTTCCTGTGCATGGCGTCAACCGTAAAAAGCAGCAGCATACCCCATTGGTATGCTTGGCTCAGCGCGGTGATGTTCGCGCTTGTGTGCATGGCAACGGTGTTCGTGAAGCAGCATTTTATAATCGATGTTGCGGGCGGAACGGCGCTCGGCGCGCTTTGCTGGGCAGCGGCGGCGAAGGGAAAACCGCGCGAATGTGCCGCGCGTGTGTACGAAGCGTTAAATTTGCATAAGTAAAGGCTTAATCATGCAAAAAAAAGAGGGTTTTTGTCCCAAAGAAGTATTGACACGGAGGGGCGAAAACGAATATAATATATTCGTTAATTGAATATCGAAACGATAGAGGCGCGGAAGCTAAGGTAACCATGCGAATGATAAGGGCGGGAGGCCCGATAACGCAGGCGAATGTGACTTCCGCCGAAAGCACGGCTGCCCATCCCGGCGCCATGCTTGGGCGCAGCGGCCAGCGCGCTGCGACTGTCATCTTGTTTATTGGATGAAGAGCTATCGATGCGGCGTTTGCCGTGTCGATAGTTTTTGCTTTTCTATGATATCTGAAGATGGCGCGCTATCCGCCCGTATGTGCGGCAGGGTGCGCCCCGAAAACGCATAAACGGAACGATATAAAACAGAATAACGATTTTAAGGCTTTACCATAGAAAATTACTATAACAACAGGAGGAACTAACTATGGCTATCAAATCGACTATCAGGCTCAGGATGGGTGCTGAGGATGCACATTACGGCGGAAATCTCGTAGACGGAGCGCACATGCTGCATCTGTTCGGCGACGTTGCGACCGAACTGCTTATCCGTTACGACGGCGACGAGGGTCTGTTCTGCGCGTATGACAAGGTGGAGTTCCTTGCCCCCGTATACGCCGGCGACTATATTGAGGCCGTTGGCGAAATAGAGCGCGTAGGCAACACCAGCCGCACCATGACCTTCGAGGCCCGCAAGGTCATCCGCTCCCGTACAGACATCAGCGCTTCCGCTGCCGAGTTTCTTGAGGAGCCCATCGTTGTATGCCGCGCGCACGGCACCTGCGTCACCCCCAAGGATTGCCAGCGCATAGAGCATAAATAAGCCCAAAGGCTCGTTTTACAAGGCAAATAATTAAGCGATAATCAGGAAAGGAGATACTGATGGAGAAGCTTATAATCACCGCCGCCATCTGCGGCGCAGAAGTTACCAAGAAGCAGAATCCCAACGTACCTTACACCGTAGAGGAAATGGTGCGCGAGGCTAAGAGCGCCTATAATGCCGGCGCTGCCATAATCCACGTGCACGTGCGCGAGGACGACGGCACCCCCACACAGGACAGGGAGCGCTTCCGCGTAGTTATGGACGCCATCCGCGCCGAACTGCCCGACGTTATAATGATCCCCTCCACCGGCGGCGCCACCGGCATGAAGCCCGAGGAGCGCCTGCAGCCCACCGAGCTGTTCCCCGAAATGGCAACGCTTGACTGCGGCACCTGCAACTTCGGCGACGAAATATTCGATAACACCATGCCTACCATGCGTGCCTTCGGCAAGCGCATGATCGAAAACGGCATAAAGCCCGAATACGAGTGCTTCGAAATGGGACATCTGGACACCATTCTGACCATGGCCAAGAAGGGCGAAGTCCCCGGCGCACCCATGCAGTTCAACTTCGTGCTGGGCGTACCCGGCTGCACCCCCGCCACCGTGCAGAACCTTGCATGGCTGGTAAACGGCATACCCGCAGGCTCCACCTGGACCGCCACCGGCGTAGGCCGCAACGCTTTCACCCTTGCCGCGCCCGCAATAGTCATGGGCGGCAACGTGCGCGTAGGCTTTGAGGACAATCTGTACCTGAGCCGCGGCGTGCTTGCGAAGAGCAACGGCGAACTGGTGGAGAAGGTAGTCCGCCTGGCCAACGAACTGGGCCGCGGCATCGCTTCCCCCGCAGAGGCCAGGGAGATCCTTTCCCTCAAGCCCCTTAAGTAATTAAACAAGACCCCGTTTTGGGGTCAACAATACAAACATTATATATCAGGAGGAAAAACAACAATGGCAATGAAAGGCAACAAGTACGGTATCCATCGCGTAATCGAGCCCCAGGGCGTTCTGACCCAGGCGGCTTACAAAATTGACAACGACATGACTAAGCTCTATTCCAACGAGATCATGTGCGACGTCATCTCCCTGAACATCGACTCCGCTTCCTTCACCCAGATTTCCGAAGCCTGCGGCGGCGACGAGAAGAAGATCGGCGAAATGATCCTTGGCATAGTTGCCGAGCGCGGCAAGCAGCAGAACCCCGTAACCGGTTCCGGCGGCATGTTCATCGGTAAGGTTTGCTACATCGGCGAAGATCTCAAGGACCGCGACCTGAAGGTCGGCGACAAGATCGCTTCCCTGGTCTCCCTGTCCATGACTCCGCTGCGCATAGACAAGATAAAGGCCATCCATAAGGACATCGACCGCGTTGATATCGAAGGTAAGGCCATACTGTTCGAGAGCGGCATCTATGCCAAACTCCCCGAAGACATGAGCGAACCTCTCGCCCTGGCAGCCCTCGACGTGGCCGGCGCTCCCGCCCAGGCCCGCAAGCTCCCCAAGGAAGGCGACAGCGTTCTGATCCTTGGCGCCAACGGCAAGTCCGGCGTTCTTTGCGGCTATGAGGCCATGAAGAAGGTCGGCCCGAACGGCAACGTAGTCGGCGTAGTCCGCAACCCCAAGCAGGTTGATGCTCTGATGGATCTTGGCGTATATCACAAGGTCATCGTCGCTTCCGCTACCGAGCCCGTCGCCGTGCTTGATAACGCGCTGGCCGCCAACGATGGCAAGGAATACGACCTGTCCATCTGCTGCGTAAACATCGAAAACTGCGAGATGAGCGCCATACTGCCCGTCCGTGACGACGGTCTGGTATACTTCTTCTCCATGGCCACCAGCTTCACCAAGGCGGCTCTGGGCGCCGAGGGCGTAGGCAAGGACGTCACCATGATCGTCGGCAACGGCTACACCAAGAACCATGCCGAGATCACGCTGAACGTGCTGCGCGAGAACCCCAAGCTCCGCAAGCTGTTCGATGAGAAGTATTGCTGATAACAGCATAGCTTAATGCGAAAAAGGGCCTGCGGATGTCCGTGGGCCCCTCGTAGCATCAACGAGTTAATACCTTATATTACCAAAATAAAAAGTAAAGGAGAACCCAAATGAGGAAAAGCAGGGAAAACGGCCTGTTCCTGAACGTGCCCGATGAACAGTGGAACGATTGGAAATGGCAGGTAGAGAACCGCATAGAAACTCTTGAGGACCTTAAGAAATACATCACCCTTACCGAAGAAGAAGAAGAAGGCATAAAGGCTACGCTGGGCAGGCTGCGCATGGCCATCACCCCGTATTACCTTTCCCTTATCGATCTTAACGATCCCTACGACCCCATCCGTAAGCAGGCCATACCTACCGAGCATGAACTTGAGTTCGCTCCCTATGAAGACGCCGATCCTCTGCACGAGGATATCGACTCCCCCTGCCCGGGTCTGACCCATAGGTATCCCGACCGCGTGCTGCTGCTCATCACCGACCAGTGCAGCATGTATTGCCGTCACTGCACGCGCCGCCGTTTCGCCGGCCAGCATGACTGCGAAGTGGCCAAGAACCAGATAGACACCTGCATCGACTATGTGCGCCATCATCCCGAAGTGCGCGACGTGCTGCTCAGCGGCGGCGACTGCCTGATGGTAAGCGACGATATGCTCGATTACATCATCGGCGAGCTGCGCAAGATACCTCATGTTGAGATAGTGCGCCTCGGCTCCCGCACCCCCGTTGTTATGCCGCAGAGGATCACCCCGCATCTTTGCGAGGTACTCAGCAAGTATCATCCCGTGTGGCTCAACACCCACTTTAACCATCCCAACGAAATCACCGAAGAATCCGCCAAGGCCTGCGCCATGCTGGCTAACGCCGGTATCCCTCTCGGTAACCAGAGCGTGCTGCTCGCCGGCGTGAACGACTGCGTGCATGTAATGAAGAAGCTGGTCAACGAGCTTGTCCGCATCCGCGTCCGTCCTTACTACATTTACGCCTGCGACCCGTCCCTGGGCCTGAGCCACTTCCGTACCCCCGTTTCCAAGGGTATAGAAATAATGGAAGCCCTGCGCGGCCATACCAGCGGCTACTGCATCCCCACCTTCGTGGTGGACGCACCCGGCGGCGGCGGCAAGACCCCCGTTATGCCCAACTATGTGATAAGCCAGACCCCGCGCAAGGTAATACTGCGCAACTTTGAAGGCGTTATCACCACCTATACCGAGCCCGAGGTTTACAAGAACGAGTGCCATTGCGACGTTTGCGAAGGCAAGCGCAAGGTTGCCCCGCTGACCGGTGTTGCCGGCCTTGCACAGGGCGTTGAGCAGAAGTATCTTGAACCCACCAAGCTGCTCCGTAAGGATCGTTACGCCGACAGGCAGAAGAACGAGAACAAATAATCAAACTTGACCCATTGCTTTGCGGAAGGGTTAAGCCCCTTCCGCAGGGTTTTGACTTATCGGGAGGTAAATCAATGCAAAGCAAACTCAATTTGAATGGCGAATTGGTCGATAGGGCCCGCCAATCCGCGGCGAACATAGCCAAGGATACGCAGGATTTTATCGACCAGCACACCACGGTCACCGTGGAGCGCGCGGTTTGCCGCCTGCTGGGCATAGACGGCGTCAACGAGATGGACGTTCCCATGCCCAACGTGGTGGTCGATCACCTTATGGCCAATTCCATACTGCCCGTAGGCGCGGCGTGGTACATTGGCAACGCAATGGTAGAAACCGGACTTGACCCGCAGGGCGTTGCGGAAGCAATAGATCGCGGCGAGCTTGACATGAGCAAGCTGCCCGCCCATAGCGACGCCGATATACGCGCAGCCATAAATCCCGTTGTGGAAAAGACCATTGCGCGCATAAACGAAAACGTAAGGAACCGCAACGAATACCTTAGCTGCTTCGGCGATAAGGAAGGCCCCTACCTTTATATCATAGTCGCTACCGGCAACATATATGAAGATATAACCCAGGCTAAGGCCGCCGCCAAGCAGGGCGCGGACATAATAGCCGTTATCCGTACCACCGGACAGAGCCTGCTGGACTACGTGCCCTACGGCGCGACCACCGAAGGCTTCGGCGGCACCTATGCCACTCAGGAGAATTTCCGCCTGATGCGCGCGGCGCTTGACGAAGTGGGCGAAGAACAGCACCGCTACATCCGCCTTTGCAACTACTGCTCCGGTCTGTGCATGCCTGAAATAGCCGCCATGGGCGCGCTTGAAAGGCTGGACGTTATGCTTAACGACGCGCTCTACGGCATACTGTTCCGCGATATAAACATGCAGCGCACCATAGTTGACCAGTACTTCTCCCGCGTTATAAACGGCTATGCCGGCGTTATAATCAACACGGGCGAGGATAACTACCTGACCACTGACGACGCCATCGTTGCCGCGCACACCGTGCTCGCGTCCCAGTTCATAAACGAAGCTTTCGCCAAGGAAGCCGGCATGAGGGAAGAGCAGATGGGCCTTGGCCATGCGTTTGAAATGGATCCCTCCGTGGAAGATACCTTCCTGCTTGAGCTTGCCCAGGCGCAGATGGCGCGCGAAATATTCCCCAATGCGCCGCTTAAATACATGCCGCCTACAAAGTTCATGACCGGCAACATTTTCCGCGGCCATATACAGGATGCGCTCTTCAACATGGTCACCATACTGACCGGCCAGAAGCTGCACCTTCTCGGTATGCTTACCGAGGCCATACATACCCCCTTCATGAGCGACCGCGCCCTTTCCATTGAAAATGCGCAGTATATTTTCCGCACCATGAAGGATCTGGGCGACGAGCTGACCTATAAAGAGGGCGGCATAATCCAGACCCGCGCCAACGAAGTGCTGACCAAGGCTGCCGATCTTCTTGTTGAGATAGAAAAGCTTGGCCTGTTCACCACCATCGAAAAGGGCATATTTGCCGACGTAAAGCGTCCTAAGGACGGCGGCAAGGGCCTTGCGGGCGTTGTGGTGAAGGACGATAAGTACTTCAATCCCTTTATTGAGGCCATGAAAGGTAGGGTTGCAGAATGAGCAGCGGACTGTACAATACCCATAAAATAGACTTCGATACCACGCTGGATCTTACCAAGCTGAAGCCCTATGGCGACACGATGAACGACGGTAAGGTGCAGACCAGCTTCACCCTGCCCGTTAAGGACGACGAGCGCGGCGAAGAGGCAGCCCGCCAGATTGCCAAGAAGATGGGCCTTGAAGAACCCAACGTGGCATGGCATATGCCGCTGGACAAGGAGTTCACGTTCTATGTTGTCTACGGCAGCTGCGTACACACCGTAAACTATGAAGATATCCACGTTATAACCGTTGAATCCGACGTGATGAGCATGGAAGATACCAACGAATATATCCGCGAGCATATCGGCCGCAAGGTTGTGATGGTCGGCGCCTCCACCGGTACCGATGCGCACACCGTCGGCATAGACGCTATAATGAACCGCAAGGGCTTCGCGGGCCATTACGGACTTGAGCGCTATGAAATGATAGAGGCTTATAACCTGGGCTCCCAGGTTCCCAATGAGGACTTCATAAAGAAGGCATTGGAGCTGAAGGCCGACGTGCTGCTGGTCTCGCAGACCGTTACCCAGAAGGATGTTCATATCCAGAACCTGACCAACCTGATAGAGCTGCTTGAGGCGGAAGGCCTGCGCGACAAGTTTGTTGTCTGCTGCGGCGGTCCGCGTATAACTCATGAGCTTGCCAAGGAGCTGGGCTACGATGCGGGCTTCGGCGCGGGTAAGTATGCCGACGATGTTGCCAGCTTCGCCGTTACCGAAATGGTCAAGCGCGGGATGGGCAAATAAGAATGGAATTTGTAGGGCTTGAAAAGCGCGGCCATATCGCGCTGCTTAAACTGAACCGCCCCAAGGCGCTGAATGCGCTCAATACCGCTATGCTGAATGAAATAGAGATGGCGGCGGCAAAGGTTGAACGGGACCCGGAAGTGCGGGTGCTTATAATCAGCGGCGAAGGCAAGGCCTTCGGCGCGGGCGCGGACATAGGGGAAATGGTTGGCTTGAGCCGGGCGGAGGCCAAGGCCTTTGCCGACGCGGGGCACCGCGCCTTCAAGCGCATAGATGATCTGTATATACCTGTTATAGCTGCTATCCATGGCTACGCCCTGGGCGGCGGGCTGGAGCTTGCACTGTGCTGCGACATAAGGCTTTGCTCCGAAACTGCCAAGTTCGGTCAACCTGAAGTTGGACTTGGTATCACCCCTGGTTTCGGAGGGACACAGAGGCTTCCGCGCGTGGTGGGAACATCCAACGCCATGACGCTTACGCTTACGGGGAAACCCGTGGGCGCTGAGGACGCGCTCAGGATGCGGCTGGTGAACAGGGTATATCCGGACGCGGACCTTATGGACGGCGCAATGGAAATGGCCGAGACCATTGCCAACAACGCGCCGCTTGCCGTGCATTACTGCAAGGTTGCCATGAGCCGCAGGGTGGATAGATTCCTGGAAAACGACCTGGATTACGAAGCGCAGGTATTTGGCGAGTGCTTCGAGACCGAGGATCAGCTCAACGCCATGACCGCCTTCCTTGCGAAGCGGCCCAAGGCGGAGTTCAAAGGAGAATGACGAACGATGATGGATGAAAGGATTGCCGTAATAGGCGCAGGTACGATGGGGCTGGACATAGCGACGGCGTTCGCAACCGCGGGCGCGGCTGTTATAGTGCGGGACATCAACAACAATATCATTTCCGCCGCGAAGGCAAGGCTTGAAGCTTCCCTTGAAAAAAGAGTGGCCAAGGGCAAAATGAGCGGCGAGGAGCGCAGCGTGATACTTTCGCGCATGAGCTTCACCACCGAGTTGGGGGACTGTAAGGATGCCGATTTGGTGGTTGAGGCGGCTGTTGAGCGCGCGGACATAAAGAAGCAAATATTCGCCCAGTTGGACGACATTTGCCGCACGGACGCAATACTTGCCAGCAACACAAGCTCCATATCCATAACCGATATCGCTTCCGCTACCAAGCACCCCGAGCGGGTGGTGGGTATGCATTTCTTCAACCCTGCAACCGTTATGAAGCTTACGGAGCTGATAAGGGGCGTGTTCACAAGCGATGAAGTGTACGCGAAAGCGCGCGCTTTGGCGGAGGCGGCGGGCAAGACCCCCGTTGAGGTGAACGAATGCCCCGGCTTCGTGGTGAACAGGCTGCTGATACCCATGATAAACGAAGCTATCGGCCTTTGGGCCGAGGGCATAGCGAGCAAAGAGGATATAGACACGGCCATGAAGCTTGGCTGCAACCATCCCATGGGCCCGCTTGCGCTTGCGGATATGATAGGGCTTGACGTGTGCCTGTTCATAATGGATACGCTTTATACCGAAACGTGCGACAGTAAGTACAGGGCGCATATAAAGCTGAGGCAGCTTGTGCGCGCGGGGCTTATGGGCCGCAAAACGGGGCGCGGGATATACGATTATACAAAATAGTTTTTTTATTACACACTTAAAAGAAGGAGAGAAAGATGGATTTCAACCTGTCACAGGAGCATCTGATGCTTCGGGATTTGTACCGCAAGTTCGCTGAAAACGAAGTGAAGCCCCTTGCGGAAGAGGTAGACGAGGAAGAACGCTTCCCGATGGAAACCGTTAAGAAGCTTGCTCGTTACGGTTTCATGGGCATTCCGTTCCCCACCAAGTACGGCGGAGCCGGCGGAGACATTCTGGCTTACGCAATGGCTGTTGAGGAACTGAGCAAATGCTGCGCCACCACCGGCGTTATAGTTTCCGCGCATACCTCACTGTGCTGCGCCCCCATATTCGAGAACGGCACCGAGGAGCAGAAGATGAAGTATCTGCCCGCCCTGCTCAGCGGCGAGAAGATAGGCGCGTTCGGCCTTACCGAACCCGGCGCCGGTACCGACGCCGCCGGTCAGCAGACCACCGCCGTGCTTGAGGGCGACCACTATGTGCTCAACGGCACCAAGATATTCATAACCAATGCCGGCTATGCAAGCGTTTATATCATATTCGCCATGACCGACAAGGCCGCCGGCACCAAGGGCATTTCCGCCTTTATAGTTGAAAAGGACTTCCCCGGCTTCTCCGTTGGTAAGAAGGAGAAGAAGATGGGCATCCGCGGCAGCGCCACCTGCGAGCTGATAATGGAAAACTGCATCGTTCCCAAGGAAAACCTGCTGGGTAAAGAAGGCAAGGGCTTTGCCATAGCCATGAAGACGCTCGATGGCGGCCGTATAGGTATCGCCAGCCAGGCGCTTGGCATAGGCGAAGGCGCCGTGGAAGAAACCGTAAAGTATGTGCAGGAACGTAAGCAGTTCGGTAAGCGTCTTTCCCAGATGCAGAACACTCAGTTCCAGCTTGCCGATATGCATACTCGCATGAAGGCCGCGCAGTTCCTGGTATATTCAGCCGCGTGCAAGAAGCAGGCCTATGTTGAGGCCGAAATGGCGGGCAAGAAGGGCGAAAGCTACTCTGCCGACGCCGCAATGGCCAAGCTGTTCGCAGCCGAAGCCGCCAGCGACGTTACCCGCAGGGCCGTTCAGCTTTACGGCGGATACGGCTACACCCGTGAATATCCCGTGGAGCGCATGATGCGCGATGCGAAGATAACCGAGATATACGAAGGCACCAGCGAAGTCCAGCGCATGGTCATCGCGGCTAACCTGGGCGTGAAGTAAGGAGGCAGACATGAAAGTTATAGTATGTGTAAAACAGGTTCCCGATACTTCCGGTAAGGTTGCCGTCAATCCGGACGGCACGCTGAACCGTGCCTCCATGCAGACCATAACCAACCCGGACGACATGAACGCCGTTGAAGCCGCCCTCAAGTTGAAGGACGAGACCGGCTGCAAGGTTGTTGTTGTTTCCATGGGTCCCCCGCCGGCAATGGGCATGCTGCGTGAGCTGCTGGCCATGGGCGCGGACGAAGGTGTGCTGATAAGCGGCCGTGAATTTGGCGGCAGCGACACCTACGCCACCAGCCAGATAATTGCCGCGGGCATTAACCACCTGGGCATTGAGAAGGACGACATAGTAATGTGCGGCCGTCAGGCTATCGACGGCGACACCGCGCAGGTTGGCCCCCAGATCGCCGAAAAGCTGCATCTGCCCCAGGTCACCTATGCCGCCAAGATAGAGAAGGAAGGCGACACCGTTACCGTTCAGCGCATGCTGGAGGATGGTTACATGACCGTTAAGGTGCAGACTCCCTGCCTCATCACCTGCATAAAGGAACTGAACGAACCCCGCTACATGAGCGTTGGCGGCGTGTACGAAAGCTTCAAGAAGCCCATCGCCGTGTTCGATTTCAATACCCTGAAGGATGATCCCCTGATCGACCTGACCACCATAGGCCTCAAGGGTTCCCCCACCAACATATTCAAGTCCTTCACTCCTCCTCCGAAGGGTGTTGGCCAGATGCTTGAAGGCGCCGACAAGGCCACCTGCGAAGGCCTTGCCGAAACGCTTGCCGCCAAGCACATTATCTAAGGAGAAAGGAGAACACACATGGCTTACAACAGCATGGATTTAGCCGCCTTTAAGGACGTTTGGGTATTCTGCGAGCAGCGCGAAGGCAAACTGATGCCCACCGATTTCGAGCTTATCTCGGAAGGCCGTAAGCTTGCGGACGAGCTGGGCGTTAAGCTCTGCGGTCTGCTGCTTGGCGACAATGTAGAGGGCCTTTGCAAGGAGCTTGCCGGCTACGGCGCGGACAAGATAGTCCTTTGCGAATCCCCGCTTCTTAAATATTACACCACCGATGCTTACGCCAAGGTGATATGCGACGCGATAGAGGAGCTCAAGCCCGAGGTATTCCTTATCGGCGCAAGCACCATCGGCCGCGACCTTGGCCCCCGCTGCGCGGCAAGGCTGCACACCGGCCTTTGCGCGGACTGCACGCATCTGGACGTTGACGTACCCAAGTACCTTGACTTCCTGCGCGCCAGCTCAACCCTTGATATCGACAACATGAAGTTCGATATGGAGGACCGCAACTTGAAGATGACACGTCCGGCGTTCGGCGGTCACCTTATGGCAACCATCATATGCCCCCGTTTCCGTCCTGCTATGGCAACCGTGCGCCCCGGCGTTATGCGCAGGGCCGAGTTCGACCGGGCAAAGGCCGACGCGGTGGAAATCGTCCGCCCCGAAGTCAAGCTGACTGCGGAGGATGTGCATACGGAGGTTGTTGAAGTCGTTAAGGCTGCCAAGAAGATAGTTGACCTTGTTGGTGCGGACTTCATAGTTTCCGTTGGCCGCGGCATAAGCAAGAACGTTGAGCAGGGCATCAAGCTGGCCGAGGATCTGGCCGAGGCTCTGGGCGGCGTTGTCGGCGGCAGCCGCGCGGTCATAGACAACGGCTGGCTCTCTGCCGACCATCAGGTTGGCCAGACCGGCAAGACCGTTCACCCGAAGGTGTACATCGCCCTGGGCATTTCCGGCGCGATACAGCACAAGGCCGGTATGCAGGATTCCGAATGCATAATCGCCGTGAACACCAACGAATCCGCGCCCATATTCGAGATTGCCGACTACGGCATCTGCGGCGACCTGTTCAAGGTCACCCCGATGCTGACCGAGGCCATCAAGGCGCAGAAGGCCAAGAAGCAGTAAGCTTCACCTAACGGCATAATAAACCGGCGGCTCGTAAGGGCTGCCGGTTTTGCGTTATGTCTTTACTTGTCAGAAACCGAAGAACGGAGAGTGAACGTTAAATTGGCAATATAAGATTACTATCAGAATAACGCTTGAGAGAATGTGCCACGCTATCTGCTTCCATGCCGTGTGTTGACGCAACTTGCATTGCGCCGTTTCCTCCTGCGTGCGATATTCGGGCCATTTGCCGAACGCATCGCGCAGCGAAACGACTATGGGTATAAGCTGAAGCACAAGCAGAATTGTAAGCGCTCCAACTCTTGCCCAATGGGGCCAGCAACTGTCGTCAGGGAGTGATGCCGATAAGCATATGTAGGGGAGCGTAAGCAGCGCAAACTGTACGGAAACAACGTCCGTTGCAAAAACTTCCCTTTTCTGCGAAAGTGCGTTTATAAGCTTTTTCATGTGATGCACCCTATAAAACTTGATTCAATATTGCCACAATACCATATAACCGGCATAAACGCAAGCCATATACCAAGAAAAACAGGTGAATTGTTGCGCTAAGCGGGAATATATGGTACGCTTTGTATATCAAATAAACATTTCAGGGAGGGTAACCATGGTATTTTTAATTCCGCTTCTATGTGACCTTATTCTTATGTGGATAGCCATTGGCATAAGGCGGCAGATACATCAACCGCAGCTTTATAAAGCAATACTGATGGATGTACCTCCCCACGTTAAGCATATAGCATTGCTTTTTGCTGAAGCCGGCATACTGCTTACATGCCATCTGTTTTTGAAGGTGTCAACGCACGACCACGGCAAGGCAATGGTGATAATAGTGGGGCTGCTGTGCATGATTCCCGCATTTATAGCGATAGCCAAGAGCATGATACAGTTCGGTAAGGCGGAGCATGGCAAGTGGTGGTATGCGCATACGGCAGTATACGCCATAGGCTGCACGGCGGTGCTGCTTTCCTGCGCGGCGCAATACTAAAAACGGGAGAATATGAAACTCAAACGCATAGCCTATATATTCATACAATGCACATGGGGCGCGGTGCAAAGCCTGCTGGGGCTTATTGCAATGCTTTTGCTCGGCAGGCGGAAGCATTGCTTTTATCGCTGCGCCGTGCTTACGGAATACGATATCGACTCTGTACCTAAATATATGCGCTGGCTCGGCTGCGTGTCGCTTGGCATGTTCATATTCGTCGGCACGCATAAGGACACGAGCCGCGAGCGCGCGCGGGAGATAGCATCGCACGAATACGGACACACGCTCCAATCGCTGCTGTTGGGGCCGCTGTATCTTATCATGGTAGGCGCGCCAAGCTTCATATGGTGCAGGCATTACGGCAAGCACCGCGGGGAATACGCCGCGCGCGGCATAAGCTACTATTCGCGCTATCCCGAAAAGCAGGCCACGGCGCTGGGGCTAAAAGCAGAGAGGCGGGAAATATAAAGTTGCATAAATGCAACGCTTGCGATATAATGAATATACAAAGGGTGCCTACCGGTGACGGTCGGCCAAGAGATTTGGTAATTAGGAATAACCGTTACTTGGCGGAGTGACGGTTACTTCTCTTTTTGGACATGAATCCTATAACGGAGCATAGAATTCGCCAGAAGAACTTGAGAAGCTCCAAGACGAACATTAGAAAAGCAAAAAGCTCTCCCCAACTCATCTTCGGGTCACCTCCTTTCCTCTAAAAATAGGGCAGGAGTGCGGCCGACCGTCTACCGTGCTTGGCAGGCACCAGTTTTATTATAATGTCGAATTATATCGAGTGTCAATGCTCAAAACTCATTATAAAAAACGAGCTCTTTTTCGTCCTTGAACTCGAAGTGGCCGGGGTAAGGCTCGGCATCGGGTGCGGGATAGCCCATCATAAGCATGGCGGAGGCTTCGTAATTATCGGGCAGGGCAAATTCCTCGCGTACCACCTGCGGGCGGAAATGCATTACCCATGTCGTGCCCACGCCTATGTTTTCGGCTTCCAGCATCATATGCGTGGTTACTATTGCCGCATCTATATCGTAGCTCTTTTTGCCGTCGTACTTGCGTGTCCAGCAGGCGTCCTTATCGCTGCAGATAAGCAGGGCCGTGGGCGCGTTGAAATGGCACGCCGTGCATTTTTTCAGCTTTTCAAGCGCTTCGTCGCTGTTTATGACCAAAATGCGCTGCGGCTGTTCGTTGTGCGCCGTGGGGGCGAGCATGCCGGCCTTCAGTATTTTATCAAGATCCTCCCGGCGAACCTTCTCTTCCTTAAACTTCCTTACGGAATAACGCTTTGCAGCCAGTTCCAGAAAATCCATATGTGCAGTCTCCTTTGTAAGCGGTTTACTATATCTTATCATATGGGCGCATAAAAGTGAATAATGATAAGCACATAGGCTTGGGAGGTGACATTATATGGCAAGGGGAAAGGCGGCAAACGCGCCCGCTGTGTTTACGCTGCTGAAGGCGGCGTTTATAGGATGCGTGGTGAGCGTTGCGCTGATAGTTATTTTTGCGGCGCTGATGTGGAAACAGGTGGTCGGCGTGGAACTGATACCGATTGTTAACGCGGCAATAAAGGTTATAGGCGCAGCGGCGGCGGGCTTCTTTGCGCAAAGGGGCTGCGGCAGCCGCGCGTGGCTTTTCGGTGGGGCGGCGGGGCTAATTTACGCAATGCTTGCCTATGCCGTGTTTTCAATATTAAGCGGCGGCTTTGCGCTGAATATGGCAATGCTCAGCGATATGGGGATAGGCCTGCTTGCCGGTATGCTGTGCGCAATGGTAACACGGGCCGTGGCGCGCTGAAGGCAATAAATGCAGCGCAAGCATTAAGTTTTCCTATGTAGATAAGCTGTTTTATGGTATAATTAAAATGTTATGAACATAACTGTGCATAACCGCAGCTTATTGCCACGGAAGGAGGACGGGACTATGCTTAGGCTGGTATGCAAGGCGCAGGAGCAGCCGCGTGAGCGCGTGCGCGAAATGGCGGAAGAACTGTGCATCAGCCCGCGGACGGCGGAGCTGCTGCTGTCCAGGGGAATTGCGGACTGCGACGAGGCCGCGAATTTCCTTAACCCTTCCGAAAGCGCGCTGGAGAACGCATATCTTTTGAAGGATATGGATAAGGCCGTATCGCGCATAAGAAAAGCGATAGATTTTGGCGAAAAAATAGTGGTGTTCGGCGACTATGATGCCGACGGCGTGTGCGCAACGGCAATAATGCTAAGCTGCCTCAGGCGGCTTGGCGCGAATGCGGAATACATGATACCTTCGCGGCATGAGGACGGCTACGGCATGACCATGAAAAGCGCGGAGCAGCTTTTCAACATGGGCGCGAATCTTATAATAACGGTAGATAACGGCGTTAAGTCCGCGGCGGAAACGGAGCGCTGCTACGAGCTTGGCATGGAGGTTATAGTTACCGACCATCATATCCCGGGCGACACGCTGCCCAAATGCGAAGCGCTGATACTTTGCGGCAATGCGGACGAATACCCGAACCGGCATATATGCGGCGCGGGGCTTGCGTGCAAGGTGGCGGAGGCATTGCTCGGCCGCGAGGGGGCAAGGGAGTATATACCGCTTGCGGGCATTGCAACGGTTGCGGATATTGTTCCGCTCACGGGGGAAAACCGCGTGTTCGCCGCGCTTGCGGTCAAGGATATACGCCGCGGCAAATGCCCGGAGGGGATAAAGGCGCTCTGTTCCGTGTCCCAAACAAAATTGCAGGACGTGAGCGCGGGCGATTTCGGTTTCAGAATAGCGCCGCGGCTGAATGCGGCAAGCCGCATAGAAGAAGCGGACGCGGCGGTGAGCCTGCTTATGGAGACCGAGCGGGAGAGCGCGGCGAAGCTTGCGGCAAGGCTTGACGAGCTTAATTCCAAGCGCAAGGCCGAGGAAAGCGGAATATTCAACGCCGCCTGCGAAAAGCTTGCCAATGAGGACCTTACCAAGCGGCGCTGCATAGTGCTGCACGGGGAGGACTGGAACGCGGGCGTTATAGGCATTGCGGCGGCAAGGATAGCGGAGCGGTTTTATAGGCCCACGGTGCTGCTGAGCGGTAAAGATACGGTCACGGGATCGTGCCGCAGCATAAGCGGAGTGAATATTCACGATGCGCTTTCATCCTGCGAAAGGTTCTTTTCCCGCTTTGGCGGGCATGCGTATGCCGCGGGACTTACCATGCAGCAAAAGGACATAGACGAATTCCGTGCGGCGATGGACGATTACCTTTGGCATAACGAGCCTGAGGAGAAGTTTATACCCAGCGCGCAGTATGATTTTGAAATGGAGCTAGGCGGCATCACGAAGCGCTTTGCGGAGGAGCTGAGCATGCTGGAGCCCTTCGGCGCGGGCAATCCGCAGCCGGTGGTGCTCAGCCGCGGGGTAAGGCTTGCCAATATGGAGCGCATAGGGTGCGAAGGCAAGCATGTGCGCTGCCATGTTACGCGGGACGAGCAATATATAAACGCCGTGTATTTCAATTCCGGCGCGGAATTCAGAAATATGCTGGATATGGACAGGTGCGACGCCGTGTATACCCCGAACATAAACACGTTCATGGGGCGGAGCGAATTGCAGCTTAATATAAAAAATCTGCGCTGCGCCGAGCCTAACGACGTAAATGCGTGGATAGACAGGCAAAAGGGCAAATTTGTTGATGCAATATGCAGAAATGTTTTGTATAATAATACCCGTGCCGTAAGCGGACTTGCGTTTGCGGACACAGAGGAAAAGCTTATTGAGCTTGTTGACGCAAGCGCGATGGACACCATAGCGCTCTGCTTCACGGCGGCGGGAGCAAAGCGGCTGTGCGCACTGCTTAAAGCGCACGGCATTTGGAACCGGATGGACGTAAGCTTCGGCAGCAACGCGAAAAGCATATGCGCATATAACGCGGCGGTGCTTGCGCCGAATATTGCGGACATGGACATAAGCCGCTACAAAAATATAATAGTTTTCGATACCGCAACAAGCAGCGGCATACCCGGCGCATTGCGCCAAATGAACGGGGATGCTGCGCTTTATGCAGCCAAGCCGAACGCGGCGGAGACGGAAGAGCTGATAGCCGGCATACCGCGTGACAGGGCGGATTTCATTGAGCTGTATAAGGCGCTGCGCTGCACGGTTGGTAAGTTTTATAACATAAACGCCATGGCGGATGCGCTATGCGCCGCAACCAACGCCCCGCGGTGCCATTGTGCGCTGGCGGTGGACGTGTTCTATGAACTGGGCTTTGTTACAAAGGGCAGCGGCGGTATACGGGTTGAAAAGGACCCGCCCAAGCGCTCGCTTGAGGAAAGCCGGATTTTTTTTGCGCTTAACTCCCTAAAGGAGATGAACGATATGTACTTGCAACTATACGAGGAGGCAAACCATGAAGCTTGAAGATACCATTCGCACCATACCCGATTTCCCAAAACCAGGAATACTGTTCCGCGATGTTACCACGCTTTTTAAGAACCCCGAGGCGTTCCATCAGCTTATAAGCGATATGGCTGAAGAGCTGAAGGACAAGCATGTGGACGTGGTGGTCGGGCCGGAGGCGCGCGGCTTCATAATGGGCAGCGCACTTGCTTACGCACTGGGTGCGGGCTTTGTGCCGGCGAGGAAGCCCGGTAAGCTCCCCTGCGAAACGGTGAGCTATGAATATTCCCTTGAATACGGCACGGATTCGCTGGAAATACATACCGACGCCATTCAAAAGGGACAGAAGGTAGTGGTTGTGGACGATTTGCTGGCGACCGGCGGCACGGCGCTTGCGGCGATAAAGCTTATTGAGCAGATGGGCGGTGAGGTTGTTGCCGTTCGCTTCGCAATAGAGCTTAAGAGTGAGCTTAACGGCGCGGCCGCGCTTGAAGGCTACGACGTTAAGGCTTCCATAGTATACTGATAAAAAGAACGAGCATATACGGAAAGGAGGTTTGCCGGAATGAGCAATGAAAAGATAATAGATAACAACGATGAAATGCGGCTGGACGGTATGAGCGAAGTGAACATAGACAAAATGGTCGATGCATCGGAGCATCATCTTATAGACGACGAGGAAGTAAGGATGCTGATGGACGAGCTTGAAAAGGCCTGCGCGGAAAAGTTCAGCGAAGATGATATGGTACGGCTTAAAAAGGCCATGAACTTTGCATATAAAGCGCATCTGCCGCAGAAGCGCGAATCCGGCGAACCGTATATAATCCATCCGCTGGCTGTGGCCAAAATGCTGTTTGAAATGGGCATGGATACCAACACCGTTATAGCCGGCCTTCTTCACGATGTGGTGGAGGACTGCGACGGGATAACGGTTGATGATATTGCCCGCGAATTCGGCACGGACATTGCGGAGATGGTGGACGGCGTAACAAAGCTGACCAAAACCGGCAAAAGCGACATTATAAGCAAGGAAGAAGCGCAGGCGGAAAACCTGAGGAAGATGTTCCTTGCCATAGCCAAGGACGTTCGCGTTGTTATAATAAAGCTGACGGACAGGCTGCACAATATGCGCACGCTTGAATACTGCAAGCCCGAAAAGCGGCAGCGCAAAGCGCGGGAGGTGCTGGACGTTTATGCGCCGCTCGCAAGCCGCTTCGGCATGGGCGCAATAAAGTGCGAGATGGAGGACCTTGCCTTCCATTACCTTATGCCGGAAGAATACGCCGCGCTTGAAAAGCAGATTGAGCCGCAGCGGCGGGAGCGTATGCTTACGCTCAACAAGGCCATAAAAACGATAGAGGAGCAGCTTGCCGCCGCCGGCATACAGGCGCAGGTGAACGGCAGGCCGAAGCATCTTTACAGCATATATAAAAAGTTCCTCAGGCAAAACAGGAGCCTTGCCGAGATTTATGACCTTATAGCCGTGCGCGTTATAGTGAACACCATAAACGATTGCTATGCGGCGCTGGGCATAATCCATGCAATATGGAAGCCCGTGCCGGGTCGGTTCAAGGATTATATAGCCATGCCAAAGACCAATATGTACAGGTCTTTGCACACAACGCTGTTTTCCGATACCGGCTTGCCGTTCGAGGTGCAGATAAGAACATATGAAATGCACCGCACGAGCGAATACGGCATAGCGGCGCACTGGATGTATAAAGAAGGGCGCGCCAATCAGGACGAATTGGACAGCAAGCTTGCGTGGCTGAGGGAGGCGCTGGAGCTTGAAAACTATGCGGACACAACAAAGGAATTTGTTGAAAGCATACGCAAGGATTTCTTCAGCGACTATGTATATGTGCTTACGCCGCGCGGGCAGATAATCGATCTTGTTACGGGGTCTACCCCGCTGGACTTTGCGTACCGCATCCATTCAAACGTGGGTAACCACGTTCAGCACGCAAAGGTAAACGGCGCGATAGTAAGGCTTGATTACAAGCTGAAGAATAACGATGTTTGCGAAATCGTGACCGCGCCCAACGCAACCCCGAGCCGCGACTGGCTCAAAATAGTAAAAACCCAGCAGGCCAAGGCAAAAATTCGCCAATGGTTCAAAAAGGCCAACCGCGAGGAAAACATAATCCGGGGTAAGGAAATGCTCAGCGAGGCCGCAAAGCGGCAGGGCAGGCAGCTTGGCGAGCTGACAAAGAAAAGCTATTATGACGATCTCCTCAAGCGGTTCAACATGAATGATATTGAGGATATATACGCCGCGATAGGCTACGGAGGCATAACCACGGGGCAGGTGCTGCATAAGCTGATTGAGCAATACCGCAAGGAAGAAAAGGCGAATCAGCTTGCGGCCAAGCTTGAGCAGAAGGAAGAACAGCGCGTGCAGAACGCCGTATCGCATCACGGCGTGGTGGTGAAGGGAGAGCCTAACATGGCGGTGCGCTTTGCGCATTGCTGCAGCCCGCTGCCGGGCGACAAGATAGTGGGTTACATTACCCGCGGCCGCGGCGTATCGATACACCGCGCGGATTGCCCGAACATGACGGATCTGATGCTGGACAAAGAACGGCTTATAGACGTTGAGTGGGCGAGCACGGAAAAGGCAAGCTACCCTGTTACTATACACATTGTTGCCGGGGAGCGGCCGGGGCTGCTGATGGAAATATCGCAGCTGCTTATGAATTTGAACATAAGCATACTGGCTATGAACGCGAAAACCACTGAGGATATCGTGACTGTGCAGCTTACGTTCAATGTATCCGGCGCGGCGCAGCTTGACAGCATTATGAAGGGCATGCGCAAAATACGCACCGTGAACGACGTATACAGAATAAACGCATAACGGGGGATTAGGAACATGAGAGCCGTGGTGCAGCGCGTGGAAAGCGCAAGCGTAACCATAGACGGAAGGGTAAACGGGAAAATAGGCAAAGGGTTCATGGTGTTGATAGGCATTGACGAAAACGACACCGATAAGGATCTTGACTATATTTGCGATAAGCTGACGGGGCTTAGAATATTTGAAGATGAAGCGGGCAAAATGAACCGTTCCATTATAGATGCGGGCGGGGAGATACTGCTTGTAAGCCAATTCACGCTTTATGGTGATGCACGGCACGGCAAACGCCCAAGCTTCATCCGCGCGGCGCGGCCCGAAAAGGCGATACCGCTTTATGAAAAGGCGATAGCGAAGCTGGGCGAAAAGGTGCACGTTGAAACGGGCATATTCGGCGCGGAGATGAAGGTGCAGCTTATAAACGACGGCCCCGTAACAATATTACTGGACAGCGAAAGGACATTTTAACATCATGGAAATAGCATCCCTTATAACCGGCCCCGTCGGGGTGAATACATATATTGTATACGGCAAGAACGCGGGCGAATGCATAATAATAGACCCGTCCGACACGGAGCTTGTTGAAAAAAAGCTTTACGCGCTTGGCGTAAAGCCAACGGCTGTTCTGCTTACGCACGGGCATTTTGACCATATAGTGAGCGTTGCCGATCTTCAAAAGCAGTATGGCGCAAGGGTGTATATACACGAAATCGACGAAGCGGGCCTTAGGGACGCAAGCGTTAACCTGTGCGCAATGGCGCATATAGATATACCCCCCTGCAATGCGGACGTTAAGCTGAAGGGCGGCGAAACCATACACGAGGCCGGCTTTGATATCCGCGTGCTGTATACGCCCGGGCATACCAAGGGCAGCGTGTCCTATGCCATTGCCGACGGCGAAAGGAAGGCCGTGTTCACGGGGGACTGCCTGTTCCATGGCAGCATAGGCCGCAGCGATTTTCCAGGCGGGGATCATAAGGAACTGCTTGATTCAATAGGTGATCAGCTTTTCACGCTTGATGGCGATTATGAAGTTTATCCCGGCCACATGGGCGCTACCATGCTGCAGTTCGAGCGGGAGCATAACCCGTTTATGCGCCGTTGGGGTAAGGACAAATGATAAGCCTATATACGAACAAAACCGAGTATATAGCCGATATAGCTGACGAGCTTCGGCTATTTTCGGCAAAGGAGGAAATAACGGAGGCGGAAAACGCATCGGCAGACGTTTGCGTTACGCTTGAAGGCAGCGGTACCGAGCGGCATGCACGCGCGCAGGTGAACACGGAAAAAGGCATGGCCGTTTACGAATGGGACTGCGTTATACCGCAAGGGGCAGACGCGCTTGAAATAAAGCGGCGAGAAAAACGCGCGGTGAAGATAGCGGCGTTCAGGGCAATGGCAAACGTATACGGCGTTATGCCGCCGTGGGGCTCGCTTACGGGCATACGGCCCACGCGGCTGCTGAGGGAGCTGCGCATGCGCCACGGCGAAGCGGAAGCGATAAGAATGATGCAGCAGGACTTTGACGTGAGCGAAGAAAAGCTTGCCCTGGCAAAGACAATAAACGCCGTGCAGCAGCCAATTCTTGACAGCCAAACGGAAAAGGATGCGGATATATACATAGGTATACCGTTCTGCGCATCGCGCTGCCTGTATTGTAGCTTTGCCTCCCAGGTGCGCACTAAAAAGACGGACATGGCGGGCTATCTTGCCGCGCTTAAAAAGGATATAACGCTCGGCTCCGCCATATTGAAGCAGGCGGGCCGCAAAATACGCGCAATGTACATAGGCGGCGGCACGCCAACCGTGCTTAGTGCGGATGAGCTGGACGGCCTTATTGCCCACGCGCTTGAAGCATACGCGGGATTTGATGGGGAATTTACCGTTGAGGCGGGCCGGCCGGATACGATAACAAAAGAAAAGCTGAGCGTGCTAAAAAAACACGGCGTGAGCAGGCTTTCCATAAACCCGCAGACAATGAACGACGCAACGCTTGAACTGATAGGCCGCAGTCATAAAAGCGCGGATATTATAGCCGCGTTCAACATGGCGCGGGACATGGGCTTTGACAATATAAACATGGACGTTATAGCCGGCCTTCCCGGCGAGCATGCGGCGGACATGGAGCATACGCTTAACGAAATAATAAAGCTTGCGCCGGAGAACCTTACCGTGCATACGCTTGCATTAAAGCGATCGAGCCGCCTTGTTACGGAAGGGGAAAAATACCCAATGCCGGAGGCGGAGGAAGTAGAGCACATGGTACACATAGGAAGCGAAGCCGCGGCGCGGCTCGGCATGCGGCCGTATTATATGTATCGCCAGAAATATATGAGCGGCAATCTTGAAAACGTGGGTTACGCCAAGCCCGGCACGGAATGCGTATACAACATAGACATGATGGAGGATACCACCGCCATAATGTCCCACGGGGCGGGAGCAATGACCAAATGTGTATACGATGCGGCGCGCCGCGTGGAGCGCGTGCCTGCGCCAAAGGAGATAAGCACATATATCGCCAAGGTGGAAAAGCTGAGCGGAGAGAAGGCAAGGTTATTCCTGTAAGGCTTTAATATCAGGATACATAAAGCGCGGCGCATTTGCGCCGCGTTTAACGTTGCTTTGGTTCGGGGTGCTTTTTTATAGCTTCATTTCCATGTTTATGTTCCGCTCGGTCATGCCAAACTTTTTATTTGCCGAACAAGTCACTGTGCGTTCCTGTCCATGCGAGTGTGAGCAGAAGTCTTCCGTTGTCAATTTTGTAAATCAGCAGCCAATAAGGCTGAATATGGCATTCTCTATAACCAAAATAATCTCCTGAAAGGGCATGGTCGCGGGTTTGGACTGGCAATTCTTCGCAAAGAGAAAGCTTGCGAATTATATCATCCAACAAAGAAATTCTAAGTCCGCGCTTTATTGCCAGTTTGTAATCCTTCTTAAATTGATTTGTCCATACAATGGATAGCTTCATTGTTTAAGTTCCCTTAACGCTTCCTCAACATCATCATAGCCCTTTATCGATGGATCTTTTGCGATTCGTTCCGCTTCAAGCATTGCAGAAACGAAGGAAGCGCTTGGCGTTCCAAGTGTTACTTCGAACGGAAAGCCACCCGCGCGAAGCGATTGGCGCAAAAAAACATTTATGGCCGTTGTAAGGTTCATGCCAAGTTCATTGTAAAGCGCTTCGCATTGCCTTTTAATATCACTATCCATGCGCACACTAAAATTTGTAGTAGCAGCCATTTCTAAACCTCCTTATAATGCACTTCGTTATATGTCTATTATATACATTATGCAATGCAAAATCAAGCTGTTAGACATAAAATGATTTAATTTCTCACAACCTCATTTCCATGTTTATGTTCCGCTCCGTCATGCCAAGGCTTTTATAGAAGCGTATTGCGCTTTCGTTGAACGCCCAAACGGTGAGCATAAGCGTATCCGCGCCTCGCTCCCTTGCAAGGCGGACTGTTTCATTATACAGCAGCGTGCCTATGCCCATGCCGCGGCAGCGGCTATGCACGCATATATCGTCAATATAGGCTATGCGGTGCGGCAGCATTGCCGGATTTGGATTGGCGGGCTTCATGAATGCGGATGCAAAGCCAACAAGCTTATCGCCGTCATACGCGGCAATGGGGAAGGCGTTTGCATCGCTGAGCAGCGCGGCATAATGCTCCGGCAAAAAGTGCGCATCAGCGGCGTAAACATCGCTGCGCGCGGCATGGTGCAGCGCATGAACCTGTGCCACAAGGGCGCGCACGGCAGCGTAATCATCAATGGTTGGCTTATGAATGACTATCATATGTTCTTCAGCACTATTTCCTTCATGGGCGTGGTTGAATCTATCGGCCCGCCGCCAAGGCAAACCTCGCCATCGTACAGCACAACCCATTGCCCGGGCGTAACGGCGCGCTCCGGCTGCATGAACGTTACGCGGCAGCCCTCGCCATGGATGCTTACGTGTACGGGTACGTCGCTTTGACGATAGCGGAATTTTGCCGTGCAGTCAAATTCGCTTGCGGGCGGTTCGCCGGCGATGAAGTGCATATGCCCCGCCTCAAGCGCAAGGGAGAAGAGCTCTTCATGCTCGCCCTGCTGAACAATAAGCAGATTGCGCTTCATGTCCTTGCCTATTACGAACCAGCTTTCGCCGGTGCCGTCGCTGCGCCCGCCTATGCCAAGGCCGCGGCGCTGACCAAGGGTGTAATACATCAGCCCGTCATGCCGTCCTACTATCCTGCCGTCCAGCGTAACGGTATCGCCCGGCTGTGCAGGCAGATATTCCATAAGGAATTTTTTGAAATTGCGCTCGCCTATGAAGCATATGCCCGTGGAGTCCTTCTTTTTTGCGTTGGGCAGCTGCGCTTCTTCGGCTATGCGCCTAAGCTCGGGCTTTAGCATATCGCCAACGGGGAACATGGCGTTTTTCAGCTGCGCCTGCGTAAGACCGGCAAGAAAATACGTTTGATCCTTGTTCAAATCCTTTGCACGAAGGAGGGTAACCTTGCCGTCCGCCGCCTTATTAAGGCGGGCATAATGCCCGGTTGCCAGGTTGTCCGCCCCTGCCGCCATGGCAAGGTCAAGAAACGCCTTGAACTTTATTTCGCAGTTGCACAATACGTCCGGATTGGGCGTTCTGCCCTTTGAATATTCGTCAAGAAAATAAGAAAAAACCCTGTCCTTATATTCCTTGGCGAAGTTCACGCCGTAGCACGGTATGCCTATCCTTCGGGATACGGCCATAGCGTCCTGATAATCCTCCGTTGCGGTGCATACGCCGTCCTCGTCAGTTTCTTCCCAGTTTTTCATGAATACGCCTGTCACATCGTAGCCCTGCTGCTTTAATACAAGCGCGGCTACGGAGGAATCCACCCCGCCGGACATGCCTACTATAACCCTTTTTGCATTAGTTTTCATATGTTTATCCTTATTCGTTGCCCGTAAGTCCGGGGCTTCTTAAAAGCGCGTTGCCAAGATATATCCGGTTTATCATGCCCAGCTTTTCGCCGCCTTCGCTCATCCAAACCTTTTTTATATAGGGAAGCTCGGTAAGCGTGTTCACAAAACTGTATATTATAAGCATTTCCAGCCTGTCCGCACTTTCGGCGGATTCATAGCTGAGCGCTTCCTTCAGCTTATCCGTAAAGCCTTCCTTCCATTCTATAACCGCTATGCCGTCCGCAAGATACACACGCTCCACATCATCGCGCGAAAGGGGAGCGAAGCCAAGCCCGCTTGAACCTTGCGCATCTATAAGCGTGAGCACGCGCTTTGTCAAATCATATTCGTCGCTTGATGGGACTATTTTATTCTCCCGCTTCAGCATGGATCCGTTCTCGTCCGGATAATCCACGCTTACGCTCGTGCCGAGCATATCGGTATACATGTCGCGGGTAAGATAGTCCACGTTTTCATTAAGCTTTGTGCGCGTGCCGTCCTCCGCTTCAACGTAAAGCACTATGCCGCTTATGCCGGGAAGGTAGCCCGTAAGCGTCAGCGTGAGCGCGGCGCACATGAGCTGCTCGTCATAGTCGTTCTTGGGCTGCTTTATGGTTATGTATATAACCTTCGGCGCGAACAGCGGGAGGGAGCTTGGCGCGGAGGTGGAGGAAGCTTCGCCGGTTTTATCCTTTGAGGTGTTCTTTTCGGCGGAGGCTTCCGCATCCGTTTCTTCCTCCTCCATTCCGGCTACGCCTATGCGCGGCTCACGCGCAAGCGTAAAGTCCGCCGGCAGCACGGGCTCAAGCGCATCCTCTCCCGATATGCCCGCGGCAAGCTTGCCGGTAAGTATTGTAACAAGATCCGTTACCGAAGCTTCGGAAGAAACGCTCAACTGCACGCTGTGTGCGGCTATAAGCGTCCGTTCGGCATTGGTAAAATACATGGTGACGTATTGGTCAATGTATTTCACGACCTCGCTCATGGAGACTTTGCTGCGGTCTGGATATTTTTCGGCCATATCCTCGGCATATTTATCAAGGCTTTGGCCTAAATATCGCGCTTCGCCTATGGCGTTGCTGTTGTAGCCCTGCTCCTTGCCGTTATACAGCACGTTCACGGCCTGTATGCCAAGCGTATCGCTCAGCGTTGCGGCTATCGCAAGGCGGGCTATCAGCCAATCTGACTCGCTGCCCGGGAAGCCGCCGCTTAAGTACACGTTGCATATGCCCATGGACTTTTCAATCTTATCCAGCTTCAGCTTGTATGGTACAGACCGCTCGAGCGACTGGCTCTGCGGCCCGTCCATAAGCGCGCGCATTGTGCAAAGCGCCATGCTTTCGCCTTCCTCGCAGCGCACGGTGCGCTTTTCACCCGCAAGGCGGGTGCCGTCCTCATTTATATAATAAAGCGTTGCTTCAAATTCGCCCTGGGCAAGCGTTTCCTCGCCCTGCCTGGGCGGCACGTCGCTGCTCAGCTCAAGCGCGGGAGGGTAGCTGTCCTCGTTTATGCAGGCGGAAAATATGCCCATGCATACCGCAAGCGCCAATATGAGCGCAATGCATCGCCGCATCATACGCCGTCACCTCCCAGCATGTTTATAAGCGATTTGTAGCCCGGTTTATATATGCTGCCCTCGCTTTTGAGCGTAAGCTGATATCTGCGCACGCCCTGATCATTATCCAGCGTTATTTCAACCGTTACCAGAATGCTTGAAGAATCCTTGTTCTGCGTTTGCTCGCGCACGGAAAAGCTTTTTATTTTGGCAAGGCTTGCCATGTATGTTTCAAAGCTGGCGTAATCCGGCTTCTGCGCGCCGCCCTGCTCAAGCTCGGCTATCAGCGGATACGCCTTATCGTATTCGCCGTTCTGTATATGCTCAAGCAGGCATGCTACCACGCCCGGCGCGGTTATAACATACGAATCGTCAAACTCCATAGGCTCCAGCAGATCGTGGCTGCCGCCGCCGAATGTTTCAAGGCCCAGCTCCGTCCTGCGCACGCGCGCGGCCGAACCGTTAAGCTCAAACAAAAGCTGCACGCTCACGTCCGGCCTGTTCGCGGTTATAGTGTTCACTATGGACTGTGCGGCAAGCCTTCGCGCAAGGTACATTCCCTCCCTTGCGTTTTCCACGCGCGCTTCGTATTCCGCGCGGGAAAGCAGCCCGTTTTCCATCAGTCTGGAGCCGTCCGCAACGGCTTCGTCCACAATATCGGTATTGAAGAACTCCGCCGAAAGCGTAACGTACAGTATCGCCCCTTCAAGCGAAACGTCAACAATTTCAGTGCCCGTGGGGATGACCGCGCTTATGTTTCCGCTAAGCGGCGGCGTGCCTTCCATAAGCGTGCGTATCATGGCGCGCTCCTCGCGCTCGCCCGCGTAAACGGTTATGGTTGCCGTTACGCCCACAAGATACGCTTCATCCGTGAGCCTGTAATAAAGCTTTGCGCGCATGTCCTTTGCAATGCCCGCTTCGGGGTCTATATCGGGCAGATCCTCATGCACGCTGTCCTCTTTTATCATGCCGCGGGAGCAGCCGCAAAGCGTGAGCAACAGCATAAGCGCCGCCGTGAGTAGCGCCGTGAGCCGCAGTGTGTTTTTGCCGTGCTTCATGCGTTTACTCCTCCCCGTCCGCAAGCGGCAGATGCACCGTGAACGTTGACCCGTGCCCCAGCTCGCTTTCAACCGTTATGAACCCGCCGTGCAGCGTAATTATCCGCTCCACTATCGCAAGGCCAAGTCCCGTGCCGCCCGTGCCGCGGGAACGCGCCTTGTCCACGCGGTAAAATCGTTCAAAAAGGTGCGGTATTGCGTCCTCCGGTATGCCTATGCCGGTATCCTTTACAATAAGCTGCGCCTCGCTCCCGGTCTGCTTCACCGCCGCGTCAACATGCCCGGCGTCTGTATACTTGACTGCGTTTTCTATAAGATTTACAACGGCCTGCTCTATCTGGCGTTCCTCGCCAAATATCATTGCGCTGCTGCCGGTGAAATTCAGCGCTATGCCCTTGTTCTCTGCAAGCGGCTTCAATCGGGAAACAACGCGCTCTGCTATGTCCTTCAAATCAACGTTTTCCCGGTGCAGCAGCGGCTGGCCTTCATCGAACTGCACAAGGCGCAGAAGATCCGTTATAACGTTGGACATTCTGTCTACCTCGTGGTTAACATCCTCGAAGAGCTCCCGCATTTCGGCAGGGTCCGGATTTTCTTCATATAATATGGATTCGCTTAAAAGCTTCATTGTGGCAAGGGGTGTTTTAAGCTCGTGCGATGCATTGGATACAAATTCGTCCCTCACGCGGTCGTGAGCTTCTATCTGCTCGCTCATTCGGTTGAACGCGCGGCCAAGCTCCGCAACCTCGCCCTGCCCATGCACCTTAACGCGCACGCCGCTGCCCTGCTTGCCCATGCGGCGTATGGCGTGGGTCAGCTCAACTATTGGCTTTGTAACAAAGCCGCTGAGCGTAAAGCTAAGCGCCACCATAACCGCCGCAACAATGCCGAAAACTATGGCAACCTCGGCAATTATGTCCGCAACGCTGTCCTCAACGTCCTGTATCATGGCGCTGAAAAGCACCGCGCCCAAATATTTGCCGCCCTGTGTTACGGGGGCGGTGTAGTATACGGCCCAGTTGGCAGAGCCGGAAAGCTTCAGCGCGCCTTTGTCCGCGCCTGTGCTTATTTTATGGAAGCCGAACGCCGCTTCCTTCCCGCCGATAAGCACATCGCGCACTTCTCTATACGGCAGCATAAAGCCCGTTTGGTATGAGGCGGAGTCTATCTGAACCACCGCATCCGTATCCATTATAAGCACCCTGCCGCCCATTTCCTGCGCGCGGGTGAGCGCCAATGAATACAGCGTGTCTGCATCGGAATTAAAGCTTTGGCTTATTTCAAGGGCAAGGCGGGTGGTAGCCTCCTGCTGCTGCTTTGTGCGCTGATTGACAAGCGAGGATTCGACCAATATTGCCACGGTAAAGCTTATGGCAAACAAGGCCACGATGGTTACCGCCAAATATATGGCGACCATCCTGACCCTGATAGAGCCGAAAAACTGTTTTCGCTCACTGCGCAAAGTAATAGCCAACTCCCCACTTAGTAAGAATATATTCGGGATTGGCGGGGTCCCGCTCAATCTTTTCCCTAAGACGACGGATATGCACGTCCACCGTTCTGAAATCGCCTATGTAGTCCTGACCCCATATGGTTTCAAGCAGCTCGTCGCGGCTGTATACCTTGCCGGGGTTTTTCATGAAAAGCTGAAGCAAATCAAATTCCTTCATGGTAAGGCTAACGTTCTTGCCGTCAAGCGTTGCGCTGCGGCTGCCTATGTTTATGCTCAGCCCGTTTGCGTTCAGTTCCATTTTGGGCGCTTCGCGGTTGGCGCTTGTGCGGCGCAGAATGCTCTTTATCCTGGCCTTTACCTCCAGTATGTTGAAAGGCTTTGTCATGTAATCGTCCGCGCCGTATTCAAGGCCGAGTATTTTGTCCATATCCTCGCCCTTGGCGGTGAGCATTATTATGGGAATGTCGCTCGTTTCGCGCACTATCTGGCAAACCTCTATACCGCTGAGTTTGGGCAGCATAACGTCCAGCAGCACCAGATCATAATGCTCGCTGTTCAGCTTTTTTAATGCCTCCTCGCCGTCCGCGGCGGAATCGGTCTTGTAACCGTCCTGCTCCAGCGTGCGCTTCAGTCCTTTTATCATAAGCGGCTCATCGTCCACAAGCAGTATTCGTATTGCCATTATGGCGTCCTCCTTTCGCCGCGGCGCATTGCGCGACTATAACTTTCCATATTCATTATACCATAAAAGCGCCCCGCATAAAGGGGAATAATTTGAACGAACGGTGTATTTAACAATAAATTAACCGTTGAACTATGTACAAATGCATATAAATTTTGTTATAATAGCCAAAGTGTACTATGCCGACGTATGGATATGCCGGCTTTTGAGGAAAGGACCAATTTGAATTTGAAACGAATCATCTCGCTTGTGCTTATATTTATACTCGCGCTCGGCGTGCTGCCGGTTTGTGCCGCGGCGGACGAATTTGACCCGGAGAGCGTATCCACGCCCTACATCTGCCTTATGGATGCGGCAACGGGCACCGTGCTTTATGAAAAGAACAGCAAGGCGCAGGCATACCCTGCCAGCACCACAAAGATAATGACCTGCATACTGGCAATTGAAAACGCGGCGGACATAAACGAGATAGTGAACACGGGCAGCAACGTTGAAACGCGCGGCTCCACCTGCCACTTTTCCCGCAACGAGGAAATGCCACTTATAGACATGCTGTACGGCATGATGATGTTTTCCGGCAACGATGCCGCGAAGGCCATTGCCGAGCATATTGGCGGCAGCGAATCCGGCTTTGCGGAGATGATGAATAAAAAGGCTGCGGAGCTTGGCATGAGCGGCTCGCACTTCGTTAAGCCGAACGGACTCCATAAGGAGGACCATTATTCAACCGCGTATGACATGGCCGTGCTTACCCGCTACGCCATGCGCAACGAAACGTTCCGCAAGATAGTTTCCACCGCGACCTATAACGCCGCCCCCACCAATAAGGATTCCGACGGCTACCAGTGGTATAATTCCAACCGCCTGCTTTACACAAAGGAAGGCGAAGCGGATTACAAATATAAATACGCAACCGGCGTTAAAACGGGCGACACTACCGCCGCCGGCCGCTGCCTTGTGGCAAGCGCGGAGAAGGACGGCGTGGAGCTGATACTGGTGCTGTTCGGCGATTATGAAAACAAGGTAAAGGGCGAATACCGCTTTGAAAACGCGGCCAAGTTCTTCGATTGGGGCTTTGCAAACTTCGTATCCGTGGACGCGGGCACGCTGGGCCTTGAAAGCACAATGCAGCTGCCCGTATCAAATGCCAGTCTTGAGGACGCGGAAGGCGGCCTGCTCACCGCGAACATAGATTTTTCCGCCGCTAAGCTTACCGGCTTAAAGGAAACCATAAACGCGATCACTGCAACGCCATCGCTTTTGACAAGCAGCTATGTTACCTCGAGAAAGCTTGAAGCGCCCATAGCTGCCGGGGAGGAGCTTGGCACGGTATCGTACCAATACAACGGCGTAACGATGTTCACCGCGCCGCTTATAGCCTCGCGCGATGTGGCGGAGGCGGCAACGGTTGTGAGCGACACGGCCTCGCCCAATTCAAGCCCGCTTATAGTATCAAGCCCCGATGTGAACGACAATGAGGGCGGCAGCGGATGGCTGTTCTGGGCGCTGCTGATAGCGGCGCTGGTAATAATAGTGCTGATAGCGAAGGTGCTTTCCTCCCGCCGCCGCAGGCGCAGGGCAAAGAAACGCCGCGCCTACCGCAGCAACTATCCAAGAAGATAAGGACATGATAAAGGCTCCCAATGGGAGCCTTTTTGAAATTACCGCTATCCAAAAGCTGTCCCCGTTTACGGGGAAAGTGGCATGGCGAAGCCATGACGAAAGGGGAACGGCTCAAATAACCAAATGCTCTGCGTTGCTCCCCCTCAGCTTCGCTTACGCTCAGCAGCTCCCCCGCACGCGGTGGCGCCTTTAACTCCCTCAGTCACGGCTTACGCCGTGCCAGCTCCCTCAAGGAGGGAGCCTTTTGGTAGATGTCCAAACTCTTACGTTAAGCCTCCATCTTTGAGGGAGGTGGATGCGAGTAAAACGAGCAGACGGAGGGAGTGAGCGCAATTTCACTGCTCTCGGAAGCTCGCCCCGCCACCGCCGAAGCTGCCCATGTCTGACAGGGTGACGGAGGAAGCGTCTATCAGCGCACTGCTGTCGGCGGACTGACCGTCGGCGGTTGAAGGGATAGCGCCGTCAAGCTGTCCCTGTATGCTCTCCGCGCGCAGCAGGCAGAATTGTTTGAGCGTGTTTACGCCCTGCTCAAACTCCGCATAGGTGCAGAAGCCGTTTGTGTCCCGCCGGGCATAGGGCGCGATGAGCGCATAGGTTTCGTCTATCAGCGTTTCAAACTCGCCGCTTGCGAAGAAGCCGTCCATAAGCTCCTGCATTATGCTGTGGTACAGCGCGGTGTATTCCTCGCTTTGGAATATCCAGTTGAGCATAGGGCGCGAATCCACGCTGCCGCCGGATACGGGCGTATCGATGGGGTAGTTTACCATCTCCGTAGCGTCGCCGCTCATGAAGCCGCCGAAGGCAAGGTTGTAGTCCCACGGTATCATGCTCAGCTTGCCGTCCTTTTCATAAAGGTAGTAATTATGTATCATGGAGCCGGTGTAGCTATCGAAATTGTCCACAAAATTATGCACGACAAAATAGCGTATAACCTGCTCAACGTCCACCACGTCCTCGATATCCTCGTTCGCGTTCAGCTTTTTCAGCGATGCTATAAGCCGTGCTTTGTCCTTTGAGGTGATGGCGGTTTTGGCGCTGTCGAATATGTTTGAATAGCTGTCGAACTCATCATCGGAGTATATCAGCGAAACGTCACTCGAGCCCATGCCGCCGAAGCCGGGCGTATCGCCATTGTTGGGCCTGCCGTCCATGCCGGGCATATTGCTCATATCGGGCATGTTGCCGGCACCGGGCGGGGTGAAGCCGCCGTTGCCAGAATTATCGCCGCTTGGCATATCGGGCGGGGTGAAGTTAGAATCATCGCCGGAGGGACGGAATTTATCAAAATCGAAATCGAGGCCGTTCTCGTCTGCAAAATCCTGCATGTCAAAATCCCTGCCGTTGCCGCGGCCGCCGCCCATGGATATGCTGTCCGGCTTATAAAGCTCGCCGTAGTCTGCGCCGTAGTTGCGCTCAAGGAAGCTTTCTTCAACCGCCTCCAGCGCCAGATACAGCCCGAAGTCCTCCCCGTTTACCGTTATGAAGGCGTAGCTCACCAGCGGCGCGTCCACGCCCATGTATGCCATCATGCGGTATGTAAGGTAATCCTTCATAAGTGTGTTGTCCTGAATGTTATTGTTCAGCACCAGCTTATCAAGCCCGTGGTAGGTCAGCGTGTCATCATAATGGTCAAATTCTATCTTAAAGCTGTAACGGTCGTTGCCGTGTTGCTTAACGTTTGAAAGGGACGTGTTGCCCTTGGCGCGTATTGCGCAGTTTTTCACGGTTTCGCCGTCTATGGTAACGCTGCATATGGCGTATTCCTCGCTTTCCGCCGTGTCAAGGAAGCTTTGCCAGTCGTCCACGTCCATCACAATGTCTATCGAATGGACATAGCTTGTGTCGAACAGCTTCGCTTCGTAGCCCAATGTGCGCGCTATGGCGCCTATTGCCCCTGCGGCCTTGGCGAAGCTTAAAAGCAGCGTAAGCGCAAGCATGAGCGCGGCTATTATGCCGCAGAAAAGCGTTGTGTGCCTGGAATTGCTCATGGCTGTCAGCCCATGTATTCGCCGTTGTAGCTTACGAGCACGGCGCTGTTAACCCCGTTAAGCGCGCTCAACTCGTTTATGAAGGCCGTGTCGCCGCTCTTTAAGCGAATTTCCATATTCAGCTCCACCCGGCCCGCCTTAACGCTTTTGCTCTTAACAACGCACCTGTCCGCATGGGCGGCAAGGTATTCGCCCGCGCGCTTTTCGCTTTCGGCGTCGGCGCAGCTTATTACAACTATATATGGGTCGGTATGCGCCTTTTTGTTAACGAATACAACCAGCATAAGCCCTATGACTCCGCTGCCTATTACCGCAATATGACGAAAGTGGAAATCATTGTAAGGGCGATAAGCGTTACGCCGAACGTGGATGAATACATAACGCCCTTGAAGGTTTTGCGGTATATCATGAATATGAATACGCCTACGCCGAAGCTTAAAAGCAGCGCGACCGCCATATCGAAATATGACACGCTGTTGAAATTTTCAAGAAAGCTGGATTTGAATATGTCGCTGAAGCTTATGGATGCAAGTATGTTTGCGGGGTTCACGGTGGATAATCCTCCTTAAAATAAATTGGGTTCAGCCGTATATGCGGCACCGGGCATAATAAGCCCCGCGCGCATGCGGCTGTACAGCTCCGCCATAACGCCGCCCTGAGCGGCAAGGAAGTCTATATCGCCGCCTATTATGCTTTGCGCCTGTGCGGCGGTTATGGCCGCGCTCTCCTTCAGGCATAGGCCGCCGCGCTTGCTTTTCTTTTCAAGCTTTATGTGCTCAATATCGTCGTTATAGCGGCGCAGGCGGAACTTGTCGCGGCAGTTAACGCCGTTCAGCTTCTCTTTCAGCGCGGTGTCGTACACATCGTCAAAATAAAGGCTGGTTATTTCGTATGCGCCGTCCGCGCGGGCAAACTCATCCGCCTTCAGCGCGGCGTTAAGGCGCATGGAAAGGGTGATAAAGTCGCTTTTGTTTATTTCATGCTTGTATTCGTGCCGGTATGCTGCCATGCTGTTCGCTCTCCCGTTCTGTGTTATGGCAAGAGTATAGCAGCATATTATGGCAGCATCGGCAGGCATATATGGCAAAGCGGGCAACTAAAACGGCATAAATTGACATAATATCAAACCCGCAACGTTACAAAAATGTAACTATCACGGCTGTTCCTATGGGCGGGAAAATATAGTATAATGGAGCAAATAATTATCAGGCAATGATTATGGGAGGTATATATTTATGCGTACAGCATCTGAGTTAAGGCAGCTTGCCCGCCAAAGGCTTGACGGCAAATGGGGCACAAGCCTTGTTGTATCGCTGCTGGCGGCGCTTTTTGGCTGCTACGGAACATATTTTACGGTAAGCTACTCCGTTGACTCAACCGGAGAACTGTTTGACGGGGCAACGGTGAACCTTGCTGCGCTTTTCCGTTCCCTGTTCGGTACGGACATGGAAATACTTGTGCCGCTGCTGAGCATATCCGCAGCCATAGCCTCGGCAGTGGGCATTGCGCGCCTGATCGTGGGCGGGGCGGCTCAGCTTGGGCTTTGCAGCTATTATAACCGCCTTATAAAGGGCGAAACGCCGCAGGTGAGCGAGCTTTTCTCCCGCTTCAGCTTTTTCGGCAAGGCGCTGCTGCTCAATCTTTATACGGCGCTGCTCACGTTTTTGTGGTCGCTGCTGCTGGTCATACCCGGCATAATAGCAACGTATCGTTACAGCCTTGCGTTCTATGTTCTGTGCGACAATCCGGAAATGAGCGTTACCGAATGCGTGAACGAATCAAAGCGGCTTATGGACGGGCATAAGGGCAGGCTCTTCTGCCTGCATCTCAGCTTCATCGGCTGGCGGCTGCTCAGCGCGCTTACGCTGGGGATAGGCGATCTGTGGCTCAATCCGTATGTAAGCGCGGCGACGAGCGCGTTCTATCTTGAAAGAATAGGCGCAGATGGCGCGGACAACGGCTATACCGCTAAGAGCGATGAACCGGAGTTCGTGGTGAATCCGAATGTTGACGGGCCCGAAAGGCTGTGAAAACAGGGCATATTGATTGAATAGGAGACGTTTGAATGGACCTGACGATACAGATGAAAAGCGCGGAGCTGCTCATGAACTTTTTAAGGCACGATACGGAAAAGATTCCGCTTTACGGATTCGTGCTGCAAAAGGAGCGCTTCGTGCCGAAGGAGAACACAGCGCCGCTTGAGCGTTCCACGCCGGAGGCGGAGGGCGTGCCGAGCGGGGCGATAGAGCGATTCTATAAAACCATAGAGAATCAGGCGGATACCACCGCCTGCCACGCCATAACGATACTGCGCCACGGCAAGGTTATTGCGGAAGGGGCATACGCGCCGTACACGCTGGAAGTCCCGCACATGCTTTATTCCATGAGCAAAAGCGTTACCGGCCTTGCGGTGGGCATTGCATGCGACGAAGGGTATTTGGACATAAACGAAAGACTTGTTGAGATTTTCCCTGAGTACGTTACCAATTCAAACGCAAAAATACTCAAGGCGCATACGCTGAAGCACCTGCTCACAATGTCCTCAGGAATAAGGTTCAACGAAGTAGGCAGCGGGCTTGACGAAAACTGGATGAAGATGTTCATGCAGTCCGTGCCAAAGTTCGAGGCGGGGACCGAGTTCGATTATAATTCGCTCAATTCATATGTGCTTGCGGCGGCGGTGGTAAAGCGCACAGGCATGAGCCTTGTGGACTTCCTTACGCCGCGGCTGTTCGAGCCGCTGGGCATACGCTATCACGAATGGGAAAAGTGCCCCATGGGCATAGAAAAAGGCGGCTGGGGCCTTTCGCTCACGGCAGAGGACGCGGCGAAGCTTGGGCAGCTTTGCATGAACATGGGCCGCTGGAACGGCAGGCAGATAGTGAGCGGGGAATGGATACGCCAGGCCACATCCGTGCAGATAAAAACGCCAAACGGCGAAATGAAGCACGGCTACGGCTACCAGATTTGGATGAGCGATGACGATGGAGACTATCAGTTCAACGGCGCGTTCGGTCAATACGTGCTGGTGTTCCCAAAGCAGGAAACCGTAATAGCCATGTACAGCGGCAGCAGCAATCTGTTCGTAAACGGGGGCTTAAGCGGCATGGTGCGTGAGCTTTTGACTTCGTTTGCGGATGAACCGCTTGCACCGGACAATGAGGCGTATGCTTCGCTTAAAAGCACGCTTAATTCGCTTGAATATTCCCCGTTGCACCCCAAGTACCTCGGCACGGATGCGGAGGAGTTTGAGCGCATAGCCTATAGGCTTGACGGGCGGGAGTATTTCGCGGGGCCGAATACGGGCGGATTATTCCCGCAAACGCTTCAGGCCGTGCACAGCAACATGACCGACAGCGTTACAATGCTGCGCTTTGAAAAGCGGGATAAGGACCTTTATTTATACATATACGAAAAGGATGAGCGCAATCTGCTTGTGCTTCGCCACGACGGCGCGTTTGAATACGGCGCGGCAACCATGCGCGGGGAAAGGCAGCTTGTTGCCACGCGGTGCCGCTGGAAGCTGGACGTGAACAGGATACGGCTGTGGGTAATGACGGGCTTTATAGAAACGCCGAACAGCCGCATACTCACGCTTGACATAGCTCCGCAGAAGATGAGCGTCACGTTCGACGAACGCCCCGCGCTCGACAAAACCGTGCAGATGCTTTTCGACCTTGTGGGCGTATCGAGCATGGCATTCTACCGGCACATGCTGCCGCTGCTGCAGCGGGAGAACCTTGTTAACCTTGTTAAGCGGTTCACGGAGCCTGTAGCCGAGTGCGTAATGGTAAAGCATAACGACGAAGAACCCCTGCCGAGGATAGAAAAGTAGGGGAGTAATCCGAAAGGAACAACACCATGACAAACATAACCGAACAGCGAAACGACCGCTTTGGCGACATGGACGCGCTGAGCACGGAAGAACTGATGTACCGCATAAACGACGAGGACGCTAAGGTTGCCGCGGCCGTAAGGCTGACCATACCCCAGGCGGCGGCTGCCGCGGAGCATGCGGCGGCGGGAATCGCCAAGGGCGGAAGGCTAATATACGTCGGCGCGGGAACATCGGGAAGGCTTGGCGTGCTGGACGCAAGCGAATGCCCGCCCACGTTCGGCGTAAGCTACGAAACCGTGCAGGGGCATATTGCGGGCGGCTACGGCGCGCTGATACATGCGGCGGAAGGCGCGGAGGACGACGCAGACGCCGGCGCGGAGCTGATAGACAGCCTTGACGTGAATGCTGACGACACCGTTATAGGCATAAGCGCATCGGGCGGGGCACGCTACGTTATAGCCGCCGTTAAGCGGGCGCGGGAGAAGGGCGCGTATACCGCCGCCATAACATCAAACCCGAATACGCCGCTCGGCCGTGCGGCCGAAACGGAGATAGCCGCAATAACGGGCGCTGAGGCCGTTGCGGGCTCCACCCGAATGAAATGCGGCACGGCGCAGAAAATGGTGCTGAACATGATATCAACAAGCGCAATGGCGCGGCTTGGGCGCATACGCGGCGGGCTGATGACGGACATGGTGGCCACGAACGAAAAGCTGAGGGAACGCGCGGTGGGCATAGTTATGCGCGCGGCAAGCGTTGATACGGAGCGGGCAAGGCGCGCGCTTGAGCTTGCAAATATGGACACGGGCGCAGCCATACGGCTGATTGAGCGGGGCGAAGCATGACGGATGCAATCATAGCCGCAGGGCAGCGTATAATGACCGGCCTTGCCGGCACAAAGATAGACCGCGGCTTTATAAACGCGGTGAAGCAATACAAGATAGGCAACTATATACTGTTTTCAAACAACATAGAATCGGCCACCCAGCTGAAAACGCTGTGCAGGGAGCTTAGAGATATTGCCGTATCCGAAACGGGGCATATACCCTTCATAAGCGCGGATCAGGAGGGCGGGCGCGTGCAGCGGCTGCCTAAAGGCGTTATAGACACGCCCTCCGCGCGGGAGATTGCCCAAAGCGGTAACGCGGAGGAAGCCTTTTTGACAGGCAAAAGAATAGGCGAGGCCATGCGGGAAATGGGGCTGAATTACGACCTTGCGCCCGTGGTGGACGTGGAGAGCGTTTGCGGCAACCCTGCCATAGGCAGCCGCAGCTTCGGCACGGATGCGGCAACGGTTGCGCGCTTCGGCGCGGAGATGGCGCGCGGTATACAGGCGGCGGGAGTTATGGCCTGCGCAAAGCATTTCCCCGGCCACGGCGGCACGAACGTGGATACGCATAAGTCCCTGCCCACGATAACGCTCAGCATGGAGGAGTTTGAAGCCGGCCCGCTTGTGCCGTTTTACGCGGCGATAGAGGCGGGGGTAAAGAGCATAATGACAACGCACATAATGTTCCCCGCGCTTGATAAGGAATACCCCGGCACGCTGTCGGGCGCTGTACTGAGCGTTCTGCTGCGCGGCAAAATGCGCTACGGCGGCATAATAATAACAGACTGCCTTGAGATGGGCGCGATAGCCTCGCGCTACGGCGCGGCGGAGGCAGCGCTGCTGGCGGCAAAGGCGGGCGCAGACATGCCGCTGATAAGCCATAGCTATAATGAAGCGGCGCGTGCGGCGGAGCTGATAGGCCGCGCCATTGAGCGGGGAGAGATGAACATGCCTGAGCACAACGCTGCGCTTGGGCGCATAGCGGGGGCGAAAGAATGGCTAAGTATGCAATAGGCCTTGACGGCGGCGGCACAAAAACGGAAGTAGCAATGCTTTCCGCCCAAGGGGAAACGATATACATGGGCCGCTTAGGCCCGCTCAACCCCGTAAGCTATCCCGACAGCCCCGCAAAAATAGCAGAGGAGCTTGCAAGGTTCATCGATGCTGACTGCGCCGCAATATGCGTTGCATGTGCGGGTGCGGCGGATAAGGCGAAGGCGGAGGGCGTTAAACGGGCGATGGAAGGCATATTCGCAGGGCCTGTATTCGTTCGCACGGATGGCGAAAATTCGCTCTATACTGCCCTTGGGGAGCGCGACGGCGTTGCCCTTATATCGGGCACCGGCAGCATATGCTATGCCCAGAAGGGCGGTGCTACGGCGCGCAGCGGCGGCCGCGGCCATGTGCTGGACGATGCGGGCAGCGCATACGCAATAGGACGGGACATACTCAGCGCCGTTATACGCGCATCGGACGGCCGGGGAGAGCCTACCGCGCTGAGCGAAGCCGTATTTGAGCTGTGCGGCACGGACGACATTGCCGCCATAACCGCGCGCTACACAACCTGCCCAAAGAGCGAGATAGCCGCGCTTGCCCCGCTGATAAGCAGCCATGCGGAGGACGCGATTGCCGGGCGCATAGAGGCAACCGCCGCAGAGGAACTGAGCCTTATGGCGGCGGCGGTAACAAAAAAGCTTGAGCTGAGCGCGCCGAGCATTGCGCTGATGGGCGGCACGCTGCTGCACCAGCCGCGCCTTTGCGCCCTTACGGCGGAGCGTATCCGCGCCCGCGTGAAGGATGCGCGCTGCTTCCTTTGCGACAAAAGCGCCGCAGTCGGCGCAGGGGAGTTTGCGCTGGCAAGGGGCGGGTAAGGCGGACTTTCGTCCGCGGTGAAATCCTGCTAACGCAGGGTGAAATTGCGCTTACACGCAGTGAAATATTGCTTCGCAATGTGAAATACGCCAAAGGCGTGTGAGCGGGAGAGGTTGTGAAGAGCATAAAAAGACTCCCCGTCCGGGGAGCTGGCGAACGAAGTGAGACTGAGGGAGTAAACAAAGAGGAACGATCTCCCGTTCCCCATCTTCGCAATTTAACCGCATGCGTAAGCATGCCTTAATCCAGCTCTATCCTCGGGTTTTCTTTGCTGCGGCGGTAGAGCGTAAGCTTTTTGCCTATGCACTGCACCGGCTCCGCATGGAGCCGCGCGGCAAGTGTCTCCATGGTGTCCTTGGGGCTTTCGGGCGCGGTCTCGAGCACCGTTATCTTTATCAGCTCCCGCGCCTCAAGCGCCGCGTCAAGCTGCTCCGTCACTGCGGGGGTAACGCCCGCCTTGCCTATTTGATACAGCGGCTGCAGCGTGTTGGCCATTGACCTGAGCTGCGCCCTTTGCTTGCTTGTCATAATATTCAGTCTCCTTTTTATTCTACAAAGTCAAATTCCCAGTCTCCCATGCGCACAACGCTGTTTTCGTTCGCTCCCGCGGCACGAAGCGCGTCTATTATGCCTTCCTTTATAAGGTACTGCTGGAAGCGGCGCATGGAGCCTTCGTCGTCGGCATAGGTGGTATCGAGTATATAATCCACGCTGCCGCCTGTTACCACGAACACGTCGCCGTCGCGCTCTATATTGAAGCCCGGCTCGTACTTATGGCCAATGTTTATCTCCTCTTCCTCAAATTGATAGGTCTTGGGCAGGGTCGCAAGCGTCCTCACAAGGCAGTCTATCAGCGCGTCAAACCCGGTCACGGTAGCCGCGGATACGGGGAACACCTCAACTCCTTCGTCCTTGAGCGCTTCCTTCAGCCGCGCAAGGTTATCCTCCGCGCCGGTTATGTCCATCTTGTTTGCGGCAACAACCTGCTTCAGCTCGCCCAAACGGGGGCTGTACCGTGTAAGCTCGCCCTTTATTTTGAAGTAATCGTCAACGGGGTCGCGCCCTTCGCTGCCGGATACATCGATAACGTGCACCAATACGCGGGTGCGCTCGATATGCCTTAGGAAATCATGCCCAAGGCCAGCGCCCTCCGCCGCGCCCTCTATAAGGCCGGGTATATCCGCAAGCACAAAGCTTTTGTCGTAACGCTTAACAACGCCTAAGTTGGGCGTAAGGGTGGTGAAGTGATAGTTGGCTATCTTGGGCTTGGCGCTGGTCAGCACGGAAAGAATGGTGCTTTTGCCAACGTTTGGCAGGCCTATGAGCCCAACGTCCGCAATGGTTTTAAGCTCCAGCTCCACCTCCCTTTCAAGCGTTTTCTGCCCGGGCTGGGCAAAGCGCGGCGCCTGTTTTGATGGCGTTGCAAAGCGGCTGTTGCCCTTGCCGCCGCGCCCGCCGTGCAGCACTATTTTCCTCCTGCCGGGTTCGTTCAGGTCGGCCGCTATCGCGCCCGTTTCAACGTCCCTTACAAGCGTGCCCACCGGTACCCTTATAATAAGATCCTGCCCGTTCTTTCCGCTGGAGCGTGCAGCGCGGCCCTTTTCGCCGTTTTCCGCGCGGAAGAAGCGCGCAAATTTGAAGTCCAGCAGCGTATCCATGTTGCTGTCCGCCACGAACACAACGTTGCCGCCGCGCCCGCCGTCGCCTCCGTCCGGCCCGCCGCGGGTAACGAACTTTTCCCTGTGGAAGCTGGCGCAGCCGTCTCCGCCGTCGCCCGCCCTTATAACAATTCTTGCCTTATCAACGAACTGCATCGTTTTTCTCCGTTTTCTTTTGATTATTTATATACTCCAAGCAGTATGGCCTGATTGTACATATGCCGCATTTGGGACTGCGCGCGGAGCAAACGCGCCGCCCATGGAAAATTATCCAATGATGCGCGGCAGACCAATCCTCCTCAGGTATGTTCTGCATAAGCTGCTTTTCTGTATTCAGCACGTCCTTTGCGTCCGCAAGCCCAATTCGGTTGGCAACGCGGAACACATGCGTATCCACGGCTATTGCCGGCACGCCGAACGCATTGGATACGACTACGTTTGCGGTCTTTCGCCCAACGCCGGGCAGCTTTGTCAGCTCATCACGCCCGCGCGGGACCTCGCCGCCGTATTGTTCAACTATTATTTTGCTGGCGGCGATTATGTTTTTGCCCTTTGTTTGATAAAAGCCGCAGCTGCGTATATACGGCGCAAGCTCTTCTTCGCTCAGATCTGCAAACGCCTCGGGCGTATTGTAAAGCGGGAACAGCACGGCCGTAGCCTTATTCACCTGCTTGTCCGTGCATTGCGCGCTGAGCATCGTCGCCACGAGCAGTTCAAACGGGGAAGTGAAGTTAAGCTCCGGCTTTGCGTCCGGATACGCCTCCTTCAGCGCCGCGAGCGCGGCCTTTATGCGCTCCGCCTTTTGCTTTTTGCTTTCCCGCATGTTCAGCGCCCCTTTCCGTGCGAATACATACAAATACATGCTAATTATATACGAACATGGGCTTATTTTGCAACACGCGCGGCATTTTATTTGGGCTTATGTTATAATGATTCAAATTAAAGCGAAAAGAGGGGCCATATGAGCATTACAGATGCGTTCAATACATCCGAACAGATAATCGACCCGAGCGCCGTGGCAAGGCCGATAGAGGGCTTTCCGGACACGGTGCTTGTGACATTCAGCCAAAAGGTGCTGGAAGCGGCGGCAAAGCGCTTCAAGCTGACGCTGCTCAAGGAGATGCATTGCTGCTACACCGTGCCGGTATACGCCTTTGAATACAAGGGCAGGAAGCTTGGCATATACATGACCTGCCTTGGCGGGAGCGCGGCAGCAGGGCTGCTGGAGGAAATATTTGCCGCCGGAGCAAAGCGCGCGCTGTTCTTCGGCTCCTGCGGGGTGCTGGACAGGAGCATTGCCGCGGGGCATTTTATAGTGCCCACCGCCGCATACCGCGACGAAGGCACAAGCTATCACTACGCCCCCGCGAGCGACTATATCGATATTCCCACCGCAGCTGAGCTTTCCGCCGCGTTTGACGCGATAAGCATGCCCCATGTGCAGGGCAAAACATGGACTACCGACGCAATATACCGCGAAACGCGCGACGGCCTTGCCAAGCGCCGCGCGGAGGGCTGCATAACGGTTGAAATGGAGTGCGCCAGCCTAATGGCCGTGGGCCAATTCCGCAAAAAAGCCGTTTATCAATTCCTGTATGCGGAGGACTGCCTGGACAGCGTTGAATGGGACCCGCGCATAATGGGCAAGCAGCCCGCCACCGCCTACGAAGGCTATCTTGACGTGGCGCTGGAATGCGCAATAAGGGTGAAGGGATAGTTAAACCGGTCTAACCCTTACTCCCCTGCGTAAGCACCTTCACGGCCTCCGCCAGCGTACCCACGCGGATAAGCTCTATGCCGCTTGGGGCCTTGAAGGCGGCGTGGCGGGGGATTATAAGCCGCTCGTAGCCAAGGCGGGCGCATTCGGCGGCGCGCTTCTCCATCCTGCCTGCGCCGCGCACCTCTCCCGTGAGGGATATTTCGCCAAGGCATACGGTGTTCTTTGGCATGGGCGCATCAATAAGCGCGCTTGCTATGCACATGGCAACGGCTAAGTCGCAGCAGCGCTCCTCAAGCCGCATACCGCCCACTACGTTTATGTATACGTCCTTGTCCGCAAGGGATAAATAAGCCTTTTTTTCAAGCACCGCCAGCAGCAGTATAAGCCTGTTCAGCTCAAGCCCCGCGCTCATGCGCCGCGGGTTTGAAAATGGGGTGTTGGATATGAGCGACTGCACCTCCACAAGCATTGGCCGCGTGCCCTCCAGCGCGCAGGTGACCGCGCAGCCGGGCGCATCTGTCCCGGTGAGGAACATTCCCGATGGATCGGGTATTTCCTCCATGCCGCGCTCGCCCATTTCGAATACGCCTATTTCGTTCGTGGAGCCGTAGCGGTTCTTAACGCTCCTTAAAAGGCGGAAGGCGTCGTGCCTGTCCCCTTCAAAGGAAAGCACCGTGTCCACCATGTGCTCAAGCACCCTTGGGCCGGCAATCGCGCCCTCCTTCGTAACGTGGCCCACTATGAAAACGGCCGTGCCGGTGGTCTTTGCAACGCGGGTCAAAAAGGACGTGGCCTCGCGCACCTGGCTAACGCTGCCGGGGGCGGAGGCTATATCGGGGCAATACATTGTCTGTATGGAGTCTATTATTAAAAACGCGGGCTTAATGCGCTCTATTTCGGCTTCTATTACGGTTATGTCCGTTTCCGCAAGCAGGAGCATGTCCCCGCCCGCGCCCAGCCTTTGTGCGCGCAGCTTGAGCTGAGCCGCGGATTCTTCGCCCGTAACATATAATACGCTGCCCTGATTGGTGAGCGAGCCTGCCATCTGCATAAGCAGCGTGGATTTGCCTATGCCCGGGTCCCCGCCCAGCAGCACCGCGCTGCCGCCCACTATGCCGCCGCCAAGCACCCTGTCAAGCTCCCCTATTCCACTTGGTATGCGCCGCGCCGCGTCCGCCTGAACCTCCCGCAGGGGGAGCGCACGCTGTGACGATATGCCCTTTTTTATCTGCTGCACTGGGGCGGATTCAACGAACGTGTTCCAGCTTTCGCAGTTTGGGCAGCGCCCGAGCCATTTGCTGCTTTCGTAGCCGCATTCGCCGCAGACGAACACGGTTTTTGCTCCTTTAGCCATTATCTGTCGGGTACCTCCGAATATTTCAATATGTCCCTTTCGCGGCTGGTAACGTCCATCCATATCACCTTGCCGTCGCTCACGCCCATAAACTGCGCCTTTTCGTATTCGCCGGAAAGCTTATAGGTCTTTTTATTATCGAACCTGTAAAGGTAAATCGTCTCGTCCTTTGAATAGGCTATGAACTTATTGCCCATGCCGAACTGCACAACCCCTTCCGCAACCGGCGCCGGTTCGCTTGCGCCCTGCGCCATGCAGTACAGCTTTGTTTGGAGCGAATGGTGCGCATCGAGCCAGGCGGTGTATTGCCCGTTTGATATCGGATCGTGCGCATAGGTTTCGGTATGTATGCTCTGTATCGATGTTGAGCCGAGGCGCACGGAGTATATAACGCTCACGTCCTCCTCGTCCGTTGAGCCCGAGCGCTCCGCATCCGCCCACACGAGCACCCCGTCCATAAGCGAAGGCAGGCTTTGCCCGTATGATGTGTTGCTGAACATATGCAGCGTGGTCGTTTCCATTGTTGTAAGGTCGCAAAGGAACAGCTTGTCCATGCGCGTACCCGTGCGCTCCGTCCAGGCGACGTAGTTTTGATAGAGCATAGGCTCGCATTGGCCCGTGTACACGGTTTTTATGGTTACCGGCTTCAGGCTGGAAGATGACCTGTCCACGGCGCAAAGCTTGCCGCCGCCGTCGTAATTGGCGTCCAGATAAACTATCCAATCGTCATTGAACTTTGGGAACATGAAATGCGTGTTCTCAAGCGGAATGTTCAGCTTTTGTGCGCTGCGCCCCTCGGGGTCCCATAATAAAAGGTCGCACATGATGGCCTTGCCGTCTATCAGCTTGCCTCCGGTAAGCATAAGCTTGCCGCCGTAAAAATACGGGTCGCCAAACCATTTGTAGTCCCGTATTTCATCGAACACAACCTCCGTTTCCGCCCCCTCCGCATCAAAAAGGTCCATTGGATTGGGCGTGGGAGTCGGGCGCGGGGTGGGGCTTGGGGTAGGCGTGGGCGCGAAGGGCGCGCGGTAATCTATCCCAACAAGCGGCAGAAGCCGCGGTAAGCCCACGAATACTATTGCGGCAATTATGCCCACTATGCCTATTATCGTTGCGCTCAGGGCCAGAATAGGGCCCCATATCGTGGATTTAAGGCTGCGCCTGCGGCGGATGGTATGCCGCCTTCTGTGATGTCGCTTCATATATATTGTCACCATCGTGCTGATTTTAGTTTTATATAGTATAACACAGCATCCCTTTCCCCTCAATGCGGCAAAATGTAAACATTGGTTGTTAATGCGGCAAATAATGGTTATAATAGCTGTACCACTAATGAATAAAGGCAGGGCTTGAACAATGAACAAATTGCTTTCGCTTATCGTTCCGGTATTTAATGAAGAAGAGGTGCTGCCGGCGTCCTATGCGCGCATGAGCGCGGCAATGCAGGCGCTGACAGGGTACGATTATGAAATAATATATGTTAACGACGGCAGCCGAGACGGCACCATGAAGCAGCTCCGCGCCATAGCCAAGGAGCATAAGGAGGTGCGGGTGATAAGCTTTTCCCGCAACTTCGGGCATCAGCTTGCCGTTACGGCAGGCATGGACAATGCCCGCGGCGACGCGCTTATAATAATAGACGCGGACCTTCAGGACCCGCCGGAGGTAATAGCCGAGCTTGTGAAGGCATGGGAAAACGGCGCGGACATAGCATACGGAAAGCGGCTCAAAAGGGAAGGGGAGACGGTATTCAAAAAGCTTACGGCCTTCTGTTATTACCGTTTGCTTAACGCCATGAGTGCGTATCCCATTCCGCTGGATACGGGGGACTTCCGCCTGCTGGATAAAAAGGTTGCCGATGTGTTCCTTAAAATGCGGGAGCATAACCGCTTCCTTCGCGGCATGAGCGGCTGGATGGGCTTTGACGCGGTGCCCGTTGAATACGTGCGGCACGAGCGCCAGGCCGGCAAAACCAAGTATACGCTCAAAAAGATGCTCCGTTTGGCGTTTGACGGCATACTGGGCTTTTCGTATAAGCCCATGTCGCTTGCGCTCTATGCCGGGGCTGCGCTTGGGGTAACAGGTATGCTGGGTCTTATAGCGCTCATAATAATCGCCGCCACTATCGGCTGTGCGCCGTGGCTTTGGGCCGTGGATGGGCTGGTGCTCATCAATGCGCTTACGCTGGCCGCCATAGGCGTGCAGGGCGCATACCTAAACCGCATATACGACGAGGTGCGCGGCCGCCCGCTTTATATCGCCGCGGAAACCATAAATTTGGACCGCTGAAAAATGTGAACATATGGCGATATAACATGAACTTATAGTGAATCTTGCATATTCGTATGCTTTTTTGGGTATTATGCTATTGCATAATACCCTCTGTTTTTGTTAATATTATGCCACTGAGAGACAACACCGGCTGCATAAGCCGCGTTTATATTTTCAAAATTTGTAGTTATGGAGGTACTGTTTTATGGCAGTAAAAATCGGCATCAACGGCTTTGGCCGCATAGGCAGGCTTGTGCTGCGCGTTTGCGCGGAGAATCCGGAGATGGAGGTTGTCGGTATAAACGATCCTTTTATCCATGCGGATTATATGGCATATATGACCAAGTTTGACACCGTGCACGGCACGTTCAAGGGCGAAGTGAGCGCGCATGACGATAAGCTTGTCGTCAACGGTCACGAGATTCAGGTTTATCAGCAGATGAACGCCTGCGACGTTCCCTGGAGGGAATGCGGCGCGGAATACATAGTTGAATCCAGCGGCGTAAACACCACCACCGAAAAGGCTTCCGCGCACTTTGTGGGCGGCGCGAAGAAGGTTATAATCACCGCGCCCTCAAGCGACGCTAAGATGTTCGTAATGGGCGTGAACAGCGACGAATACACAAAGGACATGAACGTTGTTTCCAACGCCAGCTGCACCACCAACTGCCTTGCTCCCCTTGCCAAGGTTATTGAGGAAAACTTCGGCATTATAGAAGGCCTTATGACCACCGTGCATTCCATCACCGCCACGCAGAAAACCGTGGACGGCCCTTCCAAGAAGGACTGGCGCGGCGGCCGCGCGGCTGCGCATAACCTTATCCCCAGCTCCACCGGTGCCGCAAAGGCCGTGGGCAAGGTTATACCCGAGCTTAACGGCAAGCTGACCGGCCTGAGCATCCGCGTTCCCACTCCGGACGTATCCATAGTTGACCTGACCTGCCGCATTGAAAAGGCAGCCACCTATGAGGAGATAAAGCAGGCCATGAAGGAAGCCAGCGAGAGCGACCGCTGGAAGGGCATAATCGGCTACACCGATCAGGCCGTTGTATCCAGCGACTTTTACAGCGACCCGCACACCTGCATATTCGACGCCACCGCAGGCATAAGCCTGAACCCCAACTTCGTAAAGCTTATCGCGTGGTACGATAACGAATGGGGTTACAGCAACAAGGTTGTTGACCTTATCGCCCACATGGCTAAGGTTGACGCGGAATAACACAAGCAAAGCATCATCAGGGGCGGCAGCGCCCCCTTTTATTTGTGAACAATAGTTAAAATCATAACAATACTAATTGACGTTAGGTAGGCTGGCGGTGTATAATAGCGCAGTATTAGTGAGTATATAAAAGCTAAGCAGGGAGGATAAAAATGCTGCGCATAGAAAATTTGACCAAAATATACGGAAGTCACAAGGCGGTGGACGATCTGTCGCTGCACATTGCCCCGGGCGAGATATATGGCTTTATAGGCCATAACGGCGCGGGCAAAACCACCACGCTCAAGTCCGTGGTGGGAATACTGCGCTTTGACGCGGGGGAAATACTCATAAACGGCAAATCAATAAAGGCCGATCCCGTGGGCTGCAAGCGCGAAATGGCCTACATTCCGGATAATCCGGATATGTACGAGTTCCTTTCGGGCATAAAGTACCTTAACTTTGTTGCGGACATATACGGCATGACCAAGGCGGAGCGCGAGGAACGCATAACAAAATACGCCGATATGTTTGAAATAACAAAGGACCTTGCCAAGCCCGTAAGCGCCTATTCGCACGGCATGAAGCAGAAGCTTGCCATAATAAGCGCGCTTATGCATAAGCCAAAGCTCCTTTTGATGGACGAGCCGTTCGTGGGGCTTGATCCGATAGCCGCGCACCAACTCAAGGGCATAATGCGCGAGCTTTGCGACGATGGCGGCGCAATATTCTTTTCCACCCATGTGCTGGAGGTTGCGGAAAAGCTTTGCGACAAGGTTGCCATAATAAAGGGCGGCAAGCTGCTCAAGTCTGGCTCCATGGAGCAGGTGAAGGGCGATGCTTCGCTTGAAAACGTGTTCCTTGAACTGGAGGAAGAAAATGTTTAAGGCGCTTGTTAAAACGCGGCTTGCGGCGCTGTGGGCTTCTTTCTATACGCGCACCCGCAGCGCAAAGAACGGCAAAAAGCCGTCCAAAATAGGCGGGATAGGCATTGCGATATTGCTCATATACGCCGCCATTGTGTTCGCGGGCATGTTTTCCGCCATGTTTTTCGGCATTGCGGAGCTGTATCACGCGCAGGGCATAGGCTGGCTGTATTTTGCGCTTGCGGGCATATTGGCGGCGGGGTTCTGCCTTATGGGCTCGGTATTCACGGCGCAGACGCAGCTTTATAACGCGCGGGATAATGAAATGCTGCTCGCCATGCCCATACCGAGCGCGGCAATACTGGGCAGCCGCATGATAATGCTGCTGCTGCTCAATTATTTTTACGAGGCGATAGTGGCTATACCGGCAATAGCCGTGTGGATAGCGGCGGGGCTTCCGGTGACGGTTAGCGGGGCTGTATGCACGGCGGTGGGCTTCATCATTTTGCCGCTGCTGCCGCTCACGCTCAGCTGCCTGCTTGGCGGCATAATCGCCGCCATAACCGCGCGCATGCGGCATAAGAATATAATAACGCTCGTGTTCTCGCTGCTGTTCCTTGCCGTATATATGTATTTTTATATGAATATACAAGGCTATATGCAGCAGCTTATGGCGGACGGGCTAAATATTGCCGATGCGTTTGAGCGCAGCATTCCGCCGCTCTATTGGCTTGGTGCGGCTGCGGCGGACGGGGACTTCGTTAAGCTTATTCTGTTCGTGCTGTGCTGCGTTGTGCCGTTTGGCATACTGTATGCAGTGCTGTCCAAAACATTCATAGGCATAGCCACCGAAAGGCGCTCCGCCGCAAAGAAGGTATATAAGGGTGGCGAAATGCGCACAAGCAGCGCATTTATGGCCGTTGTTAAAAAGGAGCTTGCCCGCTTCGTAAGCAGCGCGGGATACATGATAAACGCAGGCATGGGCATAGTTATGATGGCTGCCGTGGCGGTATTCATGGCGGTGAAAAGGGCGCAGATTGTAATGTTCATCAACGAAGTTGGCACGGGCTACGCCGGGGTGCTTGTTGGGCTGATAGTATGCGCTCTTGCGAGCATGGTGTTCATATCCGCGCCGAGCATATCGCTTGAAGGCAAAAGCCTTTGGGTGATGCAGACAATGCCCATCCGCGGCGGAACGGTGCTGCGCGCCAAGGCCGCCATGCATATAATGATAACCGCGCCCGCAGCGGTGCTCTGTACGGCTGCAATGGGCATAATTTTAGAAGCAAACGCGCTTGACTGCATAGCCGCCGCTCTGCTTGCTGTTGCATTCACGGTATTCACGGCGTATTTCGGCGTTGCACTGAACCTGAAGTTCCATAGGTTCGATTGGATAAACGAGACCGCCGCGGTGAAAAGCGGAATGTCCGTAATGCTTGCCATGTTCGGCTCAATGGCAATATTGGCAATACCCGCGCTGCTGTACGCGCTGCTTGCGGCCGAATACATATCTGCCGCTGTGTACATGGCGCTGTGGGCGGCAATATTCGCGGCGGTAAGCATGGCCTTTGACGCCTGGTTCAAAAAGCACGGCGATGAAAAATACGCATTCCTTGCGTAATTGAAAAAACCATAATTTGGCGTAAATCTATCCTCCTTTTCCGGCAACAATAATAGCGACCAACAAAAGGGAGGATTTTGATTATGACATCCGATAAGAACGGAAAGCAGACCATAGGTTGCCGCGTTACCAGCTGCAAGCACAACATGAGCGGCTGTGACTGCGAACTGAGCCGCATAGAGATAGAGCCCCAGTGCGGCTGCCATACCGGCGAACCCTGCGACGAAAGCCTTTGCGGCAGCTATAAGTCCAGGTAAATTGGTCTGAAAAAGGAGCGGCAAAAGCGCCGCGTGCCGATAGCACGGTAATTCAAATTGCAAAATCGGCATCGGCCGAACAGGGCCGGACAACAGCACGGGCGACACCTAACTTGGGTTGGGTGTCGTCTGCTTTTACGGGAAGATTATAAGTCAATGCGATATTTTTTCATAAAGCCTATTGAAAAAGCCCGTATTTATGCGCTATTATGAGCATATACGCTAAGCGCGGACGGAGGTGAGCGACTTATGGATATTACGTTTGTAAATCCCGGTGTAGATTATATGATTCGGGGCATTATGCTTTTCCAGACGGAGGGGGAAGCGGAGTTTTGGCATGAACCGCTGTACCATTTCTATCCGCAGCTTGATAGGGTATACGCTGCAAGCTTGCCGTTTGCAGAAAGAAAAAACTATATCGAGCGCACGATGAGAGCCGTTTATGCTAAAGCGGAGGATACGATAAATGAGAAGGCGGTATTATATGCCCGCCATTGGAACGCCTGCAAACCGCAGATTACGGCAGCCTTATCGGATGCCTTCGGCGTGGATTGCGCGAGCTTGTTTAATGAACTGCGCTGCAATTTGAGCATGAACCCAATTGAGCCGCGTTTTCTTAAAGAACGCCGTTACGACACATTCTATCTGAACAGCGAAAAGGGCGCTATCGGCGGCGGAATACATGAAATCATACACTTTGTTTGGTTCTATGTATGGAACAGACTGTTTGGAGATGATTACGATGGATATGAACGTCCTTCTCTCAAATGGATACTGAGCGAAATGGTGGTTGAGTCAATAATGAGGGATGAACGGCTTAGCTCCATAAACCCTTATTTCCCAAGGGAAAACGGCGGCTGCGTCTATCCGTATTTCTTCGATATGACGGTAGGCGGGGAGCCTATTCTCAATACGCTGGACGCCATGTACAGAAGTCGGAATATTGAGGATTTTATGCTAAACAGCTATGCCTATTGTCAAGAGCACGAGGCGGAGATTAGGGAACATATATTAAAGGCGGAGGGGGTGAGCCGTTGCTAACGGCAAAAACCGCCGACGGCCGATACGGGCTTTTACGAAGGGCGGCATTATTGAAGGCTATGAAAAAAGGAGCGGCAGCTGCCGCCCCTTTTTTATATCGGGAATTATTATATATCCATGCTTGACGCCGTGCGCGGGAAGGGCAAAACGTCGCGTATGTTGGCAATGCCGGTAACGTACATTACCATGCGCTCGAACCCAAGGCCGTAGCCCGCGTGCTGCACGCCGCCGAAGCGCCTGAGATCCATGTACCAATCGTACTGGGACATATCAAGCCCAAGCTCCTCAATGCGCTGCTTGAGCTTATCCGTGCGCTCCTCGCGCTGGCTGCCGCCGATTATTTCGCCAACGCCGGGAACCAGCAGGTCAACTGCCGCAACGGTCTTGCCGTCGTCGTTCAGGCGCATATAGAACGCCTTTATATCCTTGGGATAATTGGTAACGAACACGGGGCGCTTGAATATCTGCTCCGTCAGGTAACGTTCATGCTCGGTTTGCAAATCACAGCCCCAGTCCACGGGATATTTGAATTCCGCGCCGGACTTTTTGAGCAGCTCCACGGCCTCGGTATACGTTACGCGGGCAAAGTCGTTTTCAACAACGTTTGTAAGCCTGTCAAGCAAAGTCTTGTCAACAAAGCTGTTGAAGAACTTCAGCTCGTCCGGGCAGCGCTCCATAACGGTTCGTATTATGTATTTTACCATTGCCTCGGCAACTTCCATGTCGCCGGTCAGGTCGCAGAAGGCCATTTCCGGCTCTATCATCCAGAACTCCGCCGCATGGCGCGCCGTGAAGGAATATTCCGCCCTGAACGTGGGGCCGAAGGTATATATATCGCGGAAGGCCATTGCAAACGCTTCGCCGTAAAGCTGTCCGCTCACGGCAAGGTTAGCCTCCCTGCCGAAGAAATCCTTGCTGTCGTCAACCTTGCCGTCCTCGGTCTTGGGCAGGTCGTTCATGTCAAGCGTCGTCACGCGGAACATTTCGCCCGCGCCTTCGCAGTCGCTCGGCGTGATGAGCGGGGTATGCACATAAAGGAAGCCGCGCTCGTCAAAGAAGCGGTGTATGGCCTGCGCCACAACGCCGCGCACCCTGAACGCCGCCTGGAACATGTTTGTGCGGGGCCTAAGGTGCTGAATGGTGCGAAGGTATTCAAGGCTGTGCCTTTTTTTCTGAAGGGGATAGTCCCCGTCGCACTCGCCTAAGATCTCTATTTCGCGCGCCCTTATTTCAAACGGCTGCTGCATTTCGGGCGTGAGCACAAGTTCGCCTTTAACGCCTATCGCCGTGCCGGTATTGAGCTGCTTGGTTATGTTGGGATTGATATTATTGGTTTCGTACACCACCTGCACGTTCTTGAAGCAGGAACCGTCGCCAAGCTCTATAAAGCCCACGTTCTTGCTTTCGCGTGCCGTTTTGATCCATCCTACAACCTCGATTTCGCCGGTATGCGCCTCGTAGCTGCGCACCAACTCACTCAATCTCAACATAATCCACCTCCGGATAAAATATAAACTATTCAGTACCATCAGTTGATAAGGACACATAAGGTTTTAGGAGCCAAATAGCACGGCATAGCTGTGTCGTCCTCACTGGAAATACATCCAGTATTCCTGCATTCGTCCTCCTTGCTCTGCCATACTCTTTGGCTCCTAAAACTCAAAGACCCTAAAGGAATTGCTTTGAGGGCAATCCAAGGCCGAGGAGCGCAGTACTACTGGAGGTAATTCAAGCGACGAGAACGCAGGAGTGCCCCAAAGCAAACCTTTAGGGCTTGTGTGCTCTTATCAACTGATGGTATTATATTCCGATTTTGCATCTTTAGCAAGCATCGCGCATATATTTCCTAAATCATATTTTGTTATAAGGAGACATGCATTATGTATTATGCCGGCGTACCCACGCTTGTTGTCCGCGCAAAGTGCCCCGCGCTTATATCCATAAACGGCCGCGTGGCCGGAGAATGCGGCGGTGAAGGCTATATCAGCGTGCCGCTGAGCGCAAACGGGGATTATTACGTTACCATGCAGCCGTTATTGCCGCACGATGCGTTCGGCGCGGCATTATGCCCCGTTACGCGCAGGTTTTCGCTTGAAAACGGAATTATGGAGCAAGTAGGATACCAAGACGCCGTATTGTGCCTTTGGCCCGGCGGGGTGAATGAAATAACAATGAAGCCCATTGCCATATGCGCAAAGGCCGGCAAACAGTGCGAAAAGGCGGGGCAGAAGGGCGCAAGCACGCAGGAGGCGAATAAGCCCATTAACAATTTGGAACGCGGCATGGCGTTTGCCGTGGCAAGCATGAATGGAAAATTTGACGAGGCGATGGGCTATCTTTCCCCCGCGCTCAGGCGCAACGTGACAGCGGAGGCGATAGCCGAATTCATGGGAGAATACGAGCGCGTGCGCCCGCCCGTGGGAGACATGGGCGGGGACACGCTGGGACTTATATACAAAAAGAAGGAGTACGTTTACGCCGCGCGGCTGATAACGATAGAACACGGGCCGGACGGCATAGACAACATCAGCGAGTTATGATGCCGAGAAGCTCGGCATAGAGCGCATCGCGGTTTTCGGGCGTAATGGTATAAAGCTGCGCCTTTTCGTGCGCGCGTATGCGGTTTAAGAAGTCCACGTCATACCTTGCCTTTACCGCGGCTATAACGGGTATATCCCCATCCAGCGCGTTAAATACGGCCCGCTTGAATTTTTCAGCATCCTTTTCCATGAAGCCGAGCTCATCCATTATTATGTATCCGCCCGGCTTTGCGGCGGTTATGTATTCCGCGCCCAGCGTATTGAACACATTTGTATATACATCGCGTATGCAAATGTCGCACCGGCCTATAAGATTAGCGCTGCCGTATGTGCGCTCCGCTTCCGTTTGCCGAGCAGGATGAATATATATTGGAAACAGCCCGTCAGCGTCGCGCTCGGTCATGCGCTTGGTGCAGTAGCCGTATATGGGCGCGGTGATGGACGCGCGCAGGCGGTTTATAAGCGTTGTTTTGCCGGCGCCTTTTTCGCCGCATATCAATATGTGCTTCATATGGGGTCGCTCCTTCGCTTTTTTATACAAAAATACCATCCGTGAAGGATGGTATTTTGCGTGGAGCTGGTGATGGGAGTCGGACCCATGAACCTCGTCATTACCAATGACGCGCTCTACCAACTGAGCTACACCAGCGAACCGTTCATGACGCTTACCGCGTCAACGGGATATATTATACTATCATATGCGGATATATGCAAGGATTTTTTTTGACAAGTTTTACTTTTTTGCATATGCCCGCAAACGGAGCTTTTTTGGCGGCGTTATTTCATGCCAAGTTCTTTGTCTATGCTGGCCTGAATGGCGGCGTGCACCGCGCTTTCAAAGCCGCAGCGCTGCAATGTCAGCACGCCTTCTATGGTTGTGCCGCCGGGGGTGGTGACGGAATCGATAAGGGCGTATGGATGCATGCCGCTTTCGCTCACCAGCTTTGCGCTGCCCATTACCGCGCTTGCGGCAATGCTGAGCGCCTTTTGCTTGCTAAGCCCGTTCCTTAGGCCCGCGCGTGCCATTGCGTCGATAAACATATAAACATACGCCACGCCGCAGCCTGCTATGGCGGAGAACGTTTCAAATTCGCTCTCGTCAAGCTCTATAAGCTCGCCAATCTTGCCGAAGGCGAAGCGGAATGCATCAAGCTGCGCCGCCGTAATGCTTGCGGAGGTGGCATAGCCTGTGGTGGATGCGCAAACGTTTGCGTTAACGTTGGGCATTATGCGTATTATGCCCGCGTCGCGGCCTATCCCTTCGCGTATGGCGGCAATGCCGTACCCTGCGGCTATGGACATAACAAGCGCGTCGGTGCGCATGGCGCGGCCTACGCGGGGCAGAATATCTGCAAAGGACTGCGGCGTGGTGGCAAGCACTATCGCGTCCGCCTGCGCGGCGGCTTCAAGCGTATCGCACACGACTATGCCCAGCTCGTTTGCCAAAGCGTCTGCCTTTTCGCGCGTGCGGTTGAAGGCAAGTATGTCGCCGGGTGCAACGCCGCCCGCGACCATGCCGCGGATTATTGCGGCAGCCATGCTGCCGGTGCCGATGAATGCGTATTTCATGAATATCTCCTTTATAATTCAAAAGAGCGGCGCTAACCGCTCTTTTATGCTTTACTTTATGGGCTTCATAGTCGGGAAGAGCAGCACGTCGCGTATGCTGGTCTCTCCGGTTAGCAGCATGACCATGCGGTCTATGCCTATGCCTATGCCGCCGGTGGGGGGCATGCCGTATTCAAGCGCCTGGCAGAAGTCCTCGTCTATCATCATGGCCTCGTCGTCGCCCTTGGCGCGCTCCATAGCCTGCTGCACAAAGCGGCCGCGCTGGTCTATGGGGTCGTTCAGCTCGCTGAAGGCGTTTGCGTATTCGTGGCCGGCAATGAACAGCTCAAAGCGTTCCGTTATGCCGCTTACGCCCTTCTTGCGCTTGGAAAGCGGGGAGTTTTCCACGGGATAGTCTATTATGAACGTGGGCTGGATAAGCTTATCCTCAACGAATTCGTCGAACGCCAGCGCCAGCAGCTTGCCCTTGGTGGCTGTTTTGTCGTCAAAGGGCAGCTTTATCTTCTTTGCAAGCTCGCGCGCCTCTTCGTCCGTTGCGCAGCCAAGGAAGTCAGCATTTGCGTATTTCTTCACGGCGTCGTTCATGCTCAGCCGTGCAAACGGCGGGGTAAGGTCAATGTCGTACTCGCCGTATTTTATCTTGGTGGTGCCGTTTACCAGCATGCAGCAGCGGGAGAACAGATCCTCGCACAGCTCCATCATTCCGTGGTAATCGGTATACGCCTGATATATCTCAATCGTGGTGAACTCGGGGTTATGCGTAGCGTCCATGCCCTCGTTGCGGAAAAGGCGGCCTATTTCATAAACCCTTTCAAGTCCGCCGACTATGCAGCGCTTGAGGTGCAGCTCCGTGGCGATGCGTAGATACATGTCTATATCCAGCGTATTGTGGTGCGTTATGAACGGCCTTGCGCTCGCGCCGGAGGCGGCGGAGTTGAGCACGGGGGTCTCGACCTCTATAAAGTCAAGCTCGTTCAGCCTCCTGCGTATCTCGGCCTCTATCTTGGCGCGCTTTATGAAGGTGTTTCGCACCTCGGGATTTACTATAAGGTCAACGCTGCGCTGGCGGTATCTCAGTTCCTGATCCTTCAGCCCGTGGAACTTTTCGGGCAGGGGACGGAGGGACTTTGAAAGCAGGGTAACGCTCGTTGCATGGATTGAAACCTCGCCCGTGCGGGTTTTGAATACCATGCCGGTAACGCCGATTATGTCGCCTATATCCATGGCCTTAAAGTCGGCATAGGATTCTTCGCCAACATCGTCGCGCTTTATGTAAACCTGAATATCGCCCTTGTAATCCAAAATGTGCGCAAAGGAAGCCTTGCCCATTATTCGCTTGGACATCATTCTGCCTGCAACGGTAACGGTTTTGCCTTCCATGGCGTCGTAATTTTCAATTATCTCTGTGCTGTAAGCATCGCGGTCGAACTTGACTATTTCAAAGGGATCCTTGCCGCGTTCCTGCAATGCCTTCAGCTTATCCCGCCTTATCTGGAGCAGCTCGTTAAGCTCCTCGGCGGTTTGTTCGCGCTCCTCCACGGGAGCTTTAATGTTGTTTTCTTCCATTTATGCGCCTGTCTCCTGCGTTTGAAGATTATTTGCCTATGGCTGTTATTTCAAATTCGCTCACTCCGTCGGGAGTCTGAATTTCAACAAGCTCACCCACCTTGTGGCCAAGCAGAGTCTTGCCGACGGGGGATTCGTTGGAAATGCGGTTCTCGTAGGGGTTGGCCTCCGCACTGCCGACTATCTGGAACGTGCGCTCCTCGCCGCCGGCGGACAGCATCTTTACCGTAACGTTTGAACCAACGTCAACAACGTTTGTGTTCAGCGTGTCCTCATCTATGAGCACCACGTTCTTGAGCATGGCCTCTATTTCAACTATTTCGTATTCTATGCGCGCCTGCTCAATTTTTGCCGCGTCATATTCCGCGTTTTCGCTCAGGTCGCCGAAGGCCCTTGCCGTTTTTATCTGCTCCGCAATTTCGGTGCGCGCTGTGGTTTTCAGGTACTCCAATCTTTTCTCATACTTTTCCACGCCTTCGGCGGTAAGCCTTACTTCAGCCATGTTCTTTCTCCTTCGTTAAGCCGCGTGCGTGCGGCATTATTTTTTTCATGTTTTTATATGGAAGCGCGGCAAAATAACGCTATGCTCCCATATTGATGTAATTATATTTTAGCCTGTTTCGCTTGTCAAGGCGCGGCGGGAATATATTACTGTTCGCCCGCCAGCTCGCGCACGTAGTCCAGTGCGGCCCAAAGCTGCGAATCCTGCTCCTGGTCAAGCTGATCTATGGGCGTGCCCTTCATCTCCTCCGGCAGATCAACTTCAATGTCCGGCGTAACGCCCGTGCCGTTTATGCTTCCGCCGCCGGGCGTGTAATATGCGCTTACGGTCATTTTGAGCCATGCGCCGTTTGAGCTGATACGCTTTGTGTTCTGCACAACGCCCTTGCCGAAGGTTGTCATGCCGACCACAACGCCGGCATCGTTGTCCTGCACGGCGGCGGCAAGTATTTCGCTTGCGCTTGCGCTGTTTTCATTAACTATTATTGCAACCGGCACGCTTACGCCTTTTTTATTGGAGGTGTATGTTTCCTCGCCGCCCTTGCCGTCGCGCACGGTAACTATAGTGCATTCGCCAAGCAGCGTGTCCGCAACGCTTACAACGTCCTTCAGCAGCCCGCCGGGGTTGTTCCTAAGGTCTATTACAAGGCTTGTCATGTTCCTATCGGTAAGATCCTTCACAGCCTCGCGGAATTCCTCCGCGCAGTTGCCGCTGAACATGCTTATGCGTATGTATCCCGTGTGATGATTATATAGGAAATGCTCAACGTGCTTCACGTTTATGCGCGCGGATGTAAGCTCAACGGTGAAATCGTCCTCGCCTTCGCGGTGAATCGTGAGCTCGGTGCTTTCGTCCCCGCTTTTAACAACCAGCGTGCTCAGCTCTTCAAGCTCCATGTTGGCCGTGGGCATGCCGTCAACGGCGGTAACCATGTCTCCGGCTTTAAGGCCGGCTTCGCTTGCGGGCGTGTTTTCATATACGTCCAATATCTCCGCGCCCTGCTCCGTGGGCTGGCCCAGCAGCACGCCTATGCCGTCGTATGAGCCGCTTATGCTGGTAAGATACTTTTGGTATTCCTCATCCGTAAAATACTGGGCATACGGGTCGTTAAGCTCGCTTACCATGCCGCGGGCCGCCGCAGTTATAAGCGCTTCGCGCGAGGGTGCGTCGTAATAATAATCGCTCTGTATATCGCTTATTATTTCGTCAAGCGCCAGTATGTCCGTAAGGGCGGCGTATTCATCGGTTGAAAGCATCACCGCGTCCTTTCGGTTTTGATTATATAGCTGCATGGTAACGCCGGCGGATATGAGCGCCGCTATTATTATGGCGCCCGCAAAATACAGCGCCGTTCTAAGCTTTGGCTTCATGCATGACCTCCTTGGAGAAAATTATTATGCAACATTCTACCAAACTTAGCCCTATGCGTCAAATGAACGAATTATGTTCGGCAGAAGTAGACGCTTTTTGCGCGGCATCTTTTATGAAATGAACATATCTGATATAATAAAGCAGCACAAGTTAAGGAGGGCATTTGCCATGGCAGAATATATTATGGCGCTGGACGCGGGCACAACGTCCAACCGCTGCATATTGTTTGACCGCTATGCGAGCGTGTGCGCCGTAGCGCAGAAGGAGTTTACGCAGATATACCCCAAAAGCGGCTATGTTGAGCACAATGCCAACGAAATATGGGCCACGCAGCTGAGCGTTGCGGTGGAAGCGATGCAGAAGCTTGGAATAGGGGCGGAGGACATAGCCGCCATAGGCATAACAAACCAGCGCGAAACAACAATAGTATGGGACAGGCAAACGGGAGAGCCGGTATATAACGCGATAGTATGGCAATGCCGCCGCACGAGCAAATTCTGCGACGAATTGAAGGCGCGCGGCCTTGCGCCTGTAATAAGGCAAAAGACCGGCCTTGTTATAGACGCTTATTTTTCGGCCACAAAGCTGAAATGGATACTGGATAACGTATCCGGCGCGCGGGAGAGGGCGGAGCGCGGGGAGCTGTGCTTCGGCACGGTGGACACATGGCTCATGTGGAAGCTTTCCGGCGGCAGAGTATTTGCAACGGATTATTCCAACGCATCGCGCACGATGCTTTTTAACATAAATACGCTCAAATGGGATGAAGATATATTGAAGGAGCTTGATATCCCCGCGTGCATGCTGCCGGAGGTGAAGCCCTCAAGCGGAATATTCGGCCATGCGGACGCGAAGTTTTTGGGCGGAGAGATACCCATTGCGGGCGTTGCGGGGGATCAGCAGTCGGCATTGTTCGGGCAGACCTGCTTTGAAGCTGGGGAGGCGAAGAACACATACGGCACGGGCTGCTTCCTTTTGATGAATACGGGCGAAAGGCCGGTTTATTCAAATAACGGCCTTGTTACCACCGTTGCATGGGGTAGAAACGGAAAGGTGAACTACGCGCTTGAGGGCAGCATATTCGTTGCGGGCGCGGCAATACAGTGGCTCAGGGACGAGATGAAGCTGATAGAAAGCGCGGCGGATTCGGAATACATGGCGCAGAAGGTGCGCGATACCAACGGCTGCTATGTCGTTCCGGCGTTCACGGGGCTTGGCGCGCCGCATTGGGACCAGTACGCGCGCGGTACGATAGTTGGCCTCAGCCGCGGCTGCAATAAATATCACATTATCCGCGCCACGCTTGACAGCATATGCTATCAGGTGAACGATGTTCTTGCCGCCATGCAGGCGGATTCGGGTATTCCGCTGAACACGCTGCGCGTGGACGGCGGGGCGAGCGCAAACAATTACCTTATGCAGACCCAGGCGGACATTATAAACGCGCCGGTCGCGCGGCCGCGCTGCGTTGAAACAACGGCAATGGGCGCGGCGTTCCTGGCGGGGCTTGCGGTAAAATACTGGGCCGATACGGAGGAAATAAAGCACAGCCGCGAAACGGAACGCGAGTTCTATCCATCAATAAGCGAAGCGGAGCGCGGCGCAAGAACGGCGGGCTGGAACCGCGCGGTAAAGTGCGCCTACGGCTGGGCGAAGGAGGATGAATAAACGGATGAATAAGCAATACGATGTTGTTATAATAGGCGCGGGCGTTACGGGCTGCGCCGCGGCAAGATATCTGAGCCGCTATAATGTGCATGCGGCGGTGATAGAGCGGGCGGAGGACGTATGCGCGGCGGGCGCGAGCAAGGCCAACAGCGCCATAGTGCACGCCGGGTTCGACGCTAAGGCGGGCAGCCTTATGGCAAAGCTGAACGTTGAGGGCAGCCGCATTATGCCAAAGCTTGCAAAGGAACTTGACTTCAGCTATATGAACAACGGCAGCCTTGTTGTTTGCATGGACGAGGCCGATTACGGCAAGCTGGAGCGGCTTTATCAAAACGGGCTTAAAAACGGCGTTGAGGGACTTGAAATAGTGCGCGGGGAAAGGCTTAGGGAGATAGAGCCCGCCGTGCGCAGGGAAGCCTATGCCGCGCTGTGGGCGCCCACGGGGGCCATAATATGCCCGTTTGGGCTTACGATAGCGCTTGCGGAAAACGCGGCGGCGAACGGAGTTGAGTTCATATTCAATACCGCCGTTACCGCGCTCAGACACGAGCAGGGCGCATGGAGCGTGCAGACGGATAAGGGGCTGATACGCGCAAATGCCGTTATAAACGCGGCGGGAACATATGCGGACGTGCTGCACAACATGGTAAGCACAAAAAAGATACACATAACCCCGCGAAAGGGCGAATACATGCTGCTTGACCGCGAGGCGGGCGGCTTTGTAAAGCGCACCGTGTTCCAATTGCCTACAAAGCTGGGCAAGGGCGTGCTTGTGAGCCCCACGGTACACGGGAACATAATAGTTGGCCCCACGGCGGAGGATATATTCGACCGCGACGGCGTGAATACCACGCAGGCGGGGCTTGATGCGGTTAGGACAAGGGCGGATATTGCGGTTGAGGGCTTGCCGCTAAAGCAGGTGATAACCAGCTTTGCCGGCCTTCGCGCGCACGAGGACGGGCACGAATTCATAATAGGCAGGGCCGAAGGGACGGAGAATTTCTTCGACTGCGCGGGCATAGAATCCCCCGGGCTTTCAAGCGCACCGGCAATAGGCAGAATGATATCCGAAATAGTGGCGGAGGAATTGAAGCTTGAGAAGAACGCTGCGTTTATCCCCACGCGCAAGGGCATAACGGAGCTGAAAAAGCTGAGCATTGACGAGCAGAACGCGCTCATACGGCAAAACAGCGCATACGGGCGCATAGTCTGCCGCTGCGAAAGCATAACCGAGGGCGAGATTGTGGACGCGATACGCCGTCCAGTGGGCGCAAGGAGCCTGGACGGGGTAAAACGGCGCGTGCGTGCGGGCATGGGCCGCTGCCAGGGCGGATTTTGCAGCACAAGGGTGATGGAGATATTGGCGCGGGAGCTTAACATTAGCCTTGCGGACATAACGAAAAGTGGCGGAGAGGCGAAGCTTATAACCGGCCTTGCCAAGCAGGAGACGGAAAAATATGAAACAATATGATATTGCGATAATAGGCGCGGGCCCTGCGGGACTTGCCGCGGCGGCCGCCGCATACGACGCGGGCGCGAAGAACATTATTATAATAGAAAGGGAAGACGCGCCCGGCGGCATACTGAACCAATGCATACACACCGGCTTCGGCCTGCATACGTTTAACGAGGAGCTGACGGGCCCCGAATACGCGGCGCGCTTCATTACGCGGGTGAAGGAGCGGGGCATAGATATGCTGCTTTCCACAATGGTGCTGAGCATTGCGCGGGATAAGACCATAACCGCCATGAACCGCACACGGGGCGTGTTTACAATCCGGCCCAAGGCGATTGTGCTTTGCATGGGCTGCCGCGAAAGGAGCCGCGGCGCGCTGAACATACCGGGCTTCCGCCCCGCGGGCATATATTCGGCGGGCACGGCGCAGAAGCTTGTGAACATAATGGGATACATGCCCGGGCGCGAGGTCGTTATACTCGGCAGCGGGGACATCGGCCTTATAATGGCACGGAGGATGACGCTTGAAGGCGCGCACGTTAAGCTTGTGGCGGAGCTGATGCCGTATTCGGGCGGATTGAAGCGCAACATTGTGCAGTGCCTTGACGATTTTGATATTCCGCTTATGCTTAGCCACACGGTTGTGGACATACATGGGCGCGAAAGGGTGGAAGGCGTTACGATAGCCGAGGTGGGCGCGGATTTGAAGCCCATAGCCGGCAGCGAAGAATACTATCCTTGCGACACGCTGCTTTTATCCTGCGGATTGATACCGGAAAACGAGCTTTCCCGCGGCATGGGCGTGGGCATACACCCCGTAACGGGCGGGCCGATGGTGAACGAATCGCTTGAAACGGGCATAGAAGGCGTGTTCAGCGCGGGCAATGCGCTGCATGTGCACGATTTGGTGGACTATGTAAGCGAAGAGGCTGCCGCCGCCGGGCGCAACGCCGCGCAATTCGCCCTTGCAGGAAATGCAAATGAAGTATGCACGCAAAGAATATGCATAGAGCTCTCCGGCGGCATACGCTATGCCGTCCCTTCCGCCATTGCGCCGGACAGGATACAGAGTAGTCTGACAATACGCATGCGTGTAGGAAGCGTTATGAAAAATAAACGACTGAATGTAATTATTAACGGGGAGAAAATAATTAGCCGCCCGCGCCCCGTGATGGCCCCGGGGGAGATGGAGCAGGTGGTCATAATGAAGGATATGCTTGATAAGTATGCAAAAGTTGAAAGCATACTTATAACCACGGAGGATATGTGAAATGGAGAGAAAAACGCTTACCTGCATATGCTGCCCGATAGGCTGCACGATAGAGGCCGAGCTTGAAGGAAACCATGTTTTGAGCGTGCGCGGCAACTCCTGTCCAAGGGGAGAAAAGTACGCAAAATCAGAACTTTCGAACCCTGTGCGCACGCTGACCAGCACCGTTGGGCTCACGGGAAGCGCAACGGGCGCGGCCGTTGCTCCGGTGCGTTCGGCACGGGAAATACCCAAGGGCAAAATGCTTGACTGCATGAAGGAATTGAGCCGCGTGAGCGTAGCGGCACCGGTGCATATAGGCGATATTGCACTTAAAAACGCGGCGGGAACGGGCGTGGACATAGTTATTACGCGGGATATGCAATAAGTAAATTATAAACATGCAGGACGGCGCGCTTTGCCGTCCTGCAGTATTATATATAATCCCAAATTATGAACATATTATTTGACATTTGAGCCATATTCTTTTATAGTATAACCAATATCAGCGCAAGATCATGCGCACAGTTGTCTCAGAAAACCAAATAATAAGGAGGAGTACAATGAAAAAGCTGCTTGCTATTCTGTTGACCGTATGCTTCATGCTTGGCGTATTCGCTGCATGCACAAACGACAACACGCCGGCCAACACCAATGGGCCGGAGGGCAACAACAACGAGAACCCCGGCCAGACCCAGACTCAGACTCAGACCCAGGCGCCCATGTCCAGCGGTCTTGACCTGAGCGCGAGCAAAGAGCCTAAAAAGGATTGGGTAACTTACCTCACCCTGGCTAACGAAATGGAGACTTTCAACATTCTCTATAGCCAGAACAACAAGGAACTGCGCGTCCTTACCAACTGCATCGATGGCCTTCTGTCCAACGATAACCACGGCAACCTCGTTCCCGCCATCGCGGAAACCTGGGGCACCGAGGACGGCGGCAAGACCTGGACCTTCAACCTCCGCAAGGGCGTTCAGTGGGTAAACATGAACGGCGAAGCCATGCAGGAAGTTAAGGCCGAGGACTGGCTGGTTGGTCTTGAATGGGTACTGAACTTCCATAAGAACGAAGCCGCCAACACCTCCATGCCTACCGAAATGATCGAAGGCGCCGCCGATTACTATGCCTATGTGGCCGGCTATCAGGATCTTGAAATCCCCGCGGATGCCGACGCCGCCACCAAGGAAAAGCTGACCAAGGATTACGAGAAAGCCAAGGCTAAGTTCGAAGCCATCTGCGAAAAGTACGGCCTCGAACCCGTCCGTCTGACCGCTGACGAAGCCAAGAGCATGGATCTGACCGTATTCAAGCAGATGGTCGGCATCGAAGCTCCCGATGACTACACCCTGATTTATCACTGCGTAGCCGAGCTGCCCTACTTCGCCACCGTTGCTACCTACAACTGCCTCTATCCCGCGCCCCAGGCCCTGATAGATGAACTGGGCGTTGATGGCTTCTATGCCTGCACCAACGAAAACATGTGGTACAATGGCTGCTACACCATCACCCATTACATCAACGGCAATGAAAAGGTTCTGACCAAGAACCCCCTGTACTGGGATACCGACTGCACCCTGTTCGATACCGTTACCTACAAGATGGTAGAATCCGGCGACGTTGCGTTCCAGATGTTCCAGGCCGACGAGCTTGATTACATCGAGCTGACCGAATCCAACCTGCGCACCATCTACAACAGCGAGTCCAACGAGTTCCATGATTACATCGTTGAAGCCCGCCCCACCAAGTATTCCTATCAGCTGCATCTTTGCTGGGATAAGCGCGACGAGAACGGCGATCCCGACGTGAACTGGAATACCGCCATTGCTAACGAGAACTTCCGTCTGGCTTGGTATTACGGCCTTGACGCCACCCCGTACCTTGCCCGCACGAACTTCATTTATCCGCAGCACTGCGCCAACTACTGCTACACCATGTCCAACCTGGTTTCCTTCTCTAACGGTCAGGAATATACCGAGCGCGTTATGGAGAAGCTGGGCATCAGCCCCGATGGCGAGAACTACGTCCGCGTAGACGCCGCCAAGGCTGCCGAGTACAAGGCCAAGGCCATGGAAGAACTCGCCGCTCAGGGCGTGACCTTCCCCGTGGTTGCTGACTATTACATTCAGGGCTCCAGCCAGACCGCTCTGGACACCGCGAACGTTCTCAAGCAGCTCTTTACGGACTGCCTGGGCGATGATTTCGTAACCCTGAACATAAAGACCTACATCTCCTCCGTAGCTAAGGAAGTCCGCAGTCCTCAGCTCGCCTCCTTCTACATCAACGGTTGGGGCGCTGACTACGGCGATCCTCAGAACTATCTGGGCCAGGAAACCTACGGCATGGACAACGCTTACTACAGCGAAGCCTACTCCATAACCAGGAACATCACCGATGAAAAACTGATTGCCGTTTACGAGGAGTTCACCAATATGGTCAACGCGGCCAACGCCATCGTAGGCGATATGGATGCCCGTTACGAAGCCTATGCCGACGCCGAAAAGTACATGATAGAGCATGCGCTCGTAATCCCCTGGTACAAGAACGTTCTGTGGCAGGTAACCCATGTCAACGACTATTCCAAGATCTATGCTCCTTACGGCATACAGGGCGATAAGTTCAAGAACTGGGAAACCTCTGTTGACGCCTACACCACCGAGGACTACGCAAAGCTGGCCGAAGCTTATGCCGCCGGCACTGCCAAATAAGGTTAAAGGTAAGTAAGATTAAATGTTTAAGTATACCATAAAAAGAGTACTTCAGTCCCTCGGGACCGTGCTCATCGTGGTATCTATCGTGTCATTGCTGCTCAGCCTGATGCCGACTGATTATTACTTCACCGAGGAACAGCTTATAAAGCTGACCGATAAGCAGAAGGAAGATCAGTTGGCAGCAGCTGGGCTGCTGGACAGCCCAATCGTACAATTATTCCGCTTTCTCGAAAATTTAATTCTTAAGTTCGATCTTGGAACCTCACGCAGAATACAGGCCGGCGTGCCTGTAATTAAGGTAATAGGAGACAAGTTCGCTATCTCAATGAGATTGGGCTGTATCGCTTTGGCCATTTCGCTGATACTTGGCGTGCCTATGGGCATACTTCAGGCAAGACATAAGGACCATCTGTTCGATCATATCGGCGCCGCATATACGATATTCGTAAACGCAGTACCGCGTTTGGTATCATATTCGCTGGTGCTGGTGATCGGCGTAAAGCTTTTTGGTCTGCCGTCCATGTATTCAACGCGACATGCCGTGCGCTCCAGCATATTGCCGATAATATGCCTTGCGATGGGTTCTACTGCAAGTTACGCGCTGTGGATGCGCCGTTATATGGTTGACGAGCTTACGAAGGACTATATAAAGCTCGCCCGTATAAAGGGCCTTTCCACCCGCCAAATAATGTTTAAGCATGTTCTCAGGAACGCATTCGTGCCTATGGTACAGAATCTGCCCACTTCCTTCATGCTTACTATCGGCGGTTCTCTGCTGGTGGAGCGTTTCTTCTCCATTCCCGGCATGGGCCCGCTGCTCACAGACTCGATTACCCGATACGACTTAAACATGGTCCGCGGACTGGTGCTGCTTTATGCCCTGCTTGGCATATTCGGCCTGTTCCTGGGCGACGTGCTTATGACCGTATGCGATCCGAGAATCAGACTTACCGGAAAGGGCGGTGACACTCGATAATGGAAACCAAAGCTGTAAATACCACGGCGGAGCTTGAAAAAGAGCTTGGCATGAGCGAACAGGAACTGTTTTCATTCGTTGAGTATCATGCCGAGGATGCCGAAAGAATAGGCTACAGCGAATATTCATATTGGAAGAGCGTTTTCCGCAACTTCCTCAAGAATAAGGCCGCCGTGGTCATGATAATCGTTTTCTTTGCAATATTCATATTCTCCTTCGTGGCGCTGTGGATAGGCAAATACGACTATCAGCATCTGATACCGGATACGAATCTGTGCTTCCAAAGCCCCAATAGTGAATATTGGTTCGGTACCGATAACCTTGGCCGCGACTACTGGTGCCAGGTTTGGTACGCCACGCAGACTTCCGTAAAGCTGGCGGCTATAGTTGCCCTGGGCGAATGCCTTATGGGCGTTACCATCGGCTGCATATGGGGTTATGTGCGCAAGGCGGACAGGTTCTTCACCGAACTTTACAACATATTCGACAGCGTGCCTACCATGATTTACATGACGCTTATCGCGCTGTTCATCGGCCAGACCTTCTGGATAATGTGCGCAAGCATAATACTGTTCCATTGGATGTATATGGCCAAGAACGTGCGTAATCTGGTGTTCATGTATCGCGACAGGGAGTATAACCTTGCTTCCCGCTGCCTGGGCACAAACCTGTTCCGTATACTGACCAAGAATATTCTGCCCTATCTTATAAGCGTTATAATACTTAGGGTGGCACTGAGCATACCGAGCACCATAGCGCTCGAAACCACGCTGAGCTATCTTGGCCTTGGTCTTGACGTGAACACGCCCAGCCTTGGCATACTGCTGCGCAATTCAAGGACGTTCTTCCTTGATTACCCGTATCTTCTGATATTCCCGGCGGTAATAGTTTCGCTGGTAACTATCACTTTCTATCTCGCCGGCAACGCCTTCAGCGACGCGGCCGACCCGAGAAACCATGTTTAAGCGGAGGATAGCATAAATGGAAGCATTGAACAAAAAAACTATCCTCAGCGCCAGGGACGTGGAAATACAGTTCAGCCTGCGCGGAGACAAGCTGACGGCCATACGCGGCTGCTCACTTGACCTTTACGAGGGCGAGACGCTTGCCATAGTTGGCGAATCCGGCTCCGGCAAGTCCGTTTTCACCAAATCCTTCCTGGGCATGCTTGACCAGAACGGTTCCATAACCGGCGGCAGCATAATGTATGAAGGCAACGACCTTGCCAAGTACACCACTGAGAAGGAATGGCGCACCATCCGCGGCAAGAAGATATCCATGGTAATGCAGGACCCGATGACGAGTCTTAACCCGCTCAAAAAGGTCGGCATGCAGATACAGGAATCCATAGAGCTGCATCAGGGGCTGGATAAGGCGGCCGCAAAGGCGGAAGCGATAAGGATGCTGGACATAGTCGGTATCCCCAATCCCGAGGTACGCTATAATCAATATCCGCATGAGTTTTCCGGCGGTATGCGGCAAAGGGCCGTTATAGCCATTGCTGTTGCCTGCCATCCGGACATTCTTATTTGCGACGAGCCTACCACCGCGCTTGACGTTACCATTCAGGCACAGATACTTGATTTGATACGCAAGCTGCAGAAGAATCTGGGCATGACCATAATATACATAACGCACGACCTTGGCGTTGTTGCGAACGTTGCGGACAGGGTAGCGGTTATGTATGCCGGCCAGATAGTCGAAATAGGCATGGCTGAGGAAATATTCTATGATGCGTGGCATCCCTATACATGGGCGCTGCTTTCGGCCCTGCCGCAGCTTGGTATAAAGGGCGAAAAGCTGCCCACGATAGACGGCACCCCGCCGAACCTGTTCAACAAAATAACGGGCGATGCTTTTGCTCCCCGCAACAGGCAGGCGCTGGCGATAGACTTCAAAAAGGAACCTCCGTTCTTTGATGTTTCGCCCACGCATAAGGCAAAAACCTGGTATCTTGACCCCCGCGCGCCCAAGGTGGCGCAGCCCGAATCCATAAAGAGGCTTGCGCAGCGCATGAACGAGGACTTTGGCTCCAGCCTGAAGCATCCTCACGAGGATCCCAACAGGGAAGCCGTTATACAGGTCAAGGACCTTCAGGTAACGTTCGGCACGGGCCGCAAAAAGTTCGTTGCCGTAGACAACGTAAACTTCGAGATCTACCGCGGAGAGACCTTCTCGCTGGTTGGCGAATCCGGTTCCGGCAAAACCACCATAGGCCGCGCCATAACCAGGATAAACCCGACCACCGCCGGCGAAATACTCTACAAGGGCCGCAAGATAAACGGAAAAATATCCAAGGAGCTTGACCTTGAGGTCATAAAGGGCTGCCAGATGATATTCCAGGACCCGCTTGCTTCGCTCAACGAGCGCGCAAAGGTAGACTATATAGTCAGCGAAGGTATACTGAACCATCATCTTTATAAGGATGAGCAGGACCGCGAGGATAAGGTTCAGCAGGCACTCAAGGAAGTTGGCCTTCTGCCCGAGTTTGCATCCCGCTTCCCGCATGAGTTCAGCGGCGGACAGCGCCAGCGCATAGGCATAGCCCGCGCGCTGATAATGCAGCCCGAGTTCATAGTTGCGGACGAACCGATAAGCGCGCTGGATGTTTCCATCCGTGCGCAGGTGCTCAATCTGCTCAACGATCTGAAGAAGAGCCGCGGACTGACCTACCTGTTCATCGCTCACGACCTGAGCGTGGTTCGCTTCATATCCGACCGTATCGCGGTTATACATAAGGGCCGCATAGTGGAGCTGAGCGAAGCGGAAGAACTTTTCCGCCACCCGCTGCATCCGTATACGAAGAGCCTGCTTTCCGCCGTGCCCAATCCCGATCCGGCGATAGAGCGCAACAAGAAGCTGGTTGTATACGATCCCAGCATACATGATTACAGCACCGATAAGCCCCAGTGGGTTGAAATCATTCCCGGACACTTTGTGTACGGTAATGAAAAGGAGCTGGACGGCTACCGCGAGGAGCTGGCAAAGAAAGCATAAATCAAAGCCATGGCCTTACGCGCCGGGGGCAGCAAAAAGCCTCCGGCGCAGCTGTTTATGAGGATATAATATGAAACGGTTCTTTCAGTTCATAAGGAATAAGGATGTTCGCCACGCCGCGCTGCAAAAAACTTTTCCGCGCGTGGTGATAGGGCTGCTCATCTGCTTTTTGTGGGACAGGTTCCTAAACAGCGGCGGCAGGCTGAACGTATACGGCCATGCGTTTATGGCGGTGGGGCTGATTTACGCCGCGTTGTCGTGGCTCAATTACCTCAGCCTGGATGGTGTTAACGCGCCGGAGATATTCAAAAAGAAGCTTTTCAAAAAGCCGCCAAAGCGCAAAATGGGGGACATGATAGACTACGTTGACGAAAAGGTGGTCTCCTTTGAAGAACTGGACGACGACGAGCGCACGGCGGCAAGCTTTGTTGCAAATCTCATTGCGGCGGTGCTGTTCCTTATACCGTGCATCATTTTTACACTATCAAAATAGCAAAAAAGGCGGCCTGAGCCGCCGTTTTCTTATATATATTACGCCTTCCAAAGCCCATGCAGATTGCAGTATGCGTACGCGGCAACCACCTCGTCCCCTTCGCAAAGGGCAAAGCTTGCTTCGGGCTTTTCGCCGGGCTTGAGCGCTTTACGCTGCACGCCCTGCCTGGTTTGCAGCGCTATCCATTCAATGTAATGCACATCCTGCATGGGATGCTCAACCGCGCCAACGCGTACCAGCACGGCATTGCCGTTCACTTCGTATACCGGAACGTGCTTTTCCCGCGCGGCGTCCACCGTGCCGGGAATAATTTCAGTCATTTTTTGCCCGCAGCACGTCATTGGCACGCCGCTGCTCTTTACCATTTCAACCATGTTGCCGCAATGCTCGCAAACGAAAAACCTGAGTTCCATATTCTTTCAAACCTCCATGAATAAGATTAACATCAATTCTTAATCTTATTATACTGATAATATATTGTTTGTCAAGGGGGAAAATAAAACGTGGGGGAGTTTTATTTATGATGCTTTAATACTGCCTGGCAGCTTCGAGCCGTTCCTTTTGTTCGTTTTACTCCCCCCTACACACTATCGTCACTTGCGTCACACAAAAAACGTAGATAATTAGCCTGTTTGTGACGATGTGACGCAAGTGACGCAGATGTATGGGAGGGGGTGGAGCAGCTTAATTGTGCTGTATAAAAAGGTTCCCCTTTACGGGGAGCTGTCGAACGAAGTGAGACTGAGGGGTTGACGATATAACAAAAGGGAACGCCCTCGCGTTCCCCTGCAAGCTTATTCAGCCTATACTTACTTTATTATGTCTATGGTGCCTATGAGCGGCAGGCGCTTCATTTCGCCCTTGCAAACGCTCACCAGGGCCATTATCCAAAGGACAACCTCGAATACGCCTATAAGTATGCCTATAACTATGCCCGCGGTGATGCTGGCAACCACGCTAAGAAGCAGCAGAAGCAGCGCCTGATTGGCCCAGAAGGTGCCGAACTCGGTCTTGGGGTTGGTCACTATGGGCAGGAAGAACAGAATGGGGAACACAACGGCAAGTATGGCCATTGTTTTGCTGTTGTCGGTCTGCACCGGCTGCTGAACAGGCTGAGTGGGGTTGGTATAGGTGCTCTGTTGTGCGGTTTCGCCGGTGGTCGCGCCGCAGGTGGGGCAGAACTTTGCGCCGTCATCGTACTGCGCGCCGCAATTTGTGCAATAAGGCATAGAATAACTCCTTTCAAATTAACCGTAAGTGATGCACTCATATTACCACATTCTCCGTGCCTTGTCATCAGCATAAAGCGGCGTGGCGGCAACAATTTTATTTATGCTCGCTTATCCATTCGTCCATTATGGGCATGGATATGTTGAAATAAGTCGGCCCGATGTTAAGATACGTTTCATGGAAGCTGCGAAGGTCGAAGCTTGCGCCGCAAATATCCTCCGCTTCCCTCAGCTTCTGCTGATAAATGCTGTATCCCATGGCGTATTCAAGGAAGTAGAACGGGTTTTCCACGGCGTAGTCGTAATAAATGTCCTTCAACTCCGTTGCGGCCTCGTCCCCGAAATAGGCTGAGGTAAGGTCGAACATGTCATCCGCACTCTTGCCGAAGTAGTTCACCTCTATGCTCACTATAGCGGGCAGCAGCAAATTGCCTATCATGGAGTTCGCGCTCATAAAGTTGCAGTACGGCGCGCCGAAGCGGGTGTTGTAATTATCGAAGAACACCTCGCCGGACTGGGACCAGCTTTCGTAGTATCCGCCCATTGAAAGCGCCTGGCGGGTATAGCCGGTTTTGTTTATAAGCGTACGCAGGTACTGGTAATGATAAAGGTGGCCGGGGTAACCCTCGTGCGCAAGGGTGTCAAGGTATCTGTTGTCGTTTTCAAGCGTTTTGTTGTTTAGTATAATAAGGTTCTCGCTCGCGTCATCCACCGGCGGAATAAGATATGCCGCGGGGCTGAACTGGTCCTCCAGCTCGCTGGGGCAGTCCATGAACGTGAGCGTATGCTCCGGCAGCTCCGGATAGTAATCCGCCATCAGCTCTTTAAGGTACTCTATGTTTTCCTCCGTCGTGCCGACGCTCAGCTCCACCGTGTCGTACTTATCGAACACGGCGGCGTCCTTCTTGGCGGCGTCATAAAGCTTGCTCAACTGCGCGTTAAGCTCGTCATAAAGTATTTCCAGCGCTTCCTCCGGCGTTATGTCCGCGCAGGCGTTGTATTTAAGCTCCGTTGCGAAGAAGGCCTTGCCCTCCTCGCCGTATGTATAGAGCGCGCCGTCGGTGGTCGCCGTGCCGCGCAGCGCCTCAAGCCCATCGTAAAGCACCTGATAGGAATCGATAAGCGCGTTCACAAGCTCCGTATTCCTTGCGCTGTATGCGGCGCGTTCCTCGTCGCTCAGCTCGTCTATATCGGCTATGAATTCATCAAACGTGGCGAACAGGAAGCAAGTCTCCCGCGCATCCATGAATGCCTTTATCTGCTCAAGCACCTTGTCAAGGGCGTTATCCCGCATGAATTTGCCGTCCGCGGACTTCTCCTGCTCAAATGCCAAAACCTGCCCAACGTAGCGCGGCGTATCCGCAAGCAGCGTAAGGTAATTCTCCACGTCCGCCTTGGTGTGCATATCATAGAACACCAAATTGAGCGGCAGATTGGAATGCAGCCCCACAAAGGTATCCAGCACCTCGTTATAATAGTAATACTGATTACCTTCTATGCCTTGCTCAAGGAACTGAACAAGCGTATCGTAGGTTATCCTTGAATCGTCGGAGAGAGCATTGCGGTCTATTGCGTAAAGCTCCTCAAGCCACGCTATGTTCTCTTCGTTGCTCGCCTGCTGCTCGGCATAGGTGAATTCGCCCCAGCCGGTCGGGTAATCCGTTATAAGGGGAAAATTCTCCGGATGCGCAACGGTAAGATGAAAGCTCAGCGCGTCGCGCACAACGCTTTCCGCAAACATTCTCTCGTCCAGCTCTTTAAGCGCGGCCTCGGCCTCCGCCCGGGCTGTGTCCTCAGTGGGTTCGGGTTCGGGAGTGGGGGCAGAGGCTGCCGCAGGCGCCTCGGTAGCTATGGGCGCAGCCGTATCCTTTGGCGCGGCGGAGCAGCCCAGCAGGCTGAGCGCAAGCAGCAGACTCAGCGCAAAACTCATCGGCTTTATTATGGATTTCATAAATAAATATATCCTTTCTCGGCTATATATAAATTTATGCATATACACTACCACATAAAGCCGCATTTCTCAATAAAAATATAAGGGAGCATATCAGCTCCCTTGGTATTTTCAGCCTTTGCTTACCGGTATAAGCAGGGTTTCCCCAACGAATATAAGATCCGGATCCTCGCGCGGGTTAAGCCGCAGCAATTCTTCAACCGTTGTGTTGAACCGGCGGGCTATGGACGAAAGCGTGTCCCCGCGGCGCACAACGTATGTCATCAGCTCTCCGCTAAGATACGGCTTCAGCAGCGCCCATGTGCGCGGCCCTGCAATGCCGTCCGCCGTGATGCGGTTGGCCCGCTGGAACGCGGTTACCGCGTTGAACGTGCGGCTGCCGAATATACCGTCCGCCTGCCCGGGGGAGAAGCCCGCGCTTGTCAGTGCCGTTTGCAGTATGGTAACAAGCATGCCCCTGTCCCCGCGCCGCAAATATACGTCGCTGTAATCTATATACGGGGCTATTGCAAGCCACGTCGCCCTGTCCGCAACGCCCGTCTGCGCAAGCATTGCGCTCCGCTGGAACGCGCGCAGGGCGGCCTGGGTCTTTGTGCCGAAAAGGCCGTCTATGCGCCCGGGGCTGTTGCCGGAAGCCTCCAGCGCCTCCTGCAGCCGCCTTACCATTGCGCCGCGGCTGCCGCGCCTTAGCACATCCGGGTCGCTTTCAAGCGCAAACGGCTCAAGAAACTGCCACGTTACCGGGCCTATTATGCCGTCCTGCGTTGCGCCGAGCACCCGCTGGAACTGCATCACCGCGCGCTCTGTTGCCGCGCCGAATACTCCGTTTGCCGCGCCCGGGTCGTAGCCCGCGCGTATAAGGGCGGTTTGGGCCGTGCGCACGTCGCTGCCCGTATCGCCACGCTGTAATATCCTCATTGTTTTGCACCTCGCTCATTTTGCTCTTGGCGCATTTATAGCGCCTTATATTGCTACCATATGCCGCATCGCGCCCTCGTGTGCGTGGCAGGCACGTTTTTTTCACATTATTGCTCATATTGAGCATTTGAACATATGCCCAAAGTGTGATATGATAACTAAGATTATTAAATTGGTACGATATGCCCTTTATCAAGCGGCATGTCAGGAGGACAAATTGGGTAAAAAGCTGAGAACTCCGCTTATCTATTTGGCCATAGTGGTGCTGATGATTGTTCTGCTTACGCAGCTTCAAAACGGCGGCACGGACGATAAGAAAATCGAATATGCCGATTTTCTTGCCATGGCAAAGGAAGGCACGGTGGAGGCCGTTGAATACTGCAACGGCGAAATAGTTGGCATTAAAAAAGGCTCTGCGTATAAGGATCTGTTCCCCAAGAAGTATGACTTTATCTGCAACGTATCCAACGAAAATGCGTTCCGATCGGATATGGCGGCCATAGTTGCAGACGCCAAGGGCATAGATGCGGACAAGGTAACGCCGGAGGATTATCCGTTTACATATACATATAATCCCCCGCCGGAGCCTTCCATATTGGAATACATACTGCCTTACCTTATAATGCTTGTCATAATCGTCGTGTTCTACGTCGTGGTATTCCGCGCTCAGGGCGGCGGCAACAAGATGATGAGCTTCGGCAAGGCGCATGCGCGCACCCAGATGGACCCCAACAACCGCGTTACGTTCGATGATGTTGCCGGCGCGGACGAGGAAAAGGAAGAGCTGAAGGAAGTTGTTGAATTCATGCGCGCGCCCAAGCGGTTCACCGAGATGGGCGCAAGGATACCCAAGGGCGTGCTGCTCGTTGGCCCTCCGGGTACGGGTAAAACGCTGCTTGCAAAGGCCGTTGCCGGCGAAGCGAAGGTTCCCTTCTTCTCCATTTCCGGCTCGGACTTTGTTGAAATGTTCGTAGGCGTTGGCGCAAGCAGGGTGAGGGATCTTTTCACCACCGCAAAGAAGTGCGCGCCCGCCGTTGTGTTTATAGACGAAATAGACGCCGTGGGCCGCCAGCGCGGCGCCGGCCTTGGCGGCGGGCATGACGAACGCGAGCAGACGCTCAACCAGCTCCTTGTTGAGATGGACGGCTTTGCCGTGAACGAAGGCATAATAGTTATCGCCGCCACCAACCGCCCCGACATACTTGACCCCGCGCTTCTGCGCCCGGGCAGGTTTGATAGGCAGATAACCGTAAATTACCCCGACGTTAAGGGACGCGAGGCCATATTGAAGGTGCATGCCAAGGGCAAGCCGCTGGCCAAGGAAGTCAGCCTTGAGGTGCTGGCAAAGCGCACGCCGGGCTTCACGGGTGCGGATCTTGAAAACGTGCTGAACGAGGCCGCGATACTTGCCGCAAGGTATAAGAAAAAGGAAATAGGCATGACGGAGCTGGAGGAGGCCATAACCCGCACCGTGGTCGGCCCCGAAAAGCGCAGCCATGTTATAACGCCCGAGGATAAGCGGATAACCGCGTATCACGAGGCTGGCCACGCCGTTGTGGCGCGCGTGCTGCCCAACTGCGACCCGGTGCACGAAATAAGCGTTATTCCGCGCGGCAGGGCGGCCGGCTACACCATGACCATGCCGGAGGACGATCGCGACCATATGTCCCGCGGAAAGATACTGGACGAAATCGCCATGGCGCTTGGCGGCAGGGTTGCCGAAAGCATATTCTTAGACGATATATGCACCGGCGCATACAGCGACCTGCAGAAGGCTACCGAGCTTGCGCGCAGGATGGTGGTTGAATTCGGCATGAGCGACGAAATAGGCCCTGTGTTCCTTGGCGGGCAGACAGAGGTTTTCATTGCCAAGGATTGGGGACACCAGCGCAACTTCTCCGAAGAAGTAGCCGCGCGCGTGGATAAGGAAATTCGCCGCATACTGGAAGAACAGTACGACCGGGCAAAGACCGTGCTGACAGAGCACCGCGACGCCATGGAGCGCATAGTAAAGGCGCTGATAGAATACGAGCATATTGACGGCGACGATTTTGAAAAGCTGTTCAAGGGCGAGGACGTGGAGCTTGAAACGTTCAGCGACAGGCGCGCCCGCATAGAAAAGGCGGATGAAGAAGTGCTGGCCAAGGAAAAGGCGGAAGCCGAGGCCAAGGCCGCTGCCGAAGCGCAGGAACAGAGCGCGGACGGCGAAGGCGAAAACAAATAAGCTATAACATAATGCGCATGAAGCGGCCTTTACGGCCGCTTCTGTTGCGCAAAGGATGGGCAAACATGCAGCGATTTTGCGAAAAAGAGGCGCGTAAGCTGAATAAGCTGAAATATATATTGTTCGACGTGGACGATACCGTAACAAACGGCGGCAAGCTGACAGGCGAAGCCTTTGCCGCCATGTGGAAGCTGAAGGAACACGGGTTTAAGCTTATCCCCGTAACGGGCAGGCCCGCAGGCTGGTGCGATATGATGCTGCGCCAATGGCCCGTGCAGGCCGTTATATGCGAAAACGGCGCGTTTGTATATGACTATGATGAGCATAACGCCGTGCGCATGATACGCCACCCGCTTGCCGCGGCGGAGCCGAAAAAGCTGCTCGAGCCGGTCAAGGCCGCCGTGCTGAAGGCGTTCCCCAAAGTGCGCATGGCGCATGACCAGTTCGCAAGGATATACGATGCCGCGTTTGACTTTGCGGAGGATGAACCAAAACTCCCGCTTGAAACGGCATACGCCGTGGCAAAGCTTTGCCGCGACATGGGGGCGGAGGCCAAAGTGAGCAGCATACACGTAAACGCATGGTTCGGCGCGTATTCAAAGGCGGACATGGCGGCGATATATCTTAAAGACTATTGCCATGCGGACGACGCAGAGAGTGAAGCTATGTTCTTCGGCGATTCGCCCAATGATGAGCCCATGTTTGCGGCGTTCCCGCTGAGCTGCGGCGTGGCGAACATTACTCCGTTTGCGGACAGAATGGCGCACCTGCCCGCATATATACTGGATGGCGAGGGCGGCTACGGCTTTGCCGAAGCGGCGGATATAATATGCAAAAGCACACAATGCGGTTGATTTTATCAATGCTGATAGATTAAAATATATGTAAGCAAAACGGAGGTACACGCTTAGTTTATGGATTTCAAACCGATAGATATATCGATGAAGCAAATGGTTGAGCATTACACGGCAAAATGGAAGCTGGAATGCTCGGAATACACCTTTTCAAATCTGCTCATGTGGGGCTGCGGCGGGAACATAATGCTTGCGGAGGATGAGCAGGCGCTCTATATACTGCTGCATTGGGGCAATGAACGCTTCATGTTCGCCCCGCTTACGGTTGAGCCCGAGTCTGAGTATTATCAAACCGCGCTCGATAAGGCGGAGGAATACATGAGTACGCACGGCATAGATCCTATCTTCAAGGGCATATCCGGCCCCATAAAGGCCGCGTTTGAGCGCTGCACAGGCTATGAACTGATAGATGACCGCAACAACAGCGACTATGTTTACACAATGGAAAGCCTAAGAGACTTGGCCGGCAAAAAGCTGCACGCTAAGCGCAACCATATACACCAGTTCATGGCTCAGTACGGCGAACGGTACGAATACGTTAAAATAACCGGCGATATGATGGGCGAATGCGTTGACGTATACAATGAATGGCTCAGCGAAAAATCTCCCGACGAAACGGACAACATGGAGCTGTGTGCGATCAAAACGCTGCTCATGCACATGGACGTGCTGGGCATACGCGGCGGCGGCATAAGGATAGATGGCAAGCTTGCGGCGTTTACGCTGGGGCAGAAGATGGACGATAACATGGCCGTTGTGCACATTGAAAAGGCCGATAACGAAATAATGGGCCTTTACACGGTCATAAACAATCAATTTGTGCGGCATGAATTGACGGACGTTAAGTTCATAAACCGCGAGGAGGACATGGGCATGGAAGGGCTTAGGAAGGCCAAGCTGTCCTATTATCCGGCATATATGATAGATAAGTTCGACGGGAGACCCATTTGATGGAACTGACTATAAGGCACATTGGTGCGGATGAATACGGCGAAGCAAGGCGCGTGTGGAACATATGCTTTCCGGAGGACGCCTCGGGCTACAGCGATTATTATTTTGCCCGCCGCACAAGGCCGGAATATGTGCTGGCGGCGTTTTACGAAGGCAAAATGATAGCCGCGCTGCACGCAATACCTTACCCCATAATGCTGGGCGGGGGAACGAAAAACTGCGTAATGATAGCGGGCGTTGCAACGCTGCCCGAATACAGGCACCATATGGCAGCGGCGCGGCTTATAACGGCCTGCCATGCGGAGCAGAAGCAGAAGGGTACCGCGGCGGCGATATTAAAGCCGGACGTGAATTTCTATGCGCAGTTTGGGTATATTCCCTTTGCGTGGCATGATGAATACCGCCTGCCGTGGATAGATGCCGGCATACCCGCGCCAATACACGAGACAACGGCGGAGGAGATGCTGAAGATATATTCCGCATTCAGCGCGGATTACATAGGCATGATGGCGCGCACGGAGCAGGATATGGAGATTTATCTTGAGGGAGCGCGCAGATTGGGAGAATACGCATATTCGGACGGCAAGGCGTATGCATTGCTTAACGAAACGGACTACGGCGCGGATATATACGAGCTTGCGGGCGCGGACACGGCGGGGCTTTTAAGCTCCCTTGCGGAGGAGTTCGGCGCGCTTACGTTCAGGCTGCCGCGGGACACAATACCAAGCCTTCCCGCCATGCGTACGGGGGAAATTATGTTTTCCATGATATGCCCGCTAAATGAAGATATATTGCTTGAAAACACGGGCGCGCAAACCACCGAGGAGCTTGCATCGGGCGAATACGGGCGCGTATGCACGCTTGAATTCTGCTGAAGCGTTTGTGACTTTTTGGGGGAGTATGCAACGTTCTTCTTGACGCGGAGGGACTTTGTATTATATAGTAAAAGGGCGGCGGAACGCCCGCCGTTAGTTTATGGCAGCCAATGCGGCTGAATATGTTGAAAAAAGGAAGGTTTACAATTATGCCTCAAGGCGGAAGTGATTTTTTGTCTTCTCTCGGTTCGTTCTTCTCCGGAAGCGGTATGCTCATCATAATGATGATAGTGCTGCTGCTGGTTATGATCATACCCCAGCGCAAGCGCGATAAGAAAATAAAGGATATGCTCGCCTCCATTAAGGTTGGCGATCGTGTGCGCACCATCGGCGGCATATACGGCACCGTTACCAATATTAAGGACGACATCATCACCATCTCCGTCGGTCCGGACAAGGCCCGCCTTGTTTTCGCCCGCGGCGCCATTGCCAACGTTGAAGATGCTGCCGTGGAAAACACCATGGAAGAATCCAACAGCAAATAAGCAACGCTTAATTTAAGCAAAAAAAGGGCTGCTCAGTGCAGCTCTTTTCCTTTTACCGTATCAAGATACTCGTTCAGCAATTCTTTAAGCTCATCAAGGCTGGTTATGCTATTTACCCGTCCGCGCAGCGCGGCGCTGCCGTGCATGCCGGAAAGGTACCACGATACATGCTTGCGCATTTCAACTATTGCGCGGTCCCCGCGGCTTTTTGTCAGCCGCTCGGCGTGGTCAATGGCGGCGGCAATGCGCATGGCGTATGAGGGCGCGTCATAGTGAATATTGGCGAGCGTTGCCTTTATTTCCCGGAAAATAAACGGGTTGCCTTCCGCCCCGCGGGCCACCATGACCCCGTCGCAGCCGGTTTGCTTTATCATGTCCAGTGCATTCTGGCCTGTGAATATATCTCCGTTGCCTATTACGGGAATTTTTACGGCGGCCTTTATTTTTGCAATTATGTCCCGGTCCGCCGTGCCGCTGTACATTTGCTCCCGCGTGCGGCCGTGTATTGTTATCATGGCCGCGCCGCTTTCTTCCGCCATGCGGGCGAAGCTGAGCGCGTTCACATGCTCCTCGTCCCAACCCTTGCGGAACTTTACCGTAACGGGCAGCGCGCTTGCCTTAACGGTTGCTTCTATTATGCGGGCGGCAAGCGGCTCGTTCTTCATAAGGGCGCTGCCTTCCCCGTTAGAAACTATTTTGTGCGCGGGGCAGCCCATGTTTATGTCTATAAGCTTCAGCCCGCTCTGCGTTTCGCTCAGCGTCTTTGCCGCGCGGGCAACCATTTCAGGCTCCGCGCCGAAAAGCTGCACGCCGTAGCCGCGGTCATATTCGGGCTTGGAGGCGTCAAGCAGCGTGGCTGTGTTCTTGTTATTATAATGAAGCCCCTTTGCGCTTACCATTTCCGTATACGAAAAATCCGCGCCCATCTCCCGGCATATGCCGCGGAAGGCCGCGTCCGTAACTCCTGCCATGGGTGCAAGCAGCACGGGCGTATCCGTACCGAAAAGCTTTTGCATGGCCTGGCTCATATTATTCCGCTGTGTCCTTCAAAAGGCTCATGTCAGGCGTGGGCTTGACTTCGGTTTCGGGGTCGCGCTGAAGAAGGGTTATGCTGTTTATATACCAGCGGGATCCTTCGCGCTTGAACACCACCTGGTATCGCCCGGCTTCCCATTCCGGCAGCTCGGCAGGGGCTGCGCCCTCGGTATCATCGCTGGCGGCATTTATTGCGGCAAGGCGCGCATCAACGGTCATGTTCGCCCGCTTGCTCCACGGCAGCACGGATACGGCCTTAACGTCAATGCGGTAGTCATAGCTGGCCACGGTGAAGCCAGCGTATTTGCCGCTGTCAAGCTCGTGGTCGTTATTCAAATATTCTTCGCTGAAATACGGCGTAAGGTCGATATCAACGCCGGTCTGGCCGTATTTCAATATGGCCTCGGCGCGCTTTTCCATGCCCTCCGTAACGAGTATATACAGGTTGCTTATGTGCAGCCCCTCTATAAATACGCCTAAGCACAGCGCAACTATCGCCGCCGTGATTATAAGCGTCCGCAAAACATACCATATGGAGCGTTTGGCTATGCCATAGCTGTTGCGGGCCATAAAGCGCCCTCCTTTTCAACTGATATACATAATAAATAATACCATAGTATAGGCCGCTATGCAAATGAACGCGCTGTGAATGTTTGTGTTGCCTTCTGCCGCAGTTCTGTTATAATATAAAATAGGTTTATAGGGGCATTACAAAACACGGGGAGAGAGACTATGGACGTATATTCTATCATTTCGCTTTTCGGCGGGCTTGCGCTGTTCCTGTACGGCATGCATACAATGAGCGCGGGGCTTGAAAAGCTTTCCGGCAGCAAGCTGCAATCAACATTGCAGAAAATGACCGCGCACACGTCCACAAGCCTTATTTTCGGCGCGGCGATAACAATAGCCATTCAATCGTCCTCGGCCCTTACGGTAATGCTTGTGGGCCTTGTGAACAGCGGCATAATGCAGCTTGAGCAGACGGTTAGCGTTATACTCGGCGGCAATATAGGCACTACCCTTACCGCATGGATACTTTCCCTTTCCGGCATCAGCGGAGACAGCATTTTTATAAACCTCCTTAAACCGGAAAACTTTTCCCCGATAGTGGCGCTTATAGGCGTAATAATGATAATGGCGTGCAATACGCAGAAAAAGAAGGACATAGGCGGCGTGTTCGTGGGCTTTGCCATATTGATGTACGGCATGACGCTTATGAGCGGCTCTGTCGCCCCGCTTGCGGATATGCCGGAGTTCACGGGGATACTGACCGCGTTCAACAATCCGTTCTTAGGCGTGCTTGTGGGCCTTGTTTTCACCGGAATAATACAGAGCAGCGCGGCAAGCGTTGGCATTTTGCAGGCGCTTTCCCTTACGGGCTGCATAACATACGGCATGGCAATACCGCTCGTGATGGGGCTTAACATTGGCACCTGCGCCACGGCCCTGCTTTCAAGCATAGGCACTACCAAGAACGCGCGCCGGGTCGCCATAGTGCACATTACCGGCAAAATAATTGGCACTATATTCTGCATGATAGTGTTCTATGGGCTTAATGCAATAATAGGCTTCGGCTTTATCGATTCGCCGCTTTCCGCGCCGGAGGTGGCGCTTTGCCATACGGTGTTCAACATAATAACAACCATAATACTGCTGCCCGCGCGCAAGGTGCTCATAAAGATATCCCGCATTGTGGTGCGCGGCAATGACGCGGAGCAAAGCGAGGTATTCCTGGACGAAAGGCTGCTGCTGTCCCCCGGCCTTGCGGTGCACGAAAGCTACAACATGGCCGTGAAGATGAGCGACATTGCGCGTTCCTGCGTGCTGACGGCGATGGGGCTTATGCTGCATTATGATAACGATAAGGCTGCGGACGTAAAGACGGAGGAGACGGAGCTTGATATGTACGAGGACAAGCTGGGAAGCTTCCTTGTTAAGCTGTCCGCTTCCGCCCTGAGCGATAACGACAGCGCGGACGTATCAAAGCTTTTGCATAACATTGGCGATTTTGAGCGCATAGGCGACCACGCATTGAACATTCGCCAAAGCGCGAAGGAGATGCACGAAAAGGGACTTACATTCTCCGAACATGCTACGGAGGAAGTGAACCTGCTTTTCAGCGCGCTCAACGAAATACTAACCCTTGCCATGGATTCGTTTAAGGACGACGATTTGGACAAGGCCGCGCGGGTGGAGCCGCTGGAGCAGGTTATAGACGTGCTGATAGCGCAGATAAAGCGCAAGCATATAGAGCGCCTGCAGGCGGGCCGCTGCACGATAGAGCTTGGGTTTATACTGAACGATCTTTTGAATAACTGCGAGCGCATAAGCGACCACTGCTCAAACATTGCCGTATGCGTAACGGAAATAGACCGAGGCGAGTTCGATACGCACGAATATCTTAATACCGTTAAGAGCGGCAACGACGCCCGCTATAAGGCAGACTTTGCCGAATACGCCAAAAAGTACGAGCTGAAATACGCCCACCCGTCGGTGCATAAGTAAAGAGTTGAAATAAGCCGACGGAGGGGTTGACGATAACAAGCGAAGCTTCTTTCTTTTTTCAACCCCTCCGGCTTTTGCTTCGCAAAACCCACAACGCTGGTTGGAATATGGTCGTCTTGCTACGCTGCCGCTTGCAATACTCCCTATTCCGCCCGATTCTCCCCTCGCTGCATCGCCCACTGGGCGCGCTCGGCTCGAATCCCCTTCCAGGGCAGGCCCATCATATAAGCTTGTAAAGCGCACCAAAAGGCTCCCCTTTACGGGGAGCTGTCGAACGAAGTGAGACTGAGGGGTTGACGTAAACACGCATAGCCACGGGCGGGCCGCCGATGACGGCCCCCCTACAACGCCTAAGCGCAATTTCCCTGCATGCGTAAGCATGCTTTATCCTTCCAATTCTTTTATGAACAGCACATGGCTTTGCGGGTCAACGTATTTTTCATCCTTGAGCAGTTCGAAGTGGACGTGGCTTTTGTCGCCGCATTCGCTTACGGCGGTGTCGCCAACGTAGCCCACTATGTCGCCCGCGTTTATTCGCGCGCCGACTTTCACGGGCGGCTCGGCTTTAAGATTGCCGTATACGGCTATCATGTCATTTGTCCCCTTTACCTCTACCATAACGCCGAGCGAATCGTCCGTGAATATCTCCGTAACGGTTCCGGCGAAAACGGCATAAACCTCGCTGCCCTTTGGCGCGGCAACGTCAACGCCCGTGTGCGTTGTCCATTGGTCAAGCGTGCGGGAATAGATAAGCTCGTTTACCGCAAAGCCCCATATCACCTCTCCGCGCACGGGCGGGCTGAGTTTTTGCACCGCGGTGGGCTTGGGCGTGGGCGGCGCGGGGGTAAAGTCCGGCATGGGCGTAGGCGTGGCCGTGGGAGAAGGGGTAGGCGTGGCGATGGGAAGCTGAGCATCGGTCAGCCTGTCGCCAATATCCGTATTCACCTCGCTCGCGGGGTCGTCAGTCTGCGCGGGGTCGGCCCCGTTCGGCTGCTTTACCGTAAGCACGGCCGAAAGCGCCGCCGCGCTTATCAGCGCCAGTGCAACAACGTATATGCCCCTTTTTTTCAGGAAACCGGCAGTAGCGGTAGTTATGCCCTTAAGGGCCGCTTTTATGGTCTTTTTCATAAAAATAGATCACCTCGTCGCATAGTATTGCCCAAATTTCATATTTTCAATCTTTTTTCACATTAGTTTGAATTGTCGTGCCGTGACGGGGCGCATTGTGTGGTATAATAACAATGCGGAGCCTTCCGCACTAAGCAACCGAAAGGATAAATATATATGGCAAGAGTCAGCAGCGTTGGCGGTCAGGCCGTTATGGAAGGCGTTATGATGAAATCCCCCACGGGCGTGGCATTGGCGGTGCGCCGTGCGGACGGCACAATAGCCACCAAATACGATGGATGGACGACCAAGGCGAAGAAGGGCACCTTTTTAGGGCTGCCGATAGTGCGCGGCGTTGTAACGTTCATAGAAACGCTGTCAACGGGCATGAACACATTGACCGAAAGCGCAAAGCTTGCGGGTGAGGATATAGAAGAAGAACCGACCAAGTTTGAAAAATGGCTCAGCGAAAAGCTGGGCAAGTCGGTTGAAAGCATTGTTATAGGAATCGCGGTTATATTGGCCGTGGCGCTCAGCGTGGGGCTGTTTTTCATGCTGCCGCTGGGCATAAGCTCGCTCATATTCGGCAAGGCGGCAAGCGTTGCGGGCGTGTGGAAAAGCCTTACGGAGGGGCTTGTAAGGCTCATTATATTCATAGGCTATCTTTTGCTTTGCTCCCGCATAAAGGATGTTAAGCGCACGTTTATGTACCACGGGGCGGAGCATAAAACAATAGCCTGCTACGAGGCGGAGGAGGAGCTTACGCCCGAAAACGCCGCAAAGCATTCGCGGCTGCATCCGCGCTGCGGCACAAACTATCTGTTCCTTGTTATGGCGGTGAGCATACTTTTCTTTGCGGCAATAGGCTGGAACGCAAACTTTGCCGTCCGCCTTGCAATGCGCATAGCCTTCCTACCCGTTGTGGCGGGGCTTTCATATGAGGTGCTGCGCTTTGCCGCGCGGCATGATAACTGGCTCACCCGCATAATACGCGCGCCTGGCATGGCGCTGCAGCGCATAACAACAAAGGAGCCTACACCCGATATGCTGGAGGTTGCAATAGCCGCCTTCAATTTGGCTATGGATCCGAATTATAAGGTTGAGAATGCGGCGGGGGCTGCTCAGTCCGCCGAATGAGGATATAAAAGCGAATACAGCGTAGGCTCGAGCGAAAATTCTTCCATAAGGGCCTTTGCTTCATCAAGCGCAATGCGTCCGGCGTTATCCAGTGCCGGGCGTTTTTTTATTGCCCGTATCAGCAGATTCTTCGGCGTGTGGCTCAGGTCAACAAATTCAAGCACCTGCGTTTTGTAGCCGCGGCTTTCAAGCAGGTTTGCGCGTATCGCGTCCGTCATCAGCGCGGCAAAGCGTTCCTTTATTATGCCGTATCGGGTAATCAGCTTCAGCCTGTCCGTTGCTATCTGCCCGTTCAGCTCATGCTGGCAGCAGGGCACGGAAAGTATCATTCGTGCGCCGCGGCATACGGCGTTGTGCAGCGCGTAATCTGTCGCCGTGTCGCACGCATGCAGCGTAACAACCATGTCCGCAGGGGCGTTTGCGTCGTATTCTGCAATGTCCCCGCGCTCAAACTTCAGTGAATCGTAGCCGTATCGCTTGGCGGCGGCGGAGCATTTTGCAATAACATCCGCCTTCAGGTCAAGCCCGGTCATGTTCACCCGTATGCCCAATATGTTCACCAAATAATGATACAGCACAAACGTAAGATATGATTTGCCGCAGCCGAAATCTATTATTCTCAGCGGCTCCGCGTTTTTGCGCTCAAGATAGCCGTCCTCGTTTATTGCGTCGCGCACTATTTCAAGGAAACGGTTTATCTGCACGAATTTGTCCCGCATGGGGGCGGCAATGCTGTCAAGAGTCACATAGTTTACAGATTGTGCAATCACATGGTTTACACATTGAGC
>ERZ1034719.14-NODE-14-length-144965-cov-33.555848_pt1 | contig 144965 bp, 118 predicted proteins | sample MGYA00520703_ERZ1034719 | MGnify/ENA primary metagenome ERZ1034719 (study PRJEB33766, sample SAMN09781716) | gut metagenome | biome: gut microbiome | host: Homo sapiens | place: Madagascar | study: EMG produced TPA metagenomics assembly of the PRJNA485056 data...
CGCTTAGGAATCCTTCGATTACAGCAATGCAATCGGAGGATTCTTTTTTTATTCATCGACGTCGAGAGGCGCTTAAGCCCCGTTGACAATCTTGCGACTCCCACAGTTTTTATGTAACTTTGCACCTTTGTCCGGTTTCAGCAGCCAATGCACCAAGGCCGGATGTAATCAAGTATGTTTTAAGATATTACCGAATTTTTATCGAGATTAGGCAACAGATTGTTAAGTCGTAATTTGGGAATTGGAGGAAAAAGAATGATATTGTCAGGTAAAGAATTGTCAGCGAGCATAAAGGCGGAACTTGCACAGCAGGTCAAGGGCTTTCCGGAGAAATATGGACGTGTGCCTCATCTTGTGGTCGTCCTCATCGGAAATGACCCTGCCAGCGAGTCGTATGTCGCCGGAAAAGCCAAGGCGTCTGCCCTTGTGGGAATAAAAAACACCACAATCAGACGTCCTGTAACCATCTCTGAAGACGAGCTTTTGGGGCTTATAGCCGAGCTTAATGCCGATGACGGAGTTGACGGAATTCTTGTGCAACTTCCTTTGCCTGAGCACATCAGTGAAAGCAAGATTGTCGCGGCAATCGCACAGGAAAAAGATGTTGACGGATTCCACCCGCTCAACCTTGCTGCGCTCTATCAAAATCGTCCCTGCACCCTTCCTTGCACCCCCAAGGGAATCATCCGTATGCTCAAGGCCGCGGGCGTCAGCATCGAGGGGAAACGTGCAGTAGTCGTTGGACGAAGCAACATCGTGGGTATGCCTGTCGCGCGTCTTTTGATGAACGAAAATGCAACGGTCACAATTGCCCACAGCCACACCGTCGATTTGCCTTCAATCACACGTGAAGCCGAAATACTCGTCGTCGCAACCGGACATCCGCATCTTGTGACAGAGGATATGGTTACTGATGGTGTTGTCGTGATTGACGTCGGCATCAGCCGTAATCCGGAGACCGGTAAACTTGTCGGCGACGTTGACTTCGACAATGTAGCGCCCAAAGCTTCTGTCATCACTCCGGTTCCTGGTGGTGTGGGACCGATGACAATCTGTTCCCTGATGGAAAATACAGTCGAGTGCTTCCTTAACCGTATGGAGCGATAATTCGACGACCAAACCCGCATAATTTCAATCGAATGAAGAAAACCCCGAAACTTTGGATTAGGGCGGCTCTCCTCCCTGTGAGAAACCTCCTTAACAGGATGCCGGAACGCAACTTGGTGCTGCTCCTGTCCCTTGTGGTGGGCCTTCTGTGCGGTCTTGCGGCGGTTGTTCTGAAAACCAGCATCGAATACATCCACGAAGCCCTCACTTCCTGGTTCGGCGGCGAGGACGGCTACAATATTCTCTACCTCGTCTATCCGGGCATTGGAATGCTCCTGTCGCTGCTCTTTGTCAAATACTTTGTCCGCGACAACATCGGGCACGGAGTTACAAAGGTTTTGCTTGCAGTTTCAAAAAACGAGTCCAAAATTCGTCCGCACAATATGTGGACATCCCTTGTAGCCAGTTCTGTCACCATCGGATTCGGAGGTTCCGTCGGTGCCGAGGCTCCGATTGTCTACACCGGAGCAGCTATCGGCTCCAATCTCGGGCGCTATATGGGCCTGTCCTACAAGAACATAACCATTCTTCTCGGATGCGGAGCAGCAGGCGCTGTGGCGGGCATATTCAAGGCTCCTCTTGCCGGAGTGCTCTTCACACTCGAAATACTGCTTTTCAACATCTCGATGTCCTCCATCCTTCCTCTGCTGATTTCAACAGTCTCCGCAACTGTGGTTTCCTACATTTTTCTTGGAGGCGATGCGGTTTTCGCTGCCGAACTGATGCCATTCGCAATGCAGAACATCCCGTTCTACATCGTCCTTGGACTTTTCTGTGCAGCTTGTTCGGTCTATTTCACCCGTTGCACACTTTGGCTTGAAGACAAAATCAAATCCATTCAATCGCCATATCTGCGTTGGGGAATCTCAGCACTCGGCCTCGGCCTTCTAATCTTCCTTTTTCCTCCTCTCTATGGTGAGGGCTACGGCACAGTCAACGAAATGCTTGCCTGCAACACCATAAACTACGATGGACAGACCCTTCTCGCTCCGGTTCTCAAATTCACTTGGGCTGTGCCGCTGTTCTTTCTCATAGTGTTGATACTCAAGGTTTTCTCAATGTCCTTCACAAATGCCGGCGGAGGCGTTGGAGGTACTTTCGGACCGACACTTTTCATCGGAGCTCTTGCAGGATTTGTGGTGGCGCGGACACTCAATCTCGTCCTCTCCGGCTCATCACTTTCTGTTCCGGAACAAAATTTCGTGCTTGTCGGAATGGCGGGACTGATGGCGGGGGTTATGCAGGCCCCAATGACAGCCATCTTCTTAATAGCCGAGATTTCAGGAGGTTACGAACTCTTCATCCCACTCATCATCACCGCATCAATTGCTTTTGGAGTCACCCGCATCTTTGAGCCATACTCCATCTACACCAAACGAATCGCAAAAAGGGGAGAACTTCTCACCCACGACAATGACCAGGCGGTGCTTACTCTTTTGAAAGTCAACGACTTGATTGAAGATGATTTCAATTCCGTCCGCATCGATGACAGTTTCGGCAAACTTCTCGACACCGTCTCTGACTCGCGGCGCAACATTTTCCCCGTCGTCGATAAAAACGGTAAATTCCAGGGATATGTCCTTCTCGACGACATACGTCCCGATATGTTCAAAACCGAATTGTATGCCACCAAACACGTTTTCAACTATATGAAATCAGCTCCGGCTTATGTCCTGCTCGACGAAAAAATGGACAGTGTGATGGCAAAATTCGAGAAAACCGGTGCGTGGAATCTTCCGGTCGTCACAAAAGATAGAAAATATGTCGGATTCGTCTCGAAATCGAAGATATTCTCTGCCTATCGCACTCAATTGAAAGAGGTTTCTCACGAATAGAGGATTCGGAATTATATCTGATTGTCGAAAAAATCGATTTACGGAACATAATTGATACACAGTAATATGAAAGAAATATATCTGAAAAAGATAGCCGAAGAACTCGGCGTGAAAATCTGGCAAGTCGAAAACACCGTCGAACTCCTTTCGCAGGGGGCGACAGTTCCGTTTATTTCGCGATACAGAAAAGAGCGTACAGGGTCGCTGGATGAGGTGGAAATCGCTCAAATCAAGCATCTTGCAGAGGGTTTTGATGCGATGGAAAAGCGTAAGGAAGGCATTCTGGAGACAATCGGAGAGGCTGGGGCACTTACCGAAGAACTTCGCAAACAGATTGAAGAGTGTACCGAATCCAATGTTCTCGAAGACCTCTATCTTCCGTTTCGTCCAAAGCGCCGTACAAGGGCAACCGCTGCTAAAGAAGCTGGCTATGAGCCACTTGCAGACATTATGTGGAACAATTCCACAGCGGACCCGCATCGTGAAGCCGCAAAATTCACTGACCCGGAGGCCGCACTTTCCGGAGCAAGGGACATAATCGCAGAGCGCTTGAGTGAAACGGCTGTTATTCGTGAGGCCATAAGGCAGATTTTTCGCACCCGTCGTATCGCATCCAAGAAATCTAAAAATGCTCCTGCTGACAAGGCCGACAAATACCGCAACTGGTTCGATTGGTCAGAGCCTCTTGCACACATTGCACCGCACCGTCTGCTTGCGATTCTCCGTGGACAGGATGAGGGTGTGTTGAGCGTCAGGATTGACAGTGATGCGGAAAAATGCTGTAAGAAAATCTATTACGAATATTGCCAAGCCCACCGCTATCCGCAAAGGCCTCTTGCAGAGCAGATTAATCTCGCTGTTGAAGACAGTTTCAAACGTCTTTTGGAGCCTTCTGTGAGCGGTGAAGTCATACGTGAAGCCAAGGAAAAGGCGGACATTGAGTCCATCCGCATCTTTGGAGAAAACCTGCGTCAGCTCTTGCTTGCAGCACCCGTGGGGCAAAAACGTACACTTGCAATTGATCCCGGATTCAGGACGGGCTGCAAGGTGGTTTGTCTTGACGCGCAGGGAAATCTCCTTCACCACGAGGCCATATTCCCGCATCCTCCTGCAAATGACAAGGTTGCGGCAATCAGAGCCGTCTCGTCGATGATTTCGGAATATGGAATTGAGGTCATTGCAATCGGCAACGGAACAGCTTCCCGTGAGACAGAGGATTTCATAAAACGTGTCCCTAAGCCTTCCACGGTGAGGGTTTTCACCGTCAGCGAAGACGGAGCGTCGATTTACTCGGCGTCAGAGGTCGCACGTGACGAATTTCCTGACAAAGATGTGACTGTGAGGGGAGCAGTCTCAATTGGCCGAAGACTTATGGACCCGCTTGCCGAGCTTGTGAAGATTGACCCGAAATCGCTCGGAGTGGGGCAGTATCAGTACGATGTGGACCAGACGCTTCTCAAGGAAAAGCTGGACAATACAGTGGAATCTTGTGTGAATAGTGTTGGCGTGAACCTGAACACTGCCTCGCGCCATCTTCTTGCATACGTCTCCGGAGTTGGCCCCGCACTTGCCGACAACATTGTGGAATACCGCAGAGAACACGGCCCCTACAGTTCCCGTGAGGAACTCCTCAAAGTCAAAAGGTTGGGCGACAAGGTTTTCCAGCAGTGCGCAGGCTTTTTGAGAATCCGAGATGCGAAGAATCCGCTCGACAACTCGGCTGTCCACCCGGAGGCCTACCACATCGTGGACCGTATGGCCGCCTCGCTTGGAGTAGGCACAGCGGAACTTGTCGGCAACGCCGAACTCTGTGCCAAGATTAAGCCGGAGGATTTCGTAGAAGGAGATTTCGGTCTTCCGACCATCAATGACATTCTCAAGGAACTTGCAAAGCCCGGCCGAGACCCGCGCGATGAAGCCCAAGCCTTCGAGTTCGCCTCTGACATCCACAGCATTGAAGACCTCAAAGAGGGTATGGTGCTTCCCGGCATAGTCACCAACATCACAGCCTTCGGAGCCTTCGTTGACATCGGAATCAAACAGAACGGACTCATCCACGTCTCTCAGATGTCCCTCGCAGGTCCGGATGGCCGTCGTCAAAGAATTTCCGACCCATCAAAGCTCGTTCGTCTCCACCAGAGAGTCTCAGTCACAGTAGTCTCCATCGACCTTGACCGTCAGCGCATCGGCCTTCGGCTGAATTGATTTGTCCGTATGCAATCGATTGACACTGAAAGTACGATGGATTTTATGTCTCGGGCGTTGGCGGCGATCTGTGCGGCTGCCGTGGTTTTGTTGTCTTGCTCAAAGGCGGATTTGGAGACGGTGCGGACTCTGGAGGATGTAGCTTCGTTCATCGAGGAGCGACCGGATAGTGCTTTGACAATTCTTGACACTATGGACAGTTTTAGTCTGACAACATCAGCGCTCAAGGCGCGTCATTCTTTGCTGCTTGCCATGGCGCGGGACAAGAACTACATTGATGACACAACAGACAGTATAATCGCGCCTGCAGTATCCTGGTATCGCCGGCACGGAAGCGCAGACGAGAAACTGCTGATGAACTACTACCGTGGGCGCATCGCCATGAATGCCGGGGATTACGAAACTGCGATGAGGTGGTTTGCAGATGGTTCAAGGTTTTCCGAAAAGGCAAGGAACAAAGTGTGGTCGGGACGACTTTGCAATGCAAAGTTTCAAGTGTATCAGCATTTGTTTGATTCGGCGTCAGCAATTGACGCAGCATTGCAATCTGCTGATTATTATGCTGCTGCCGGTGAACTTTCCAGGTATTACGATGCAATAAACAATGTTGCATGTGTCTATGAACAATTGTTGGATACGGCGAACGCCCTTCATTATCTTGGAATTTTGCGTGATAACTGGGATGAGCTGGACGAGAGCCAGCATAGTTGTTATTATGCCGGGATGCTGTCGATAAGTTCGGACAAAAAGCCTGTTCTTGAGCAATATTTGTGTGATGTCAACGACGAGCAGGTCATATATTGGGTTATAGTGGCAAAATCCTATTTTGAAATAGGAAATTATGAACAGGCGTCCAGGGCACTGAAAATGGCCGAAAAATATGTCGGAACTCAGGGACTTGACTACAAATGGGTGAATGCACTTGTGCAGGAGGCAACTGGAGAATACCGTTCGGCCGCAAAATCTTATAGGGAATTTATAGGCGCCAATGGCAACAATAACATAGACATTTTTGAAAGCGATACAAAGTTCATTGAGGAGCGTGCAGCATCTAAACAGAAGATGGTGGCACAGAAGTACACGATAATCATTGCTTTCCTGATTTGTGTTATAGTTCTGCTTGTCGCAGGTTTCATAACGGAGCGTCTCATTCGTAGCTACAAGGCTCAGAAACTTGAGCGGCAGAAACATTCTACGGAAATGGAGAAGCAGAAAGTGAAAATGGAAAAGACAAAGGAAGAGGCTGTAGTCGCGATAAAAATGAAGTTCGAGTCTGAAAAGATGTATGAAATGGCTCTGCGGCAGGTGACGGAATTGGAAAAGTCGATAAAGGGCAGCACTATAAACAAGGCAGTCCGAGCGGTATTTGTCAGTTACATTGAAGTTTTGTTCGAGTTTATCATGACCCGTTACTGGAAAAAATCTGCCGACACGCTTGCCGGAAGGTTGGATGAATTGATGGAGGATAGGGAAAGCCTTCTTATCTTTGTCCGAACATCATTTGCCATCGCCTATCCTCATTTCATTAAATATTTGAAAAGGTCGAAACTTAATGATTGGGAAATCGGCTGCTGCTGTCTTTATTGTATCGGATTTAATGGGAATGAAGTCAAGAATTATCTTGAGCGACCATCTGTCAAGAATAAAGTCAGTGGAATCCGAGGCAGGTTAGGCGTGGAAGGAACAAACATTGACATATTTCTGCGAAGAAAGTTGACTGAACTTGAGACACCGACTTTCACCTTGAATGAAAGTAAAAAATAGTTGCCAATCTATTGGAAAGCAGCGTGTTATGAGATAAAAAACAGCTATTTTGAGAAAATGCGTCTGGAAGGGGATTTTTCTGATAGTCAACTACTTAAATAGTGAAAGATTCGTTTTGGAGAATTGAATCATACTATATAGCTTTGCACCTTGTCGTTGATTCCGATGCTCCCAAAGCCACTGTTGCAACACCAAGAGGTGAGCCAACAAGTGCTTATGATTTTATAATTATTAAATTTAATTTTTAATTATGTCACCATTAAGAAAGAAATTTGAGGTGGAAGCAAAAGAATATTTCGCGAAATATGGCTATAAACGCAAGCGTACTAGTTATGGAGGGTTTGTTTATATAAAGGATGAGCCGAGAAATGAGAAATTTATAGTTTTCTTAAATATATCTTCATATAAGATTCCAAAGCATTTATTTGTCGCTCCTATCGTTGGGGTACGCTATGATAATGTAGAACAGAAGATAAAGGAATTGAAGCCATTGACGAACAATGAATGCGCAACAATCTATAAACCATTGGGATATTTGCTTCCGGAATACACCTGGACAGAATATGATTATAATGAAGAAACAAATCCAAATGAGTTCTGGAATCAAATGCTTCAGACTATAGAAACTTATGGGAAACCATACGTCGACAAGCTATCGGATATAGATACACTTATTTCATATATAGAAGATCTTGGTATAGGTTCTGCACATCAGTTCGAAATGCCTTGCTTGCCAGTGCTTTATTACCTCCGTGGCTATGACATAAGTCGCGGTCTGAACTATATAGAACGAGTTCAAAGGGTGTCTCCGTCATTGAAAGAGAATATATTCAAGGATTATTATATAGAACAATACAAAAAGCTGTATGAACCATGAATTGGAAAAAGAATTGAGTGATTTGATTGAGGCTAAAAGCTGGGAGAAAGCTCTTTGTTTGATTGAAAATGTTGTCATCTTATCCGTTATAACCATGAAAAAGAAACAACTGCTTATTCTGACATTGACATCTTTATTTGTGGTATCCTGCTGTTATAGTATTTTTGTGAAATACCCGGGGATACAAGTAATAAACGATTCGGATTATACGTTATATGTGTTCACACATGAAGTGGCGTTTGATGGTGAGCGTGAACCGGATTGGGACTGGAATGTAAATCCACATAGTACAAGAACAATACGTTGCTCGATGTATTGTAGTAATGTAAAGGATTTCATGACAGATGGTGTGCTACATATTACATTTGTCAATAAAGATGATGTTGACAAGCATTCTTGGAAAGAGATAATCGAGAATAAAATCTTTTTGTATGAATACATCATTACTGAAGAGAATTTGGCAGACTATCTTATAGACGAAAGAACCTTGAGTTTCTCATATCCTCCTACTCATGTCGTCGGACGAGAACGCTATCAAGTCGATTACGACGGCAATAAAGTCGGTAACAATCGCCCTGATGTCCAATGGAATGCGGATGGCGTTCACCACAACTAGAGGTGGACAGAACCAGAAAGAATAGTGACCGCCATAAGAAGGTGATTGAAGCCAATGATCCAAAGGCTGAGTTTGAGTATGAATTAATAATAGATGGTTTCGTCCCATTTGACAAAACCATAAAATAATAAGAAAATGATAACAGGTGATTTTTCGTTTATCGATGCAGACTTATCAGTTGTCAGCGCATCAATTATAAACTTAATGAAACAAAAACGTCCTATAAAACAATGGACGGCTCCGTTATACATAGATTTAAAATACGATTGTAATCATGCGAGGATTGCGAAAATGGTATTATGGAGTCCGAGTCCTGGTAAAACAGCAATCTATGGAAATGCTTCTGACGGGTTCTCTGTTTTATTTAGCACATTAAATATTCGTTATGGTTATAACATAACCCAGATCAGTCTCACCTTGGATTTGGACAATAAGATAAACGATTCTGATATATACCTGTTTCGATTGTTTGATTTCTTGGGATCGAATGGTACGGAGCGTATGGTTCGTGTGATGCAGGACCCGCGTTGGGATTTCTATGAAATAGGAGAGCCATTCCCGTTTGAGCAGACAGAGAAGTATAAGGAGCGCATCAAGAAGAAGCGCCTGACGAACGACATGATTCTGGACTATGCGGAGGCGATGGGCTACGACGTCCGCAATCCCGAATTCTGGAAGTCAGACAACGCGACCTATCTCGAATGGTCGTGGATTCCAGTTGCAAAGCAGATTTGACAGAGTATTTTGTGTTACCCCGTCGGCCCCAAAGCCACTGTTGCAACACCAAGAGGTGAGCCAACAAGTGCTTATGATTTTATAATTATTAAATTTAATTCTTAGTATGTCGCCACTAAAGCAACGATTTGAAACAGAATTAGAAACCATTATGGGAGGTCTGGGTTATAAACGTAAGAAAGGTAGTTTGACGTTTACAAAGCAGATTTCCGCTAATGTGTCGTGGACAGTGTTTTTTCAAACACTTCCCTCTTATCCAATAGGAGAGACAATAACATATATTCCACGGGTAGGTATTCGCTATAAAGATGTTGACTTGATAATGCGTAAATTCAGTGAATCATTACAGCGCAAGAAATATGTGTTGGATACAATTTCCACTTATTTGCACAATGTCGTTAAAGAATGCCCCATGCATATAGATTATAGGCGGAATACGGATTCAGACGAGTTTAAGACATTTATATTGAAAATGGTTAGTGATTGGGCAAATCCATATTTCGAGAAGTACTCAGACTTGGATAATCTTATTGATAAATTCGAGAATTTGGGAATTGGTTCCGGGAGCGCTCCAGAAATAGTGTACTTGCCTGTCTTGTATTATGTACGTGGCTATGACATAAGCCGAGGACTGAATTATATAGCGCGTGTACAAAGGGTATCATCATCCTTGAGAGAATATATATTCCCAAACTATTATATAGAACAATACAAAAAGCTGTATGAACTGGAAAAAAGCACTGAGTTACCTGCTTGAGACCAAGAAATGGCAGGAGGCGTTGGACCTTATGGCGAATGTTGTTAAGTCTGATGACACCTCGGTTGATGCATATATCAATTATCTGTACATATTGGAAGCGATACCTCTTGAACCGGAAGTTGACTATCTCGGCGAAATGGCGCGCCGGGCAAACGATGCTTTGTTCGGGGTGTATGAGGAGGCGAGAAGTAAATATTCTGATAATCCGGACTTTCTTTTCTGGAGCGGATGGCTGGCCACATGGTGCGAATGGCTTTTCAAGATTAATTTGCGGGACGCCGAACTTCTGATGCTTAAGGCTTATGTGATGTGCCCTGAGAATAAGTTGTTTGAATTGGCTATGGTCTCTAACAGAAAATACACGAGAGACGAAGCCTATGAGGACTGTATACGGGAAATAATGTCCGATAAGGACACTGTGAATTATATTGAAAAACGTGGACCGGTTGGGGAGTATATGCTTTATTTGTTTCGTCCACATTGCGCGAATGGAAGTATGCTGAAGTAAATTACATAATAGATGTGGAATTATGTCACCATTAAGAAAGAAATTTGAGGCGGAAGCAAAAGAATATTTCGCGAAATATGGCTATAAACGCAAGCGTACTAGTTATGGAGGGTTTATTTATATCAAGGAGGAAATAAAAAATGCGCGGATGCTAGTGTTTCTGAATGCCTCTTCATGCAATATTGCAAACAATTTGTTTACGATCCCTAAAGTTGGTGTTAGGTATGATGACGTAGAACGACTAATCAAGATTCTTGAGCCAGAAGCGAATAACGAGGGCGCGACAATATACACTCCGTTAGGTTCTTTGATGCCTGAACGAATTTTTTTAGAGTATCGCTATAATGAAGAAACAAATCCAGATGAATTCTGGAATCAAATGCTTCAGACTATAGAAACTTATGGGAAACCATACGCCGACAAGCTATCGGATATAGATACACTTATTTCATATATAGAAGATCTTGGTATAGGTTCTGCACATCAGTTCGAAATGCCTTGCTTGCCAGTGCTTTATTACCTCCGTGGCTATGACATAAGTCGCGGTCTGAACTATATAGAACGAGTTCAAAGAGTGTCTCAGTCATTGAAAGAGAATATATTCAAGGATTATTATATAGCGCAGTACAAAAAACTATATGAACCATGAACTGGAAAAAAGAATTGAGTGATTTGATTGAGGCTAAAAGCTGGGAGAAAGCTCTTTGCCTGATGGAAGATGTTGTTCGGCAGGAAGATGGTTCGATAGATTCTTACTTGAACTACATTTTCTTGTTGGAAACAATTGCGTTGTATGCTGACTTTGGCTCTGCAATACGTGGCGAGGCGCAGCGGATGATGCCGAAAGCTTATGCTGCGGCAAAAGAAAAATATGCCGACGACCCTGACTTCCTTTTCTTTTTTGGCTTCATAGCGAGCCGGTGCGGCTGGTTTTATGACGAGGACCCTGAATTCCCTAAAAGAATATTCAGAATGGCTCATGAAATGTGCCCTGACAATGAATTGTACCGTATGTCTGAACTGGATAGAGGCCCGTGCGAAGAAAACGAGCCGTTTCATTGGTGGATTGTCAAAAATATGGAGAACTATGGTATTATGAGCAAACTTATAAACTTGGGCCCGATAGGACTTGACTTCATCTCTTGCCTTGTCGGTGTACTGACAACCCAGGCCCTGATGCGCGGAAAGAAATCTCTGGAAGAGAAAAATTGAAGATAGCTATGTTTATTTATTGCAAAGGTTGAGAATGTACAAAACAGCATGAAACAATATGATACTTGTCTGAAATATATGAAATCGATAAATACTGTGGCCGATATTGAACCTCAGCGATTTAGCGTAATACCGGTGTTTATTGATGACGGACTGTTGTCCAATCTGTATGTCAGGAATACGAAATGCCTCAGGCGTTGGATGACGATGTTTGGGACAAAACATACAGTCGAATATCTGGCACGGCTCATTGAGAGAAACGAATCCAAAATAGCGTGGGTTGATATTCTGTTGTATCGTTTCGATGGGAAGGATGCCTTGTATTTTGTGGAATTGGTCTGCCTGAACAAAAAGCCTGGTGTTCTGAATTATCATGCGAGTGTTGAGACGGATAAGTATGGAAAGACGAAGTTGTATTGATAATGGGTAAAGCAGCATCTGAAGATCAAGAAGTTCTGGGGAGACTCCGAAAACGCAGTCAGAATTCAGATCTACACGGTGATTGTCAGTTACTGCCTGGTGGCCATTGTCCATCACCAGATGAAGCTTGAGACTTGAGACGTCAGTCTACAATGCCCTTCAAGTCATAGGAATCTCGTTGACGCTTTTTATTGAGACAAGTTTAGGGTTTTGCAATAATAGCTTCCATATATATAGTTCTTGCCCAGCTCTGTGCAATTGCCTATTTTCTGAGACCAACTAAATAATACTTAGATAATTATGCAGCCACAAAAAATTTCGACAGAGGCCCTGCAGCTGTTCACCGGTGACGAGGCCTTTTACTACCGCCTTGTCCCGTTTGACAAAATCATAAAATAATAAGAATATGATAACACGTAATTTCTCATTTATAGAAGGATATATTGATGATATTAAATCTCATATTATTAATATAATGGGTCCAGAATATCCTGTAACGGAATGTGCTCCAGCTGAACTAAAAGTCGTATTGGATTATGAAGATATCGGTTCATATATTGCTCAAATGGTTTTGTGGGCTCCTAGTCCGGCTCAAACGGCTATTTATGGGAACCAGAGTGATGGTTTCAGTGTTTTATGTAATATCTTGAATCATCGTTTTGGTTATAATGTTACAAATATTAGTCTCACCTTGGATTTAGACAATAAGATTAACAGTTCTGATATATATTTATTTAGATTATTTGAATTCTTAGGTCAGAATGGAAAAAAGCGTTTGGTTCGTGTGATGCAGGATCCTCGTTGGGATTTCTATGAAATAGGAGAGCCATTCCCGTTTGAGCAGATAGAGAAGTATAAGGAGCGCATCAAGAAGAAGCGCCTGACGAACGACATGATTCTGGACTATGCGGAGGCGATGGGCTACGACGTCCGCAACCCCGAGTTCTGGAAGTCAGACAACGCGACCTATCTCGAATGGTCGTGGATTCCGGTTACAAAGCAGAATAAGCCATGAAACAAAATCTCTCTGTGTTTAAATATGTGGGAATTTCCGTCGCCGTTGCGGATGTCGGCCACAACGGGGCTTCAATGAGGTGGCAGAAGCAGGCGAAGTCCGGCTTGGTTCTTCTGGTCGTGACCGGCGCGGCTATTGGCAGCAGAGAGCTCGACCGCTCGAATCCGATTGTCCGGCGCATAATCGACAATCCAGAACTGCTCTCGTCGGAGCACGCGGACGGCACACGCATCGACTATGTCCGGCGTTCCCTGCTTGACGATGCCCGTGCCTGGTCTGAGCGTTCGGGGCAGTTCGTCACGGGAACGGTCGTGACTGCAGATTTAGGCTCCATTGACATTGATGCTGAGGTAGATGATATGAGGCGGCGAAGGCTCTCCTTCAATGCGTTGAAGTCGGATGCGGCTCTTCGTGACTTTCTCGCGGCACGGCTGTTCCGGAAGCTGCTTCTGCCAGTTCTCATGTTCTGGCTTGTCGTTCTTGTTGCCAACTTTTTCATCAGTTCCTCGCTTATGGAGAAACTTGCCGAACATCAGGCTCTCAGCTACGAAACAGGCCGCTCGGCAAGGCTCCTGTCCGAGAAAAACTCCGCCCGTTCAAAATTGGTCGCCGACTATGAAGGTGTCGCCCGTATTGAGTCTTCCGTTTGGAGCGACGCCATCGCCTCCGCCCTTTCCGACGGAATGCGGCTCACAGAAATCCTTATCAACGAAGCCAAGTCTCGCCGGAAGAACGCCATTCCTGACGACTGCGTATTCATATCCCTGAAAGGGGAGAGCCTCAACTCCGAAACCGTTTCCGCTTTTTCTGAGAACTTGAAACGCATCGCCTGTTTTCGTAGAATTGAGGTCGTCAGTCTGAACCGCGTCCGAAATGAGGACCTCTCCACATTTGAAATACATGTCCTGATGCCTGCCGGAAACTAAGTCTTTCATGTAAACCAATGATTGTAAATTGCTCATGAAACGAAATCTCTCATTGCTAAAACTTATCGCACTGCTTGTCGTTTTGCCGATTTTTGTCTGGTGTATGGCTCTTTCGCGGACTTTCGACTTGTGGCAGGACTGGCGGGCACTTCTTTCTGAATCGGAGTCTGTAGTTGTTCTGCAGGCTCGCAGCACTATCGCAGGCAGTGAACCGGCTCTAAGCAATGGCGGGTTCGTTGGAAAAGTTTCGGAACTCTGCAAAGATCGTTCAGTTTCCGTCCTTGCTTTCTCTCCGTCAGAACTCGGTGCGGAGGGTGAGCTGAGGCTCTGCGGCGCGGACATCGTTCTCTCCGGTGATTTCAAGTCTCTACTTCAAATCCTTGAAGTGGTGGAGTCCATTCCGGAGATACGCATCTGTTCCTCCGCTTTCAACTCCTACCGCCCCTCCCGAAACCAGCTCTCCGTTATGCTACGCCTCTCTTTACTGCAGCTTGAGAGCTCTCATCCGTTTGATAAATCGCCTCAGGATTGAAGATTAAACAAAGACTGAAAGATTATGAAAACCCAATGGAAAGCATACGCCCTGCCTATGGTGCTAGTGTTGTCTACTGTTGTTCTGCTGATAATTTTCTTCGCCTACGATTCTCTAGCGTTGAAGTACAAACGTTATTCCCGCTACCGTGAGATGCATCAGGAGCGCGAGAACTTGACTTCTGCATTGAATCTCTACCTTCATGACAGTCTGCTGTGTGTCACCGGAGACAGCGCGGACGTCTTTCTTTTTGACGAAGAAGATTCGGTTCGGGTTACTGTTTCCGACTGGGGACTCTATGAACGGGTATGTCTTTCCAATCATTCTCCCGATGCACTGACTATGTTGGTCGGACGCCGAACCGAGTGTCCGGCAGAGGCTGCGTTCTGGATATGCGATCGCAACCGTGCCTTGTCATTGGCCGCAGATGCGCGGATAGAGGGCTTGGCCTACATCCCCATGAACGGGCTGAACTACACCGAGATAGCCTCCCGCTACTATTCGGGCCTGCCTTTGTCGGAGTCAGACCTGCGGCTCTCTGACTCAGACTTGCCCCCGCTTGACTCCGTCGCTTTCAGGAAGGCATCGGAGTTGTGTCGGCTCTGGTGTAAGGGCGATATGGACATTGCTTCGTCCTGTTGTCTATCTGGGGAGAGAGTTGTACTTTCGCGGAGTTCTGGGCTTTTGGATGCTATTGTTTCGGCAAGAAGCGTGACGGTGGAGAGTGACTTTGAAGGGATGGTGCAGATTTTTGCGAGCGACACCGTGATTGTAGAGGAAGGGGCCGTACTGCGTTTCCCGTCTGGAATCTTCGTCAATGTCGCTAATGTCAACAATTCTTTAGACGATTGTCACTTAGGCGTTTGTCGTCCCTTTGTCAGACTTGGCTCCGGCAGCGAGGTCTCCGGCTACATTGCAGTTTTCAGCGAGAATGTCGACGGCGGACTGCGTTTTCCATGCTATGTTCAAGAGCCTGGCTCCACGCTTTGTGGACTTCTCTGCATTGACGGTTCATGCGAACTGGCGGGTGATGTCTATGGCGCAGCCTACATCCGTGACTGCTACCATCGTTCGGGCGGAAACATCTTTCCCGGAACCCTATGTGACGCACATTTTGTACGCAGCGACTCTCTTGCTTTTCCAATTCTCTTGTCTGGAGTCTATACAAGAAAAATAATTAAGAAAATCTATTGAAGATGAAGCGGTTATATGTAATTTTAAAGAGTCTTGAATCGAAAATTATCCGAGGTAACAAACTGCTCAAGGCCAGCACCTTGACCGAGGTTCTGGTTACGATGGTTGTTTCCGGCTCGTTAATTTTTGCGCTCTATGAGGGTATAGTGTCTCTGCCCAGGATGTTCCGCAAGGCGGAGTCCGGCGGATTCCATGAGGAAATATCATCCCTTGAAGCCGTTGATGTCCTTCGTATGCGTTCGGACAGTCTGGCTCTTACGGCAGAAGGAATAGTCTCCTTTCGGAATGGTCGCCCATCAGACACACTTGCGCTTGATTATCCCGACCCATTCCTCCGCCCTCTGGGCAGACCTGTCACGTCGGTAAAGTCTTCCAAATTTCAAACACCGGTTTTGACACACGAATCTGTGCCAGCTCCCGACTTTACCTTTAAGGGCATTATTAGCAGCGACTCCGGAACAAAGGCTATGATTGTCCGCGGAGGAGAATTGCTTATGATAGAGAAAGGTGATAGAGTCGGGCAATTTGATGTGGTCTCATATTCTCCGGACACTCTGATGCTCAAATGGAAAGGACACAAAATTGAAATGAAATCGCGATGAAAGCCAATCTTTGTGCATTTTCCCTTATGGAGACGTTAGTTGCTTCGGTCATATTCCTTACCGTCTTTATGATTGCCACGGATGTTCTTGGAAACCTCGCTGCTCATAACCTCGACTATCCGGGACCGGTCGCAGTGGAACGCGAGATTGAACGATGCAGGGTGGATGCAATAGAAACGGATGAGGTGTTTACGGAGCGCTCGTATGATTATCCTTGGGGCTGCATCCTTATCTCTGTGGCTCCTTATGGGGAGATGGCGGAACTTCGACTGATGACTGTTAGTGCAAGAATAAACGGAGGTAATGTCGTGACATATAGGTATATAGAAACCAGTCATGACAAATAGGTATATATCATAATCAGAACAGGATGTCAATCTTTAAGAGAAAATTCTCCGATAGAGACAAAAAGGCGTTCTTCATTCAGTTGCATACGCTGATTTGTTCAGGGCTAGATTTTAGCCGGACTTTCGGACTGCTCATTGAATGTGCTGACGGGGAGAATAAGGACCTTTATTCACGGGTGTTCGGGCATGTCGTCGCAGGGGAAGAACTATGGCGTGCGCTTGAAACCGAACCGGCTTTCACGACAATGGACTGCAGTGTTGTCCGAATTGGTGAGGAAACAGGGAGACTGTCGGAAACTCTCGATTTCTTGACGGACTACTATGAAAAACGGGACGGTCGTCGACGAATGGTCGTCAGCGCGTTGAGTTATCCGCTGATAACCCTTTCGGTCGCCGCGCTTGTTCTCGTATTCATGCTTTTAGTTGTGGTACCGATGTTCGAACAGGTGTATTCGAGGATGGGAGGCGAACTTCCTGGCATCACAAAGAGGATAGTCCAGTTTTCGGACTATGCCCCTGCCGCTCTGCTTGTCACATTGGTTCTGGTGACAGTTTTATATGTTCTGAAGAGGCTGTATGGTAAATCCGATTCCTGGCAGCGCGTGTCATCTTCACTTTGGCTTCGCATCCCGTTTTTTGCCAATCTTGTTTGTAAGTGGCAGTCCGCCCGTTTCTGTCGCATATTCCATCTTCTTGTCAGCTCAGATGTCCCGATGCTTGACGCCCTTTCTCTCATGCAAGGCATTGTGACGTTCTATCCTTTCCGGAAGTCCTTAGAGAAGGCTGCTTCCGTAGTTGAACGAGGTGGCTCATTATCAGAAGGTCTTGCTCCATATCTGACTCTATACGGCAAACGTCTTCTTGTTCTTCTCCGTGTTGGAGAAGAAACCAACACTCTCGGCCGCACTCTCCTTTCGCAGGCCGATTCCCTTGACTCCGAGCTTGAGCATAAAATCCGTCAGATGAATAACATCGTTGAACCGCTCCTCATTCTTTTGGTAGGAGTCATAGTCGCCTTTGTCCTGATTGCCATGTATATGCCGATGTTCCGTCTAGGACTCACCATCGGCTGAGTGCTAAAACTCCAGAAACAGCAGATGGTGGCGCTGTCGTAGTTGTCGGCGAAGGCTCTCTTAGATGAAAACTGATTGTTTCCGCATCTGCCTTCGGCTGAATTGATTTGCCGTCGGATTGGATACACAAGGATTGAAATTATTTGAAACTATACTTACGATTATTCCTGAAATATTTTGAAGTATAGTTTTGAATAATTATTTTTTCCGTATGCCCCATACGTCAGCAGTTCAATAGCCAGGTCTTTCAATGAATATTTCTTCTGGGGTGGCTCTGCCGCCCTTGGCGAACCCCTCGTGGTTGTTACTAAAGATTAGAACCTTTCCGGCTCCGTCGGGCGTCGAGAAACAGCTGTGTGACAATCTAACGGATGGAGAGCAGGAAAAGCATTGTTAAAAATGAATGAATAATCCCATTTTTGACACAATTCTATGAAATAATATGTACCTTTGGTAAATATTATTGAACTATGAATTATGAATATAGACGATGTTATAAACGCAAGCGAATCTTTTGACCTTGAATTCAAATCGGCAAAGGGTGGTTTCCCGGGATCATTTTGGGAAACATATTCTTCTTTCGCTAATACTCAAGGTGGACAGATATTTCTTGGCATAAAGGAGACGCCGCAGGGTCTGAAAGTTGACGGCTTGGACAAATATGCTATTGAGAAGTATAAAAAGGAACTATGGGATAATCTCAATAACAGAAATAAAGTTTCGGCTAATATTCTGTCCCAAAATGATATTAAGGAGATTGAGACTGATGAGGGAATAGTTCTTGGCATTAGAGTGCCAAGAGCAGATTTAAGGGTACGTCCCATCTATATCAATGGCAATCCGAAGAAGGTGTACAAACGCGAGCACGAGGGGGATTATGAATGTCGTGAGGATGAAGTGAGAAGGATGAATGCAGAATCCTGCATTATGGAATTCCCAATGGATGCTAGAATACTTGATGGTTTCAGTCTCGAGAATGATATAGACATTGAGTCACTCAGAAAGTATAGGCAGATTTTTACAAACAGGCAGCCAACGCATCCCTGGTCTACTTTGAATGATGTTGAGTTCCTGAAGAAACTAGGAGGAATACAGTTTGACAGGCGCGAAAACAAAGAGGGGCTGACGTTGGCCGGTATGCTGATGTTTGGAAAATTCTCAAGCATCACGGATCCTTATTGTTGTCCGGCATATTTCCCGGACTACAGAGAGTCTGAACCTGGGGCGGATAAGAGGTGGACGGACAGAATCTGTTATGACGGAACTTGGGAGACGAACCTATTCAATTTCTACTTGAAGGTATATAATAAACTGGTCAGCTCCATTCCAAAGCCTTTCGCTCTTAGGGATGGCGTCAGGGTTGAAGATTCACCGATGCATATCGCAATACGCGAGGCCTTTGTTAATTGTCTTATTCACTGTGACTATACTACAGATTCTAACATCATTGTGTTAAACGAAGGCATTAGGTATGTCTTCTCAAATCCGGGGTCTCTTTTGGTTACAATTGATCAGTATCGTCGTGGAGGAGAAAGTGTTTGTCGAAACAAATCGCTCCAACTGATGTTTATGATGATTGGTGCTTCGGAAAAAGCCGGCAGCGGTGCAGACAAAATTTGGGAAGGCTGGAAATCCTCTAATTACAGAAATCCGGTTATCGAACTAAAAGATAACAAGGTTGTGCTGGAACTTCCATTCGTAAGTATTCTCTCCGCCGAAGTAATAGACAAACTGAAAAAAGTCTTTGGACCGGAGATTACAGATATAGGCCATGATAAACTTTTGGTTCTTGCTGCTTGTGTGGGCGGTGAACAAGTATCTAATGCAAGTCTGCAGAAGGTGTTGGATCTTCATCCTTCGGATATTACAGCCCTATTGAAGGAGATGGTAGGAGAGAAACTCTTATCGGCATCGGGTCTTGGCAAAGGAACCAAATATGAACTCAACAAAAAATCAAATGGAACTAGTGACATTTCTGAGAATGTCACCAGTCCAAATATCTATACGGATACCCTATTCCCTTTAGCTGCGGACCATTCGGAAGGGAATGGAACTAGTGACATTTCAGGTTTTGTCACGAGTTCAAAAACAAATATTAGGACAGATAAACTATATGAAGCCATCCTGGAATTCTGTTTGAAAGAATTTAAATCTCTAGTAGAAATCGCAGAAGGAGTGGGACGTTCCGTGAGGCATTTGAAGCGTGGGCCGATTCCGGCATTACTTCAGTCCGGCAAACTTATTCGTAAGTATCCGGATGTGCCAAATCATCCGAATCAACAGTATAAAACAGTAAAAGGTAATGACCAATAAGGTATATACAGCAACATTATGAATCAACCAAAGGTGGTCTTCGCGCTGCGTCTGATGAAGATGCTGCAGGGCAATGAAATGATGACGATTGACGATGTCGCGGCGCAACTGGGAGTTGTACCTAGGACTATATACAGATACATTGATACTCTCAAGGAGTCCGGTTTTACTGTAATTAACATCACAGGGAACATCTATCGTTTGGTGGAGATGCCTCAGACCGCTCCGGAGTTCGACAAACTTGTGTATTTCAGTGATGAAGAGTCATATCTGGTGAATAACCTTATTGATGCATTGTCTCCTACAAATGCATTGAAAGCGGGACTTAAGAAGAAGTTGGCAGTAATCTACGATAACACCGGAATCGAGGGTTTCGTGGATCGCAAGAGCAATGCAGCTCACGTGGCCAATCTCCAGAAGGCATCTCAGGAGAAGAAAATGGTCATTCTGCGCTGGTATGAATCTGCAAACAGCAATGTGGTTCGTGACCGACTTGTGGAACCATTTGGATTTACCAATGATTTTATTGAAGTTTGGGCATACGATACCGAAAGCAAGAAAAACAAATTATTTAAAGTACAGCGCATCGGTGAGGTGGAAATTACTGAATATGATTGGGAATATGAAAACAACCACCGCAAACAAGGGAGAGACATCTTCAGAATGACAGGATATGCCAGCTCCCATATTCGTATGCAGTTGAGTGTCAGAGCAAAGAATCTGTTGATTGAGGAATACCCACTGGCAGAGAAAGATATAACACGCGAAGGCAATTACTGGATTCTCGATACTATGGTCAGTGACTTCGCCGGAATATGCAGATTCTTTGTTGGGCTGATGCCGGAAATCAAAGTTCTTGATGGCGCAGACTTTCTGGAATATGTGCGATCATACTTAAAAAAGTATGGTAGCAAAGTGTAGGGCAGAAATCTCTGCCGCCCTTGGCGAACCCCTCGTGGTTGTTACTAAAGATTAGAACCTTTCCAGCTCCGTCAGGCGTCGAGAAACAGACGTGCCACGGCGTCGGAAGGCATTCGCCAGTCGCCGCGGGGGGAGAGGCTGACGCTGCCTACCTTTGGGCCGTCGGGGAGGCAGGAGCGTTTGAATTGCTGGGAGAAGAAGCGGCGGAGGAAGGTGCGGAGCCATTTGCTGATGGTGGCGCTGTCGTAGCTGCCGGCGAAGGCTTTCTCCGATAGGAACTGAATTTTTTCCGGGGCGAAACCGAAACGGAAGAAATTGTAGAGGAAGAAATCGTGGAGTTCGTATGGTCCGACGAGGTCTTCCGTCACCTGGAGGATTTTCCCGTCCTTGCCGGCCGGGAGAAGTTCCGGGCTTACAGGGGTTTCCGTTATGTCAATCAAAATTTCCCTGACAGTTCTGGACTTTGCGCCATCAATGTTGTCCGCCGTCCAGCGCACGAGATGCCGCACGAGAGTCTTCGGGATGCTGGCGTTCACGGCATACATAGACATGTGGTCGCCGTTGTAGGTCGCCCAGCCGAGTGCGAGCTCCGAGAGGTCGCCCGTGCCGATGACTATGCCTCCGGTCTGGTTGGCTATGTCCATAAGAATCTGTGTCCTTTCTCTTGCCTGCGAGTTCTCGTAAGTCACATCGTGCACTGCCTTGTCGTGGCCGATGTCCAGGAAATGGCGGTCACAGGCTGCGGTAATTGAAATCTCGCGCGTTGTCACGCCGAGCGCTTCCATAAGGTCCAGTGCGTTGCGGTAGGTCCGGTCTGTTGTGCCGTAGCCCGGCATCGTCACTCCCACTATGCGTTTGCGGCTCCAGCCGAGGCGGTCGAAAGCCTGAACCGTCACCAAAAGTGCCAGTGTGCTGTCGAGTCCTCCCGAGATGCCGATGACTGCGCTCTTGCAGCCGATGTGCGCGAGCCTTGTCAGAAGCCCTTCCACTTGAATGTCTGTCACTTCCTTGCAGCGACCGTTCAGAGCCTCGGCGTTTCCCGAAGGCACGAACGGATGGGGATCAATGCCATGTAGCAGTTCCTCTTCAAAGTCCGTTTCGGCAGTAGCGCCGAGCTGTACGTTCCTATAGCCTTCTTTCCAGCCGTCGCTGACGCCGTTTGGCAGGACTGCACGGAATGTACTGCTCTTCTGGCGGAGAGTCTCGAGTTTTTCAACGTCCAAGTCTGCCGCAATCAGCGAGTCTGAGAGGCTGAACCGCGTGTTTTCAGCGAGTATATGCCCATTTTCAGCAATCAGCGCGGCGCCGGAATAGACAAGATCCTGAGTGGACTCACCGTAGCCTGCGGAGCAATAGACATATCCTCCGCGCGTCCTTGCCGACTGCATCGAGACGAGTTCCTTACGGTAGCCGTTCTTGCCGATGACCTCATTGCTTGCCGATAGGTTCACCGTCAGAAGCGCGCCGGCGACGCTGTGGAACGAAGAAGGCGGCATCGGCGTCCACAAGTCTTCGCATATCTCCACGGCAAACGATGCCTTGCCGAGGGAGAAAATCTGATTGGGACCCAGCACCGCATTCTGCCCTGCATAGACAATTTCTGCAGGAGATTGCATGAATTCTGCTCCGGACGTGAACCAGCGGCATTCGTAGAACTCACCGTAGTTCGGAAGGTGAATCTTCGGCACGATTCCGCAGACTTTTCCACCATACAGAACGGCCGCACAGTTGTACAGATGGCCTCTGAAGCGCACAGGGACGCCGACCACTGCAGCAAGCGAGAGCCGTTCGGTGTGTTCGGCAATCGACACCACGGCCTTCTCCGCCGCCTCAATCAGCAGATTTTGGCCGAAAAGGTCTGCACAACTATATCCCGTCACGCACAGTTCCGGAAACACGACAAGCGAGACCTTTCTTTCTTCTGCCCTGTCAATCAATTCACAAATCTTCGCCGCATTCTCGGCAGGGTCGGCCAGGCTCACTACAGGAACCGCCGCCGCCACTCTTACAAAACCATAGTCCTTCATCTTACAATCTTTCATTTGGCAGGCTCACGCCGATTGAATTTTTTGAATCCCAGAGAAACATGATGCCGGTGTTCTCCCCAATTGAGACGACTTCCATCTCGGAGCTTCTGCTCGTTGGTTTGTCCGCACCAGCGTTCTTCCATTCCAAGTTGGCTGATATTCTCTGACCTGCCGCAGCCGGCATCTCTCCACAGGTCATCTTCAGCCATTCCTGTCCGTCGTCAGAGCTTAGAAAAAAAGTCCTGTTGTCCGCGTTGACACCCTCCTGCCATGTCTGGGCGTCATATATGAACACTTTCTTACCAGAAACAGTGAACGCGATTTTGTCCACATGTATTGGCGCCACGACCCCTCTGTCTATCTTTTCCTTGCAGCCTACTATTGCAAGGAGTGCGGCTGCCGCAACAGCCATCCAATAAAAAACTCTCTTCATCTCTGACCTTGTTCTACCGTAAGACAATACTCTTGCGAATGACAGTCTCGCTGCCGTCCCTGCTGTGGATGACGGCTTTAAGCAGGCCATCTTTCCTCACATGGAAATAGTTTGAACTGTCGACCTCTATCTCTTTGCCGTCGAAATACCATGTGACGGGTGTATCCTCGATGACATTGTTCAGCAGAAGAGGAATACGCGCACCTTCATTGAAACTGCCGTTGATGTTTCTTCCTCGTTTGCTGAAAGCTATTCGTGGAATCGTTCCGTTTCTCTTTTCGGTGGTGAATGATATGCCGCGCACTTCGCCGGACGCTTCCGGTTCACTTACTGTTACGGTTGCCGTGTAGCCGGTTTCCGGTTTAAGCCCGTCGATAAAAACGGAGTATTTTCCTTTTTCATAGTTCGCAGCGGAGAACTCCCTGCCGTCGCATTTCACTTTTACTTCTCGCGCTTCCTTGTCGCTGTATATGTCCAGAATCGCTGCTGTCTGGAATATGTCCGTAACTATCACCGTTCCTACTCCGGAAGCGGTCAGGCTGACATTGCCATTTCCGAGAATCTTTATCTCCCTAAGTTCGGCGGAACAGTTTTCTTTCGTGTTCCAGCAGGCGAGCCCGTTTGCCGAGTTCAATGTGCTGTGGTTTCCTGAAGGGAAGAATATCGCGGCTATCTGCGAATCGTCGGGCGAAAAGCTTTCCCCCTTGCCACGTGCCTGTCCGACGACATTCGGGTCTGCCTCAATCAAATCCGCGCACTGCCTGTCGGGGCGGCAGTTGACTTCGTTGTAGTAGTTCCATCTTTCGGCGGCCGTCAGCATTTTACCATAATTGTCCGACTTTCCGGCTTGATTACCAGACTTGTCAATATGATAGACGAGCAATCCCTTTCCGCCGATGTGTCTGTCCCAAGCTTTGTTGTCGCGGCACTCAAGCAGGAAATACTCGTCCGGGATTCCGGTGTCAATCCTGTAGTAGGTCCCGTCCCTGTCTATCGGCTCAATTTCGTGCGACCCGTCGGTGAGCATCACCGGTTCGCCGAGTCCGAGGCATTCCCGGTCAATAGCATTGTAGTTGGGCGGCGTGTTTCCGTTGTTGTTCATGTTTCCGCCGTCCATCAGTCCTGTCGATCTCCACAGCGCCTCCGCCTGCCCTCCGCTGAGCGCATAATCAGTGTCGTAGAGATCAGGAAGCCCGAAGGTGTGGCTGTATTCGTGACAAAATGTGCCTATTCCGGCGAGGACATATTTCCCTGTCACGGCATATCCCCCACCGTGTTCAACGACTTCAGGCGTCAGTTCTGAGGTGCATGCGTAGCTGTCGATTCTCTTTCCGTTGAGGGTCAGGGACTTTCCTGCGCCGGACTCTATGTAGTAGGCGTGCGACCAGATGCAGTCCTCATTTTCGGTTTCCGCCTCGTCCTCTCCGGCAAAGAATACGAACACATTGTCCACGTAGCCGTCATTGTCATCGTCATATTTCGAAAAGTCCGTTCCGTTCTCTGACGCCAGTTTACAAGCGTCAATGATCATCTGCTCAGGATTCTTGTCATCACCCTTCCTGTTGTTGCCTCCGTAATATTTGCGGTTCTCAGGCAGCGTCACTACCTCAGACACGTCAAATCTGAAATCCACGAGTCCGCCGAACTGGTCGTTGAAGTAGTCGAGCGCGCTGCCGGTCGCCCCGTTGTAGGAATAGCCGTTCTTCGTGAGCATATTGACGAAATATTCCCTGCTATATTTGAACGGCACGTCCTTGAACGCTGCGAGGATTATGATTCCGTGTTTAGGCTTTGCTGCAGCACCGCTTTTCGTGGCAGTTCCTCCCTGTGTGAGAAAATCCTTCATCATGGTTTTTCTCGCGACAATCTCGTTGAACATCCGCCTGCGTTCTGATGCCTTTGGATAGAATTGCCGGCTACTTCCGATGGAGAACGTCGACGCGGCGGCGTTTGCAGCACTCACGTGTGTTCCGGAAACGTTTATGTTGCCGGCCTCGTCGTATGAGGCATAGCACCACCATCCGTCCGCATCTCTGGCAATGATGCGCCCCGATTCTGTAGTCCTGAAGTGACAGAATTCGTCTCCGCGGACATAGCCCCGGAATGTCGAGCCGTCCGGCTGCGTGTATGTAATCAGGCATTTCCTTGCCGGCGCTGCCAGAATTGTGTCCGGCAGGCAGGCGAGTGCAGTCATGACCGCCAAAGCATATAGAAGAATATTCCGTTTCATTCGAATGTCAAGTTCAGCGTTTCGTAAAAACTTGCATAATTACGCAAAAATTGTGAAATTCGCAAGCCCGTGTCAGATAATCGGGCGAAAGTAAAGAGATATGAGTCAGATTGTAATTCCAAACGATATATTTTTTGCAAATCTCATCGACGAACTTGAGACTTCCGGACATGTTCTGCTTAACGTCAAGGGCTACAGCATGTTCCCCTTCTTCCGCAACGAGAATGATGCGGCTCTGCTCCGCCCTTTCGACCGGGCTGCGGGTCTGAAAAGGGGAGAGGTGGCGTTGTTCCGGTTTCATGGGAGATATATCCTGCACCGCTGCACGGGCAAGGCTGCTTCGGCCTACCTCTTTCAGGGAGACGGCAACTGCAAGGGAACGGAATGGGCCGGACCCGAGGATGTTGTTGCTGTCGTGGAAAAAAGAATAGCCCCATCCGGGAAGGAATGGAGCTGTTCTTCTTTTTCGTGGAAATTGTGTTCTGCCCTATGGCCGCGAGCCTACATCCTGCGGCGTCTGCTGCTGGGCGTACTGAGGCGCGTCTACAAATAGGCCAGTCTGCTGCGGACTACTTCTCTGTCGGAGTAGTCCCCGCGGTCTGTGCTGAAGTTGGTGTCGGCTGTTCCGGCAAGGTCACCTTGCAGTTTGTCGAATTCATTGCCCGGTCGACGCCGATTGTCGCGAAGGTCTTCACTCCTGCAATCACCTTCTCGCTTATGAGTTCCATCATCTTCAGCTCCTCTTCGCTCAGTTTCCCGAGAACAAAGTCCACTTGATGCCCGCGGCTGAAATCGTTTCCAATTCCGAGCCGGACTCTTGCATACTCTTGACTTTCAAGACATTCGTTGATGTTCTTCAGACCGTTGTGTCCTCCGTCGCTGCCGTTCTTGCGCATCCTTATCGTCCCGAAAGGGAGGTTGAGGTCGTCACAGATGATTATGACATTCTCAATGGGTATCTTCTTCTCCTGCATCCAGTACCTTACGGCCTTGCCGCTTAGATTCATGTAGGTTGACGGCTTCAGGAGAATGAACCTGTGTCCCTTGAACGGTATCTCTGCGACGTCCCCGTAGCGTTCTGTGTGAAAAACGACGTTGGATGCCTTCGCAAAGGCATCCAACACTATAAATCCCATATTGTGCCGGGTGTTTTCATATTCGGAACCTATGTTCCCGAGCCCGACTACGAGACAGTTCATCTTTCAGTCGTACAACAGATTACTACTGAGCCTGAGCAGCCTGAGCGGATGCACGGGTAGGACGAACAGAGCAGATGATGGTTGCTTTCGGAGATACGATTGAAACGCCCTCGTAGTGGAGGTCACCGGCAACAATCTGCTTGCCAATCTGAAGCGGAGTACAGTCAACCTCAAGCGTGTCAGGAAGCTCGTGGAGCATAGCGCTGATCTTGAGCTTGCGGGCAGAAACGAGGAGCTTACCACCGGCTTTCACACCTTCCGCATGACCGGTTACGACAACAGGAACGTCGATGACCACCGGTTTGGTGTCGTTCACTGCGAGGAAATCCACGTGGAGGCACTGGTCCTCTACCGGATGCCACTGAAGCTCGTGGAGAACGGCGTTGATTTTCTGACCGTTGCTGAGCTCAAGGTCGATGATGTATGAGTTAGGAGTGTGGGTGATTGGCCTGAGAGCCTTTGCGTCAACTGCAAAGTGGATGTTCTCCATTCCGAGTCCGTAGATGTTGCAAGGTACGAGTCCTTCCTTGCGGAGCGCCTTGATGGCCTTCTTTCCGGTAGCTTCACGAAGCTGACCTTTCAATTCAATGTGTTTCATTGTGTTAATTTTTAAAATGTGTTACTCAGTTCCGCAGCGAAACTCCATAAAAAGCGCATCGCTTCGTTGCACTCCCCAGATGAATCCTCACAACCATCAAGGTTGCTGCGGTTCATCCGCATCGTGCGCCTTGCGCTGCATCTTTTTATGAAGTTCCGCTTCCCTTGCGAGGACGACGGAACCCCATTGCACCAAAAAGTCCTGTGACTTTTTATGGGGCTGCAAAGATACAACTTTTTTTTGATATTCAACAACAGAGATTCGATGGGCTTTGGCTATCTTAAAAGCCCTGTCGCCTCGTTCCATGCAAGGGTCTTGTAGTAGTTGTTGAGATACTTTTTCTCCGGATAAGGCAGATACATACTGAAACCGCAGTGAGATTTCACTCGAAATCCACCGTACCCCTCCATAAAATACTCCGTAGCCTCATTATAAACCACGGATTGAGCCAACGCCGCATCCAACAATTTCAATTCTTCCTCGTCAGCTCCGGCTGCAACAAAAATGCTCCGCAAATCGTAAAACCACCCGTGATTCTTTGCATACTGACTTCTGAAATAAGGCTGAAGCTCATCCGATGCACAATTCTTCGAGTCGATGTCGTGCCGCGCGAAGAAATCCTTGCAGACCTCGACGAGTGGGTCCATTTTGGAACAGTCGATCACCGAAATTGTCGCTGAACGATTGTAGCCGCTCTGCTTGTTGTAGTAGTCGTAAAATTCTTTTCCCAAAGATATGACATCCGCCTCCTTTTTCTCAAGCAGATGCGACATCATCGTCTTGTAATTCATCCCGTCTGCCAGAATCTCTGTCTGTGAAAAGCACAGAAAACGGCACTTGTCCCGCAGTTCATAAGCCACTTCGACTCCTCCCATAAAGCAGGCGTCCAAAATAAGATAATCCAACTTGTATGGGATGCTCTCGGCAAGTTCCTTTATGTCAGTCTCATAGGATGTCCCCGGATTGGACGCTATCTTCGTTTCCCCAAAACTTTTTGTAAGAGGAAAAACCTCAAAATCCCTCTCCGGTACAAAAGACTCACCCCATCGTGGAACAGAAAACAGAGTAGGAGAAAGCCACTCACTCTCTTTCTCAAACGAAGCGGGCTTCGAACAATAGCCCGGTGGCGTCCATCCCGTTCCGTGCGAAGACATCAGAACCCCCAGTTCGTCCGGATGATAACGGTCTTGTATGTATTTGAAAATCAGAGCAAGATTTTCTTTCGAATTTGGAATCTCACCGCTGGGAAGCTCAAGTAGTTTCTGTTTGAAAACCTTCCCGTTCGCTCCTTTGTAGAGTCTTGTCAGCACCGGCGAAGTCGGCTGGGAATAGCTCCCTTGGGAGCTGTGACTGAAGACAAAAAGCAGATTATCCTGCGCCCCGTTGCCCGGAATGAACCCGTCTTCAAGGTCTTTAATGTCCTCCACAAGATAGCTGCTGAGGCTGTTGAAACCGAAACTCACCATCAGATGCGCCCTGACACTTCCATTACTTTTTCCTGGCATCCTCGTTCCGGCATTTTGCGAAGGATTGTTGACTTTGATTTTGAAGTCGTCGTCAAGCTTGTCGCAGGAAACAACGGCCAAGGCGGCAAGGACCACGGCACAAAATATATTTTTAACTTTTTTATGCATCATAATCTCAATAACCGGACAAAAAACTATTGTCTTTTCACCCGATGTTGTAACTTTGCAAAGATATGATTTTTTTTTGTTGTTCATATCATTTTTGACATATGAAAACAAATTATCCGATAATATGAAAACGATAGTGAAAATGATTGCTGCTGCAACAGTTATGGGCTGCGCCGTTTCGTGCGGAACGCCAAGGGGCGACGAAGTCCCGTCTGATTTCAAATATCTCATCGACGAATTCGCCGACCTGAAGATTATGCGTTATCGTGTTCCGGGGTGGAATGCGCTGACTCTCAAACAGAAGGAATATGTCTACCATCTGAGCGAGGCAGCGAAATACGGACGCGACATCCTATGGGACCAGAACTGCGCCGTGAACCTGCCGGTGCGTCATGTGCTTGAGGATATAATCGAGAAATACGACGGAGACAGGGAGTGTCAGGAATATGCCGATTTCCTTGTTTATGCGAAGAGAGTATTCTTCAGCAACGGAATACACCACCACTATGCAGAGGAAAAATTCTTCCCTGACTGCTCCCGCGAGTACTTTGCCGGCCTTATGGCTGCAGTGGGTGATGAGAATGCCGAACTTTTGGAGGCAATCTATTCCCCGACTCTCTACCGCTGGAGAAAGACTGATGTTGGAGATATCGTGAAGGGCTCTTCAGTGAACTTCTACGAGGGTGTGGACAGAAAGGAGGTCGATGACTTCTATGCGGCGATGGCTGATCCCAACGACCGTGAACCGGTTTCTTACGGGCTCAACAGCAAACTTGTCAAAGGGGATGACGGCGTCATCCGTGAGGAAGTCTATCGCATTGACGGGCTGTACGGAGCGGCCATCTCAAAGATTGTCGGTGAGCTCGAACTCGCGTCAAAGGCTGCGGAGAGCGAACTTCAGAAGCAGTACATTTCAACTCTTGTCGACTACTACCGCACCGGTGACCTGCGCCTTTGGGATAAGTACAACATCGAATGGGTGAAGGACACGCTCGGTACGGTGGATTTTATCAGCGGATTCATAGAGGACTATAACGACCCTCTCGGCCGCAAGGCCACTTGGGAGGGACTCGTGAACGTCCGTGATGAGGAGGCTTCGCAGCGCACCGTGAAACTTTCGGAGAACGCGCAGTGGTTTGAGGACCATTCTCCTGTCGATCCTCGTTTCCGCAAGCCTGTGGTGAAAGGCATCTCCGCCAAAGTCATTGACGCCGTGACACTTGCCGGTGATTGCTACCCTGCGACTCCGATTGGAATCAATCTTCCGAACGCTGACTGGATTCGCCGCGAACATGGTTCGAAATCTGTGACTATCGCCAACATCACCCACGCCTACGACTTTGCTGCCCAAGAATCTCCAAAGAGCACGATGACCGAATTTGCCTATGACGAGGAGGAAATCGCGTTGGCGAAGAAATACCTCTCTATCACCGACGAGATTCACACCGACCTTCACGAGTGCCTCGGCCACGGCAGCGGACAGCTCCTTCCCGGGACTTCTCCAAACGCTTTGGGCGAGTTTAACTCCACGCTTGAGGAAACCCGTGCCGATCTATTCGGTCTCTACTATATGGCTGACCCGAAGCTTGTTGAACTCGGCATCCTTCCGGACGGCGAGGCCTACAAGGCAATGTACGCCAACTATATACGCAACGGCCTGCTCGTGCAGTTCTCCCGTGTGGAACTTGGGAAGAAAAACACCGAGGCGCACATGCAGAACCGCAAGCTCATTGCCCAGTGGTGCTATGAAAAAGGACTGGCGGACAATGTGATAGAGAAAAAGCTTCGTGACGGTAAGACCTACTTCGTCGTTAATGACTATCCGGCTCTCCGGGAACTCTTCGGCAGACTGCTCGCGGAAATCCAGCGCATCAAGTCCGAGGGCGACTACGAGGCCGGCAAGGCATTGGTAGAGAAATATGCAGTGAATATTGACTACAACCTCCACAAGGAAGTGCTGGAACGTTACGCTTCGCTGAACCTCAAGCCTTACGGAGGGTTTGTGAATCCGCGCATCGAACCTGTGGAGAAGGACGGCAAGGTCGTTGACTACGCGATTTCCTACACGGACGGCTACTTGGAGCAGATGCTCGAATACGGGCACAAATACCGCACATTGTAGGCTCGTCAGACATCTCTGAAAATTGAAAACGGGAATTGGAAATGTCGAAAAGTTGAAAATGTCGTTTAGAAATCGAAAATGTCGTTGAAAGATTACGAATACTATCTGAAAATTGAATGTGCGATGTCGCCCAATACGGTGGCATCGTACATTTCTGATTTGACGGCATTTTTCTCTGCGGTAGGAAAGGACCCGAAGGATGTGGTCCCGGAGGATATAATAAGCTATTTTGCTGAGACCACCACTCTATCCAAACGCTCGCAGGCCCGTGTGCTCAGTTCCCTTCATTCATTCTATAAATGGATGATTATGGAGGGCGAGATGACGGATAACCCCTCTGATGCGATTGAAGCCCCTAAGCTCGGGAAATATCTTCCGGCTGTGCTCTCCGTTGAGGAGGTGGATCGGCTCATCGCCGCCGTTGACCTCGACTCTGCTTTCGGAAAGCGTGACTGCGCCATGCTGGAGACTCTTTACGGTCTTGGACTGCGTGTGTCCGAACTCATATCCCTAAGGATTTCCAGCATTTGGATGGAACAGGGATTCGTCAGCGTGATAGGGAAGGGAGACAAACAGAGGCTTGTGCCCCTCGGTGGCATGGCACGAGACGCCATACGTGACTACCTTGAAGTCCGCGGGCCAGCCGCTGATCGCGAAAGCTCCGACATCCTATTCCTGAACCGTTTCGGCCGTGCGCTCACTCGCATCGCAGTGTTCAAGATGATAAAGGCCTACGCGGTGAAGGCCGGAATCAGCAAGGAAATATCCCCGCACACGCTCCGCCATTCTTTCGCCACCCACCTCATAGAAAACGGCGCCGACCTGCGTGCCGTCCAGGAAATGCTCGGTCACGAGAGCATCCTCACCACGGAAATCTACACTCACATTGACAGCTCGACTTGGCAACGCAACATCCTCGAACACTTTCCGCAGCGGGGTCTGCGTGATTAGGCTCCGTTATTATAAATCTATATGACCTTGTGTTCTAAAGTAGTTGAATGTAAGGATCAATATGACTTTTAAGTGTATTCTTATCAACGAGTCCTACAATTCTTTCCACAATTGTGAAATATTGTATGATAAGAGTTGTCGGAACAACCGTGACATTCAGACTTGAACACAAAGCCATTTCTCTGTCGACATCTACTATGCCAAATTTGCAGTCTGTTTCAATGTAGCGTTCTGACAGATCCTCTACGATGGGTCTGTATAATTTGCATGGACCGCACCATGTGGCTGAAAAAACAAGAACTTGAACTTGACTCTCGCCTAAAAAACTTTGGAGGTTTTGTAAGTCAACATGATATAATGTTTTTGTGGAACTTTGTGAAACCGCGTTTTCAATCAGTTCAATTTGCTCTTGTGTGAGCGGCTCGTTGACTTCTGTGATTATAAAATTGTCCTCTGTCTCATTGCACTTGTGCTCAGGATATTGTTCCGGATTTGTTTGACATGCTGCAATAAGGAGTAGCGAGAGCGAAAGTGGTAAAAACTTTTTCATAATGATAGTTTGTTTTAGTTTATTATTAATTAACGTCCCAAAGATAGGAATATTTATTAATCTTTGGGACGTTTCCAGAAATGCTGGTTGTTGATATGTCTCTGACTTACTTCACTTTTGTGAAAGTTACCTCAAAACCGATGCCGCTCATGTTTGCCGTCGGACGATTTAAACTATTGAAGAAACTTTCTCTTCCACCCCAATTTTTAATAGAGTTAAACAAGAACGTCTTGGTCTCATGGTCAACAACAAGGAAATGCAGTAAGTTCGAATCCTCGGTATCTATTGATAGTCCCACATAGGCAAGTTTATTTTCGCTTGTCTCTGTTGCACTGAAATACCTGTTAACATTGTCGAGTTCAATGACATTGGCCATATATTTTTGGCTCATTCCGAGGGCAATGTTGAATTTTGTTCCTTGCCATTGCGGCTTTCCGCATGTCGTGAAGTTGCTTGTGCCGATGAAATAATTCTTGAAGCTTGACTTGAAATCAGGAATGAATGTGCCGGTGCTGAAGTCTATAGTGAATGAATCTTCTGCATTGAATCTTGGAAATCCGGCCATGCTTTCCTCTGTTTCCATTGAATTATTGTAAAACTCTTCAAGTGTATTGACATATTCTTTGATCACCCATTTCCCGTTAAACACATCCCATGTCGAGCCGGCGAGTGTGATGGTTGTGCTTATTGTCTGTCCCATCGCATATTTCGGGTTCTCAACGAGGTCGAGCACGAGTACGTTATGTTCATCATCCACGGTCTCTCCCAAGAACTCCAACTGTATGTCAGCAGAAGACTGGCCCTTTTCCACTTTAACCGTTTTCCCAGCTGTGAACTTGAAGTTGGTACCTTCGATGGCCGTAGATTTTGGGTTGACGTTTACTGTAAATTCAGTGTTTTCATTGACTTTCTTGTCAGCTCCATTTTCGTTCAGCACGTTTATGCTGACAGTTGCCGTTTCAGTCATAATCGCTTTCTTGCTGCTGAAAGACACATAGCCGAGCTTGTCGCTTACAGTGAATGTGCTTTTTACATATTTGCCGGCCTTGAAGCCTTCCGGAATCGTGATTTCTGCAGTGATGTCCTTCTTGCTGCCGTAGATTAAAGGCGTGACAGTAATCTTGGAAACCGGTGCTGTCCCACCGAGGACGAACTCTTCTGCGGATACCGTGTAGTCGGTTCTCTGAACAGCACCATTTGATGAACTGAATTTTACCGGAACTTTGACGGTTTCTGTTCCGGCATAGTCTGAAACCAGGCTGAATGTAGCAACTCCATCATCGGAGACAATCGGAATTGCAGTTTCAAATGAAACTTCCGTAAGTTCCTGTTCCTGAACCTTTTCGCATCCTGCGAAAAGTGCCGCACCTGCAAGCAGGGCAAACAAACATTTTTTCATGACACTAATAATTAGATGTGTTAAACATAGATTGATAGATACGATTTTTTATCTGAAGCTTGCGATTCTATTTTGTCGCATTCTCGTACTCTTCTTCCAAAGCGTCGACAACTGCTCGTTCTTCCGCAGTGAGGTCCGTAGGATCCGGGATGATGAAGTCACTTGCGTAGCCTTCCTTCAATGGTGGAAGTTCATTCGGCTGCCTGCATGAAGTCATTGCCGCCCCAAACAGCAGCAGTATGATGGCTGGTATGATTGTCTTTTTCATGTTTATGAGTCTTTATTCGGTTTTGTCGTATCCCGGATTCTGAATTAGGCCGGGAACTAAGAGCATATCATTGATTGGAATTGGCCAGGTGTAAAGGAACTTCTCAGTCGTATATTTCCGTCCCTGCCTTGCTACCCAAAATTCCGGGCGCCCGTTTCTCTTCAGCTCGTACCATCTGTCGCCTTCGCAGAAAAGCTCCTTGCGGCGTTCATTAAGAATCGCGTTAATCAGTGGAGTCAGTTCCTTTCCGGTCACATCCACCTTGATATATTCCGCTTCGTTTACTGCCGGGAGGGTCTCCATCGTGTATGGGACAACGCCAGTTATCCTCTTGGCTCTAAGTTCATTGATGGCTGCAAGCGCTCCGACCTCATCTCCGGTGTGGTACAAGGCTTCCGCTATCATCAGCTGCAGTTCGGAACTTCGTATGCTCATCTGCCGGCTCTTGACGCACTCCCTTTTCCTGTTGAACGACAAGCTGAATCTGACGTCATTTTCCTTTTCCGGAAACAAGTCCGCAAAACGCCTGCTTACCGGTCTGCTTTTTATGGAATTGTTGGCTGTACTTACTCCTATTCTGGTTGAACTGCTTGGCAAGGTGCATCCCTTGAATATGACTTCCCCCTTTGAAACATATTCGGACTGAACCATTTCAATATATTCGTTACCGGAAACAAGCGGATGCCTTTCGAGCACTTTGCGGGAGTATGTGAGCGTGTTTCCGTAATCCCCAACCCAGAAATAAAGGCGTGCCAGCAGAGCCTCCAGGGCATCGTTGCTGAACCGGTAGATTTCGTCCTGTATGTTGTATTCAATCGCTTTCTTATAGTCGGCCTCGATTCTCTGGAATGTCTCCCGGATGCTGCTGCGTACCGGCTTCGCTTCCATGTCGAATTCCGTGACAATCGGGACTCCGAGCCCGTCAAGATTGTTGTGGCACGGCTCGCAGAACTCTCTTAAAAGTCTGAAGTAGCAGGCCCCGCGCAGCGCGTATGCTGTGCCCAAAACGTCTCGGCTGAGTGTGGTTCCGTCTTCATTGATGTACCCTATGACAATGTTGCAGTCTCGTATTGTTGCATACAAGTCTCTGTATATTATGTCCTTGTTGTTAATATTGGAGCCGGCATAGAGAGGAAGGAGATTACCTGCGGGATACTTTGTCAATGAAGCCTCCAGATTGTCGGAAACCATTTCTATGTCGAAGGCATTGTCCGGGCAGCCCCAGAAGATTTCCTCCCCTTCGTCAAATTTCTCGAGATGGTAGTGCATCAGTGCGGAGAACTCTTCCGGAGTTTCCGGGATTGTCTTTCCGTATGGTTTGATGTCGAGGAATTTTGTGCAGGAGGCGACGGACAGAAGGACTGCTGCTGAAAGCGATATTATGATATGTATTCTTTTCATAATCGTAAATCTTTAAAAATCAACTCCGAGGCTGAAGGAAAAAGACCGGCTCTTCGGATAGACTGCGCCAGGCGTTTCCGGGTCAATGCCCGAATAGTTCGTCAGAATGAAAAGGTTGTTCATGAGAAAGCTGACGTTCAGTCCCTTGATGCCCTTCAGCCATTTCGCCGGCAGGGAATATGACAATGATATTGAACTTATCTTCAGATATGACACGTCTTCCAACAGCAGACAGTTCGCGACAGAAGTACTATACGGCATTATGGAAGTCAGATACTGTCCGCTTCCGTCAGTTAATTTCGGACCGAATGAGTCAATAAGACGCGGGTATCCGTCCGTCACATGATTGGTCTCTGTCCAGCGGTGCGTGACATCTTTTGTAACATTCAGATGGTTCGCATAAAGGTCATTGAGGACGGATGGCAAGGATTCCGTCGTGGCGCTGCTGACATCTTGCCAGGAGACCGGGCATGAGATATTGTTTATAATCTTGCCTCCAATTGACACGTTGCCCACGATGTTGAGCGACAGCGATTTGTAAGAGAACGTTGTGGAGAAACCTCCGGTCCAGGGCGCGTTCGAGGTCCCGACATAGAAGAGGTAGTTCTGATAGAGACGGTAGTCCTCCTGCTTCGTCACGGTTACATCCGGACGCATTATGTATTTATACACGCCTGTTTCCGGGTCTATTCCGGAGGTCTTTCCAGTAAAGATCTTGCCCAGAGGGTAGCCTACATACATCGCGTCCGAGAGTGACTTTGTAGGCGAGTCGTATTTCGTCAGCACGTTGTAGTTATATGCCATGTTTGCCATAACCCTCCACTGAAAATCCCTGATTTTGAGCAGCGTGGCTCCGAGTGTCAATTCCACGCCGTTGTTTACCTGCTCAGTCGTGTTGAATGACTGGCTCGTAAAGCCTGTCGTATACGGAACTTTCACGCTTGTCACGAGATCAAGGTTCTTATTCCTATAGTAAGAGACCTCGCCCGTAATCCTGTCATGCAGAAATCCCATATTGAGACCGACATTGAATGTCCTGTTCTTTTCCCATCTCAGGTTCGGGTTCGGAGCGTTTGAAATGTAGCCTTTCCTGTAATAATCATCATCTGTCTTGCGGAAAGTGCTGTCGTACTCCATCATGAGAACCGGATATACGGACTTATTGACTCCTCCGGTGTATCCGAATCCGCTGCGCAGGCTCAATGTGCTGAAAACTTTGGACATGACGGTGTTTGCAATCCACGGTTCCTGGTCGATGTTCCATGCTCCGCTGACGGACCAGTTGGCGTTGAACTGCTCCTTGCTTCCGAAATTGTTCGAGCCATCGGAACGGACCGTGCCGCTGAAGATGTAGCGGTTCAGCAGCGTGTAGGTCAATGTTCCGTAAAAGGATGCGAACGCGTTCTCGGAGATGCTCTGGCCTGAGCACCCGTCAAGCTTGTTCCCGAAGCTGACAAGTTTCTCGTAATCAATCTTGTTGTCGGACGTTGACGGGAAAAGCGGTGTTGAGTGATTTCCGGTTACGGTGTCGTAACCATAACGTTTCGTGAACAATGACTCCGCGTATGAACTCCTTATCTCGGCACCGCCTATGGCGCTGATGCTGTGTATGTCAGAGAACGTCTGGGCGTAGTTCAGCTGTCCGCGGAGCAGCCATGACGTGTTGGTCGTTGTCTGCTGTGTGATGGAACCGTATGTTCTCTTTGAATAGTAGTTCTCTTCAAAGGGCCTGTCCCGAAACGCAGCGTAGGTCTCCTTCCCGTTGATGTTCTCTGAAAGGTCACCATAGTAGGAGAAAGAACCTAGCCCGGTGAAATTCAGCCCCTTGCAGATTTCTATCGTTGTGTTTCCCTGGATGGTGAACGAGGTCGATGTAGAGAGGCTGGACGTCTCGTTGATCTCCCTCATGAGATTGAAGCCGTTGTCGGGGATGTTGACGCTGTTAACCTTACCATTTGCATATCCCAATGTGAACCACGTTCTGTCAGGCGCGTAGCTTCCGTCCTCGTTGTAGAGTTTTTCGTATGGGTTTGCAAAGTAGGCGTATTTGAACATGTCAACGTTGCTGGACGGAGCGTTGGCCTTAAGGTAGGAAAAGTCGGTCGAGATGCCGAGCTTCATCCATTTTGCCGGTCTGGTGTCAATCTTTGCGCTGAGGTTTGTGCTTCGGGAGTCGGTTTTCTTGACGATGCCGTTGTTGAAGCCCATACCACCGGAGACATAATAGGTCATCTTCGGGGAACCTCCGGAAAGAGAGAGGTGATGGGTTGTTGACACGGTGTTGCGGAAGAGTGTGTCGAACCAGTCGGTGGTATTCGCTCCGAGAGACTCAATCACCGCATCCTGTTCTGCGGCGCTCAGGTCGGCGAACTCTCCGTATCCCCCGCGAATCTGACCGATAATGCCGACTTTCGGGTAGTAGCCTCCGTTTACATAACCCTCGGAGGAAAATTCATCCCAAAGTTCCTGCTCCCATGCAAGCTTTTCCTTGGAATTCATCAGGTTGGCTGAACGGGCAGGCTTTATCTGAACTGAAACTGAACCCATATAACTGATGCTCGTGTTTCCTGCTTCTCCGCGCTTTGTCGTGACCACGATGACACCATTCGATGCCTGCGAACCATAGATTGCGGCCGCGGAGGCGTCCTTGAGCACTGTGATGCTCTCGATGTCGCTCGGATTGATACTTCCGATTCCGCTCGCGAAGATGTTGTCAAAGTCACCTGACTTGAGCTGGCTTGAGTTGATTTCCGGCACGTCTTTCTGGAGAGGCACGCCGTCGATTACCCACAGCGGCTCCGCGTTTCCTGTGATTGTGTTTGTTCCCCTGATGCGAACCTTTGCCGCCTCGCCCGGACGTCCGGATGCCGCTGTCACGTTAACTCCCGCGAGCTGCCCCTGAAGCATTTGGTCTATGTTCTTGAGAGGGGAGTCCTTGATGTCCTCCATCTTGACGACGCTCACTGCTCCGGTACTCTTCCGGAGTTCGACATTGGAATAACCTGTAACGACCACCTGGTCGAGCTGTGTCGCTGCCTCGTACATTATAATGTCATACTTATCCTTTTCCACGACAATCTCCACATCTTCAAAACCCAGGAAAGTCACGCGTATTGTTCTGCCTTTCGTCACTTCGAGACTGTAGTCGCCTTCAAATCCGGTCGTCACCCCGTTCTTTGTTCCGACCTCAAGTACGGACGCTCCGGTAATAGGCTCGCCCGCCGGGTCCTTGACGATCCCGTGCACCGTAATTTTTTCCTTTCGCCCCTGGGCATGCAGTTCCGCAGCGACACTTCCTGACAGAAGCAGCACCGCACAAAGCAGTATTGGCAATGACTTTATATGTTGTTTTATATTCATGAGCCGTATTATTTGTGATTTACAATGTCAATGTCATCCTGCCTCAGGTCGAGAAGGTTTTCAACAAAATAGTAGCGGATGAGATTGACGTAATATTTGTTCCCGAGTCCGTGATCCGCGCCGGGAATGACAAAGAGATCAAATCTTTTGTTGTTCTTTATCAGTGCATTCGCGATCCTGAACGTGTTTGCCGGGTGAACGTTGTCGTCCACGTCTCCGGTTATCAGGAGGAGCTTCCCTTTCAGATTTCCCGCGAGCTCGATGTTTGTCGGAATCCTGCACACGAAATTCACGTTTCCTTCATTGTCGCGGGTTTGCTTTACTCCGTGGAAAGTCTCGCCCCACCACTGGGTGTAGATGTTGTTGTCATGGTTCCCGGAAGCGGAGACTGCCACCTTGTAGAAATCGGGCCGCGTGAGAATTGCAGCCGCAGCCATGAATCCTCCACCGGAATGCCCGTAGATGCCGACTCTTTCCAAGTCCGCAAAAGGATATTTTTCAGCAACTTGTCTGATGACGGCATAGTCGTCGTCAAGAGCGTAGTCACGAAGGTTGCCGTATCCGAAATTATAGAACTCCCGTCCACGGACAGGGCAACTGCCGCGATAGGAAAAATTGATGACTATGAACCCGAGCTCAGCGAGGGCACCGTTGCCGTTGTCGTCAGGCGTGAATGCCTGCGGAACGAGGTCGGTCTGCGGTCCCGGATAGACATTGCTGATTATCGGATACTTTTTCCCTTCCTCGATTTCTGATGGAAGATAGACGACGCCATAGAGTTTTGTCAGAGAGTCGGCTGCCGTGAGTTCCAGCACTTCCGGTTTCCTCCATCCCTCGGCTTCGAGCAGGGAAATGTCCGCGCTCTCAAGTTCCATAACCCGGCGTCCTCGCATGTCGCAAATCTGATGTCTCGGTGGCATGTCCATCCTTGACCAGGAATCGAAGACCATTTTCCCGTCAGGAGAAAAAGTCGCCGAATGCTCCCCGTTGCCCGGAGTGAGCAGCGTTTCCGGCTTCTTTCCGTCGAACCCTGCGCGGTAGTAGAACTTGTAATGTGGATTTATGCCTTTCTCCCTGCCATATCCCTCGAAGACTACGCTTCTGCCGAGCGTGTCTATCCTTACGATGCTTCCGCTGACGAAGTCTCCGCCAGTCAACGCGTTGCGTAGATTGCCCTCGTTGTCGTAGAGATACCAACGACCCTTGCCGTCACGCTCTGACCACCAGAGGATGTCTTCCCCGTTGTTCAGAACATGGTAGTCGAACAGCTGTTCGTTCAGGTGCGGGCGGCATACTTCCGAGATTATGGTCGTGACTTTGTGGCTTCTTGCATCGATGCGGAGCAGGTCAAGCGTGTCCCGAGTGCGGGCAATTCGCAGAAGGAATGCGGAGGTGTCGTTTGTCTGGAAGTTGCGGAATCTTGGAAGAATGAATGCCTGATCAGCGAAACGCTCCACGGGCAATTTGTAGAGTCCGGCACTGTCGGCATCGGCGAGAAACACATCGAAATGCGATACTCCCTTGTCGCCCGGCATCGCGAACTTGTAGGTCTTTTCTTTTGGACGAGGCTGCGCGAGATTGTCCACAATGCTCAGCGTCTCTACCGCTCTGTTGTCCTCACGGACAGACAGGAATGAGTGGCTTTTGCCTATCCATGCCCCGACAGGACTTCCTGCCGTTGCTCCTATGTCATCCTTTTTCCTCGGGCGGTTGCCGCCTGTTGCAAATGACTTGTAGTGCTCCCCATCTGTGCTGAGGACTATTGCATCCTGCTGTTCAGAACCGTTTCGGGGGGGGGTATCAGGATATATGGCCAGGTTGTCCCCGACCGCTGTTGCATAGAATAGACTGTCCGCGCTGTAACGTTTCCGGTAGTCCCCTTGCCCATATTCCGGGCGTCGTTTTTCTTTTGGAGGGATTTCCTTCAGAGTGCGCTTCTTGATATTATAGATGAAACGTCTCCTGTCGCAGTCGAAGGCGAACTCTGTCGCGGATGAATTGAACTCCGGTTCCCAAAGCCTGAAATTCTCTTCGTTTTTATCGAGCCCAAAACCATTGAGCAGCGAAATCATCTCCATTGTGTCGAAAAGCTTTGATTTCCTGCCGCTCCCGGTGTCGCCGATCCACCATGTTTTGCCATTGGCCCCTTCTGTGGTGTACCAAAATCGTCTGCTGCCGTCGTTAATCCAGTTGACGGATATGTGGCTGTTATATATGCGATGGTTGAGGGAATCTTCACAGAATCTCTCGGCCCTCGTCATATATGACTGAGCCATGGCATTTCCTGCCACTGTAACTAATATGAACGCAACTGCCAATGATTTGTTCATAGGTACACTACATTCTTTGATATTGTTCAATCTTTTCCCTTATATTGCTTACGAATTGTAAGTCTCTCGTTTCGTCGTTTACGGCAAAAGATTGTATATCAACCGACAAATATAGTAAATATTTGTAATGATGAATAATTTTTGGAAAAAATAGCAAAAAGAACTAATTTCGTGTCCCCGAAAATCGGGAGAACCACGACATACACAGAAATATTCAGACACTATGCACATTGGTATCGCAGGAAATATAGGATGCGGCAAGACGACTCTCACGCGGATGCTTGCTGAGCATTACGGCTGGACGCCGAAGTTCGAGGCCGTGACATATAACCCCTATCTTGAAGACTACTACACGGACATTCCGCGTTGGTCCTACAACCTCGAAACCTATTTCCTCGCGCAGCGTCTCAAGGACGTGATGGCAATTGCCCATAGCAGGGAGACCATAGTTCAGGACAGGACGATTTTTGAAGGAGTCGAGATTTTTGTGCGCAACAACTACCTGATGGGCAACCTTTCCGAGCGGGACTTCAACACCTACATGGAACTCTACAACGTCGTCATGTCTTCGGTGAAGTATCCTGATTTGCTGATATATATACGGTCTTCGATTTCGCATCTCGTCGAACAGATCGCAAAGCGCGGACGGGAATATGAAAAGGGGATGAGCATCGAGTATCTCACCGGCCTGAACGACCTTTACGAGCAGTGGATTGCATCCTATCCGGGAAAGGTCATTACCATCGAGGGGGACAATCTTGACTTCGAGAACCGTCCGGAAGATTTTGCTCTGATTACGGATCGGATTGACGCTCAGCTATTTGGCCTGTTCAAATAGATTTTGGACGGGAAGTTTGGATGAATAGTCGTGGCGGAGGCGGTCGAAGAGCGTTGAGGTGTATTTCGCGTGGTTGGGGCCTTTCCACGTGCTGGTGTTAGTTAGCCAAATCCAACATTCACCGTCGGGATAATATTTGATTACGGCGTTCGTGCCGGCGAGAGTTCCGGTTCTGACCCAGCCTTTGCGCGGGTTCGTGTCGTTCCATCCGAGAGAAAACCTGCTGGAGTCGGTATACTCCGTCATAAGGTCGATACTTTCCTTCGAGAGTATATTTTTCACTACGGAATTATAGTCAATCGAGGCTACGAATTTCGCCAATTCCGCTGCCGAGCACACCCAGGCACCCGCACCCTGAAGCAGACTTATGTCGTTCCCGCCGTAGCAGCGTTCCACCATCCGGCCGCTTCCGTTGTATTCCCGGACCTCTTTGCCGTCACCCTCGTGGACATAATAGCGCACTTCGTTGGGACGTTTCCCTTCATAGTAGTTGTCCGCAATGTGCATATCCCAGCATCCCGCAGGATGGAGGACCTTTTGTTGGATGTAGTCCTCGTAGCTCATTCCCGAAACTTTCTCTATGATTCTCGACAGAAGCATATATCCGTAGTTCGAATAGGTCTGCGAACCTCCGGGTTCATACCGCAGGCGTCGTGAGAGCACCAGACGGGAATAGTCGTCGAGTGATGGCGGGCAGTCGAGTCTCATCTGTTCACGCACGTCGTTCGCTGAAAAAACAGGGTCGCGGCGAAATCCGGCCTGATGGCGCAGCAAATGTTCGACGGTGATTTTGGAGTAGTCGTTCATATATCGGATAGCATCCGTATAGAGCGAGTCGCAGAGTATGCCTCCGGGACCGAAGACCGTGTCAGACAGATGGATAAGCCCGTCCTCCTGCATTTTCATTATGCCTGCTGCGGTGATGAGTTTCGAAACGGACGCAACCCTCAGGATGTTCCCGGGAGTCATTTCCACGGCTTCGAACCTCTCGTCAGATGCAGCCGTTCCCGCTGCCGGGCCGGAGAAAGACTCCGTTTCGCAGTGGCAGAAGCTGTCGTCGGCGATGCCGTAGCCTTTGCAGAATAGCAGCGAATCGTTGCGCATCACTGCAAGCTGCGCCCCGTGAAGATGCCAGTATTGCATATAACGTTCAATCTTCGCATCCATTTTCTTCAATGAGGGAAACTGAGACATTTCGTTGTCAATCACTCTGTTGAGAAACACCGTGTCCCTTTCTTTCCCCGTCTCCACTGCCTGTCGGTGCCCACTCATCTTTATGGACGGCACCACGACCGCGACACCGACAAGTGCCGCCGCAACAATGACAAATACTATATTTTTCTTATTAACTTTCAATATTCCAAACGTATAATTTTATGCTTTTTAGCGATTTCTTGCACCTTAGAGATTTGAATCAGATTTTTGAGGATATTCAAATCAGCCCGATTCTGCGGGCAAAATCGATTATAAAGTCCGCCGTGCCGTCCACGCCGAGCAGTGAAGTGTCCACGCACAGATCGTATGTCGACGCCACACCCCAGTTCCCGAAAGTGAAGCAATTGTAGAAACTTTCCCGTTCTTTCTCTTTCTTTTCGATGAAGTCCGCTGCTTCTTCGACAGGCATCCCGGTCCGTTCCGAGACTCTCTGTGCGCGTACGGAAAGGGGAGAGGTGAGAAAGACGTCCAGACAACAATCCATGTCGCGTAGAATATAGTCCGCAGCCCTTCCGACAATCACTGCCGAGCCCTTCTCCGCAATGTTCTGTATTGTATGTGCCTGCATGCTGAATAGGGCGTTGTCATCCGTGAGGTAGGAGCCGCCGCCAAAAAGGCTTGAGGAGAATATCGAAGAGAGAGTGAGACACCTCTTTTTCTCGTCCCTGCTCTTGAACAATTCTTCCGTAAATCCGAAGTCCTGAGCAGCCTTGGAGAGCAGTTCGTTGTCATAGACAGGGATTCCGAGCTTTTCTCCGATCTTGTCCGCCACGTCTTTACCGCCGCTTCCGAATTGTCTTCCGATGTTTATTATTATCTTATTCATAACCGCAGTTTATTTTACCGCGCCTCCCAGACCCACCGGGTCGTCGCCGTCGTTCAACTTGGAGAATTTTCTGAAAAGGCTACCGAGCAGAATGGCTGTCAGTATGCTGGCAACCGTGTCTGAGATCGGAAAGCTCCACCACACTCCGTCGGCCCCGAGCCAAAGTGGCAGTGTGTAGATTGCCGGGACGAGACAGAGCAACTGCCTCGTGAGCGACAGGAATATGGACTTCTTCACCATCCCGAGACATTGGAAAAGGTTTGTTCCGACCATCTGGAATCCGACTACGGGAAACATTATGTCCATGATTCTGAGGCCATGTGACGAAAGGTCAAGCAGTTGCGTGTCGTGTGTGAAGATTGAGCAGGCTAGTCTCGGCATCCCTACACATACAATGAAGCACAATAAGGAGACGATTGTGGCGAGCCCTGCCGTCTTGAGATAGACCTCCTTGACACGGCTGTACTTTCTTGCCCCGTAATTGTAGCCGGCGATCGGTTGCATCCCCTGGTTCAGTCCCATGCAAATCATTACGAACATGAATGTCAGACGGTTGCAGATTCCGTAAGCTCCGATTCCGAGGTCTCCGGCATATTTTCCAAGCTGTTGGTTGATGAAGAGTGAAACTATGCAGGCGGCGGTGTTCATAAGAAATGGTCCGAAGCCGATTTCAAGCGAATCCTTGGCCACTCTAAGGTCCAGGCGGAGTATCCCTTTGTCGAAATGCACGGTCCTGTCCTTGCGCGTGAAGTGCCAGAGAGCTATTAACATCGCGATGAACTGCGATATGATGGTTGCCCATGCCGCTCCGCGTATGCCCATCCCCATCATGAAAATCATAATCGGGTCTAGTGCCGTGTTGAAGAGCACAGTGAAGATAGTCAGGCCCATCGCCATCTTGGGGCTTCCGGTCGCTCTCATAGCTCCGTTAAGCCCGAAATAGACATGGGTGATTATGTTTCCGTAGAGAATAATCTGCATGTATTCCCTTGCATAGACTATCGTGTTGTCGCTGGCTCCGAAGAACATCAGTATCGGGTCGAGGAACGTGAGCGCGACAACCGCAAAGAGAAATCCTATTATTATGTTGAGGGTCACGATATTGCTCAGGACCTTGTTGGTTCCCTCATAGTTCTTTTGTCCGAGCAGGATGGAGAGAATAGTCGCTCCTCCCACGCCCACGAGCGTTCCGAATGCCGTTGAGAGGTTCATCAGAGGGAAAGTCACCGCAAGTCCGGAAATTGCAAGTGGTCCCACTCCCTGTCCCACAAAGACACTGTCCACCATGTTGTACAGCGAAGATGCCGTCATCGCGATGATGGCCGGAAGAGCGTAGTTCTGTATGAGTTTCCAGATTTTTTCGATGCCTAATTCAGTCGGTGCGGATTTTGTCTCAGCCATTGATTCTCCTCCTATTTCTTCTCCTCACCGCTTACGATTTCAATCTCAAAAATAAGCGGTGCATATCCTGGAATCATACTTCCGCTCCCTGAACTTCCATAACCGAGGTCGGACCAGAAGATGCCGATGCCCTTGCCCTTGTTCATCTGCCAGAGGGTTTTGCTGAAGCCGCTGATGAGCGAGCTGCTGCCCATCTTCAGGTCGCTGAATTTCTCGCCCCAGCTTACGGACTGTGTCGCGTAGGTCTTTGATGATGACCAGATGTCATTGTCCTTCGCGGTTTTTTCTATTGTGGTGTCGAATGCCTGCTCGTCAAGCCTCCGTCCCGTGTAGTTGATCTTTACGGTGGTGTCAGTAGGGAAGGTCCTATGTCCCGTGGTATCCGTGACAGGGATGAAATAGAACCCTTTGCAGGCCCCGATTGTTGCCGTGGTGTCAGGCATCGTCGCAGGTCCTTTGTCAGTCGTAAGTTTTCCCACAACGTTTTCTCTCAGGTATTTCTCTATTGCGTCAACCTGATATTTGTTGACGTCCTCTATGATTTCAACGAGCCTTATCTTATATATGGTGTTCGATGCGGACGACGAACTGGCGAGATATTCCTCCTCGCTGTTGTTGTCCTGCGTACTCATCAGCCATTTTGGCACGAGCACCGTCCTCTCGCCGCCGACTTTCATCCCGGCCACGGCATCGATTACCCCGGCATAGTTGGCGCCACCGGCAATTGATATCAGGTGCGGTCCGTAGAAGTTCGGGGCTTCGTATTTTCCGAGCTTTTCAGCCGTTTCCTTTTCCGTGTATGACGAGATGCTGCCGTCAAGGCTCATGGCAATATAGCTCACCCTTACGTAATTCCCTTTTTCAGCAAGCCTCTCTCCTGTACCTTCAGTCTCTGAAAGGAGGTAAACGCCGCGTCCTGTTTTTGGGGGCAGTCCGGTTTCCGGGTCTCTGCTTATTTTTATCCCGTGGGCCTCTTCCAATTCCGGATGCTCAATCTTGAGCCATGCGGTGAGGTACCTCACTTCGTTGTCATATTCCCCGCTTTCAGTCGTCTTCGCGCAGCCTCCAAGAAGCAGCGCAGCCAGCATCGTGCAGATTGAGATTCTCTTCATATATGATATATACCTTAATTATTTTCAATATTTTCCACCCAGATATGGTAGAGCAGGGCGGAGTTTGCAGGAATTGTGCCAATGGGTTTGGACCCGAATCCGTACTTTCCTGAAAATATGATGTAGCATTCCTGCCCCTTTTTCACCCCGAACAGCCCCATCCGTAGGCCTTCTACGATGTCCGCCTTGTCAAGTTCCAACGTCACAGGATCCGTGCTGAGCCCGGACAGCGTCGTCCATCCGCAGTCGGCAATCGTCTGTTCGTGGTTTGTGGCGAACAGATTGTTGTTGCTTATGCTGCCGCTGAAAGTGTAGGCGGCGTAGTGGAACGAGACGGTGCCTGAGGTCGACAGGCTGTCCTCGCCCTCGCCCTCGACAATCACGAGCCTGTTGCTGCCTCCGTTGGGGTAGGTCCTTATGGCTTTCGAACTGCTCAACTGGCTCTGTATGAACGAGTCAATCCTCTTGTCCTGACTGTCGTAGGTGGTTTGGAGCTGCTGTTTCGAGCATGATGCGACCATCATTGCCAACAGAGCCGCAGCAATCCCCGTGAAACGATATATTCCAGAAGTTCCTTTCATCGCACATCCTGTTTTTCTGCGCCGAAGAATTCCTTGACGCATCTTTCTACATATTCTTCCACTTCCTTCGCTCCGGCGACATCCCTCGGGACCAAAAGCCTTCCTCCCGCAGCCCGTTCGTGTCCGCCGCCGTTGAAATACAGCCCGGCAAAGCGGTTTGCGGATGTCCCTCGCCTGGAACGCACCGACACTCTGAACCGCTCCCCGTTGTCTTCCTCCTTTATGAACACACTCATCCTCACCGTGTCTATCCCGAGAGGCATGTTCACGAATCCTTCTGTCTCTCCGTCCCTTATGCCGAAACTTCGGATCTCCTCTGCGCTGATCACTGCGTAGGCGACGCCTTCCTCCGTAATCTTCATCTTCTTGGAGAGGAAATGCCCCATAAAGCGGTAGCGGTTCTCCCTGTACCTGTTGTAGAGATTTTCGAGCAGCGCATCCCTGTCCACGCCAGCCTCAATCAGCTTTCCGGCCATCTCCAGCGTTGACGGGTAGGTCGAGTTCGCAAAGTTGTTGCTGTCCGTTGTCATCCCGAGCATGAGGTCAGTCCCTATCTCTACGCCGAGTCTTTCCGCATGGCCTCCGATTTCCGGCATACTCATGAGCACATTGTAGAGCAGTTCGCAGGACGATGACACTTCCGTCTCCGAGAATATGAGGTCGTAGAAGTCTGTTTCCGGAGATATGTGATGGTCAATCAGTACCTTGCGCCCTTTGAACCCACGAATCGCCTCCTCCAGAGAGTCCGTTCTGCCGGGGCTGTTGTAGTCTATGCTTATGAGCGTGTCCGCCCCGTTCAGAGCGGTTTCTGCCTCATCTTTCTTATCTATGATGAAGGATTCTGCAACTCCGTCCACGGCGAATGAAAGATTCTCCGGATACGGATCCGGCAGGACTATGCGCACCATCGCCCCGCGTCCGTTCAGGTAGCGTGCCAGCGCGAGTGAACTCCCGATGGCGTCACCGTCCGGATGCGCATGGGTGGAAATCACCGTTTGTGCGGTACTTCCTGCGATCTTGTTGAATTCAGCCAGTCCGGCTTCCGACAATTCCTTCATCTGTGTATTTTATTTTTTCCGCCCTGCAAAATTACACAATTAATATTGCAATTCATAAATCTAATTCATAACTTTGTCAAGTTTTTGGAAATTTTGATAATTATAAAAGACCACGATATGAACAAGGCAGTTAAGATTACTTTGACTTACATCCTTCTTCCGCTTCTTATCATTTTCCTTACCGTGATTACGGTGAAGAGTGTCATGGAGCCGGTTGAATTCAACAAAGAGAAGGCGGCGCGTGAAAAGGTTGCCATTCAGCAGCTCAAGGATATCCGCGATCTCCAGGTGGCTTACAAGAGCGTTAACGGAAAGTTCGTCTCCACTTTCGACTCCCTCCAGACTTTCTACAACACAGGAAAGATGAAAGTTGTGATGAAGGTCGGTTCAATGGACGACTCCCTTGCTGTGGCCAACACCAAGGCTCTCAAGAAGAAACATCCGAAGATTACTGCTGCCGAGATGCTTGAGATTTCAAAGACAGGACAGAGGCTCGTGTTTACGATCGAGAGTGAGGTTCCGGTGAAGGATACCCTTTTCAACAATCGTCCTGACTTCAATGTCGCAACAATCGGAACGATTCCGTTCAGCGGAGGAAAGCCTGTCGAAATGGCATGCACGGTGAAGACGGTTTCCGGCGTGCAGGTTCCTCTTTTCGAGGCCGAGATGCCATATAAGGCACTTCTTTCAGGGATGGACAACCAGTTGAGAATCAACCTTGACGATGAGCGCATCAAAACAGACCGTTACCCGGGTCTGAAAGTGGGAAGCATCACTGCACCTAACAACAATGCAGGTAACTGGGAGTAACGGGATATTCGTCCAGGTAGCCTTGGACGGATTTTCCATTCAGACAGAATCTGACAAGGCCAGGCATTCATCCGGTTGGATGGATGCCGGGTCTGTTTTTACTGCACGCGAACTGCAGTGCCGCTATGACGATGTGGAGATATCTCTCTTCACACCCAAAGTCACTCTTGTCCCTTCGCAGTTCATTATGCCGGGACGTGAACGCGAACTTCTCTCATCCGTCACAGATGTTGTCGGCTCTGACAAGGTGTATTCTGTTGACATTCCCGAATTTGCAGCGACGATGATTTGGTCTCCGTCAATGGGTGAAAAGCTCTCGGAAACTCTGCGCGACACCGTTCTTCGTGTGGACGGCAGCCGGGCTGATATCCTTCCGGAATTGTACTATATGCTGAAATCCCTTTCCGGGATGAGCCAATACAACAAGATTGTGGCCTCGCGTGCCGATTCCAAACTCTATCTTGTCATTGCAGAAGGACGCAGCCTGCGCCTGTGCAATGTTTTCGATGCCGCTGACTTCACGACAGCCGAGTACTGGATTTTCTCTGCGATGAAGAGTCTTCAGCTCAATCCGGATGTCTCGGAAATCATATTCAGGACGCCGTTGACCGAGGATGAGGAAATATCCCTCTGTAGTTATTTCCGTGCGGTTGAGGCGGTCTGGCAGCAGTAAGGCTTTGTTTGATTATTATTCAGATGAGAATTATCGGAGGAAAACTGAGGGGGCGTTCGATTGAACTGCCCGTTGGATATGCAGCTCGCCCTACGACAGACTTTGCCAAGGAGGGACTCTTTAACATCCTTGACAACGAATATGAATTTGACGGGCTCAAGGTGCTTGATCTTTTCGGCGGTGCCGGCTCAATCTCGTTTGAGTTCGCCTCACGCGGAGCAGGTATGGTCTATACGGTGGAGATGGCTCCTGCGAACGCATCCTTTATACGTTCGCAGGCGGCGAAGTTCCATCTGGACAATCTCACCGTCGTACGCCACAATGTCTTTGATTTTCTTCCTCTTTGCCGCGAAAAGTTTGACATTATTTTCGCTGATCCGCCATACGCCATTGACGGCCTCGACACCATTCCCGACAAAGTCCTGAATAGCGGAATCCTCAATCCTGAATGTTACTTCATTCTTGAGCACCCTGCAGAATATTCATTCTCCTCGCACCCGCACTTTGTCAAAGAACGAAAGTACGGCAACGTTCATTTCAGCTTCTTTATTTAGAGTTTTCTTATTGCGATACAAGCATTATGCCCCCCAAACCCCAGCGAATCCGAGATTGCGATTGTGAGCGGGGTCTCCACTGCCGTGTTCGGAGTGTAGTTCAAGTCACATTCCGGATCCGGAGTGTCGAGATGTATGGTCGGAGGCACGATTCCATCTCGTAGCGCCATCACTGCGGCGATGGCTTCAAATCCCCCGGCGGCTCCGAGTGGGTGGCCGGTCATGGACTTTGTCGACGATATGTGTGCCCTACGGGCCTCTTCCTCGCCGAGTGCCAGTTTGAACGCGCGGGTTTCGCACTTGTCGTTCATCTGAGTGCCGGTGCCGTGGGCGTTGATGTAGAGATTGTCCTTTCCAGTCTTGTAGTCTGCCTCTTGCAGGGCATCTTCTATCGCCCTTGACTGGGTTACTCCCTCAGGATGCGGTGCTGTGATGTGATAGCCGTCGCAGGTGTTACCATAACCGCAGATTTCTCCCAGAATCTCGGCTCCTCTCTCCTTCGCATGCTCATATTCTTCAAGCACAAGCACTCCGGCACCTTCCGCGAGCACAAATCCGCTTCTGTTGGCGTTGAACGGTAGGCAGGCATAGTCCGGGTCATCAGAGCCCGTGAGCGCCTTTGCATTGGCGAATGCTGCCACCGCCATCGGGATGAGGGGGGATTCCGTGCCGCCGCTTATTATTGCGTCCGCATAGCCGTGCCGGATTGCTCTGTAGGCTTCGCCGAGTGAGTGGGTCGCAGTAGCGCAGGCTGTCACGACGGGTACGCACGGGCCGTTGGCATGGTGGCGGATGGATATGTTGCCTGAAGCGATGTTAGGAATCATTGTCGGCACATAGAGTGGAGAAATCCAGCGTGGTCCGCTTGTAATCATCTTTTCTACTTCTCTGTAGGTCGAAGGGAAGCCCCCGATGCCTGACCCGACGTAGACTCCGAGTCTGAATGGGTCTATGTTGTCACCGGAAACGAGCCCGGACTGATCCATGGCCTGCTTTGCCGCTGCCACGGCGTAGATGGAGAACAGGTCCTGCTTTCTTGTGAATGCCGGTTCAATGCCGAAATCCGCCGGGTTGAAGTCGGTGATTTCGCCTGCTACAGATGCTGCAAGCCCTTCGGGGTCAAATCTTGTCAGCTTCTTTATTCCGTTTACTCCCTTCTTGAGGTTTTCCCAATACGTTTCTACATTATTTCCTAACGGGGAGACAATCCCCATTCCAGTCACAACAACTCTTTTGTCCATAATCATAAATATTTAAGTCAGTCTGCAAAGATACTCAAATTTCGATAGCTTCCTCTTCTGTTGCCCAAATTTGTCAATTTGCCGCAAATTTAATACTTTTGTCCATCCAATGCAGGAGACGATAATATGAATAATAGGTTACCTCGTTATCTTTTGGACAGATTCCAGCTCGTAGGGCAGGTGACATTCTCGGTGCTGTTTGCCGTGGTGTTCATGAACCTGTATGTCCCGTTCTCTAAGACGGCATGGTTCGAACTCGGCTATTCCTCTCGTTTCCTTTACACCCTGCTTTTCTTCTGCCTCTGCGTCATTGTGCTGGTGCTCAGTCGGGTGGCGATGTACAAGACTAAGTATCTCTTCGAGATGAAGGTATGGCATTATGTGCTCTGGTGCATTGCGGAGATTGTGCTGATATGTGGGATATACACCGGTTTTACGGTCCTGATTTCAGAAGTGCCGGACGATATGACGGTTTATGAGGTGTTTCTGAAGGCCCTGCTGTATGGGAGCATCTCTCTAGCGGTGCCTTACGTGATTTCGACCCTCTATCTTGTGCTCGTCGAGAAGGAGAAGATTATACGCCTGATGAACTATAGCAACGTCGTTACGGACGAGCCGGAACCTGAGGACGATGACCAGAAAATTACCCTCTTCGATATCGGGGGAACGTTGCGTTTTTCGGTGCGCCGCCGCAATCTCTACTATATCGAGTCTGACGACAACTACATCAAGGTGTGGTATGATGACGGGAACGGCGAGCTCAAGCAGTACATGCTCCGCTGCCGCCTGAAGACTGTCGAGGAGACTTTTCGGGACAGCACCCTTGTCCGTTGCCACAGAAAGTATGTCGTCAACACCGAGCACGTCAGGGTGCTCCGTAAGGAAGGAGACTCATTCGTCCTCGAACTTGACCGCGAAAACATCCAGACCATCCCCGTCACCAAGACCTACGAGAAGGCCGTCCTTGCGAAGTTTTCTTAGGCGTCTATAAGAAGTTGTTTAAATTTTGTGTTCAGTTATTGCTTCTAAATGAACTGCTTGGTCTAGGCGTAAATAAGAGGATGGAGTGCAAGGCTTGCGAAATCTTTTCAACCGGAGCAACCTTGTGGTTGTGAGGATTGGAAAGTTGAGCGTAACGCGGCAATCCGCCTCCTATTTACGCCGTTCCGCCTCTTATTTACGCCGTCTTTTTGAGGCACGCAGGCGCGATGCCGACTGCACCATAGCCTCGTCGAGCATAATGTTGCGGGCGGCAAGAATGTCCAGAACCATCGCAACAAGCGGGAAGAGCGCCGTCACTGAGAAAACCATCTCGTTCCATCCGCGCACCACATCCACGATTATCCAGATTTGGAACGCGAGCAGGTTTATCGCCGAGAGAGTGGCGACCCTCATCTGAGGAATCCTTATCTTGAAGGCGAACAGAGAGAACACGTTGCCGATGAGCGTCATGATGAGGAGGAAGCAGTAGGGAACCTTCTCGAAATATTTGATTGTCGCTTCGGCTCCGTCCGGTCCGATGACGGTCGCGAACTTACAGAAGAACATGGAGGTCAGCAGCGCTGTCGCGACTGCAAGATATAGGGTTTGAATCCTTTGCCACATAATTTTATGATTTTATCGTTTCAGTCTTGTTGTCCGTTTCGTGCATCGGCATTCGACGAATTGATGCATAAACGTCCGCAAAAATAATAAAATCCGCTCATTCGGAAAAATCGGACGGCAAATATATTTTGACTTCGAAAGTAAAAATGACTATATTTGCGGAATCACGCCCGATATTGCGGAGTTTCGTTATGAAATGTAAACTATCGGGAGTAATTTGTTAAATACTAAAAAATAGAGAATTATGCGTATAGCAGAATCAGAACTTATAATCAATGGTGACGGCTCCGTGTTCCACCTGCACCTGAAGCCGGAAGAATTGGCTGACAATGTCATTCTTGTTGGAGACCCTGGCCGTGTCGACATGGTTGCGGAATTCCTTACCGACATCGAGTTCCGTCACGCATCGAGGGAATTTGTGACAACTACCGGAAAGTTCAACGGGAAACGCTTCACCATCGTCTCGACAGGAATCGGCTGTGACAACATCGACATCGTTATGAACGAGCTTGACGCTCTTGCAAACATCGATTTCAAGACCCGTGAGGTCAATGAGCAGAAACGTTCTCTGAACGTTCTCAGAATCGGCACCTGCGGTGCAATCCAGAAGGATATTCCGCTTGGCTCGTTCATCTTTTCACACATTTCAGTGGGATGCGACGGACTTCTCAACTGGTATGCGGACCGCGACAAGATAGCCCTTCCTGGAATTGAGGAGGCTTTCAAGAAGCATGTCGGATGGGCAAAGCATCTTCCTGACCCATATTTCGTTGCTGCGAGCCAGAAACTCATCGACAAGTTCAGCGACTGCACCGTGAAGGGTATGACAATCTCCGCATCAGGCTTTTACGGACCGCAGGGACGTGTTCTTCGCATGCCTCTCGCCATGCCGGACATGGTGGACAAGTTCGAGAGCTTCGAGTATGAGGGCCACCGTATCACCAACTTCGAGATGGAAGGCTCGGCTGTGGCCGGCATAGCAGCCCATCTTGGGCATCACGCCGGCACCGTCTGCTGCGCCATTGCCAACAGGCACATCGGCAGCAGCAATCCGGATTACAAGCCGCAGGTGCGGAAGTTGGTTGAATTGTGCTTGACAAAAATGTCTGAACTATAATTGAAGGGGCGCCTAAGAGGCTATCTGCTTCGTTGCAAAAGCCCTCGAAATCCTCACCCTCTTGTTGACCCCTCCCGTCCCCTCGAAGGGGAAGTGGTGCTCCGCGAGACCCTATCCCACAGGCCTGCGCTTCTGTGCGCTACGCACGGCGCTTATGCGCCTTGGGTTGCTGCGGTTTCATCTTCAATGAGCGCCTTGCATCTCATCCTTTTATGCAGGCGACCAAAAGTTTTTGTTCTCCTGCCATTTGCCATCCTAACCCCCGCAGACTAATGTCTGCGACCCCTATTAGGGGTACTTCGCGCCTCCGGCGCGGTCCCTTTGGGACTTGTCAGCAGTTTCTTTCAGAGACTCTTTGATGTAGAGTTTAATTGTATAACTCTGACAGGGTGAGGGTTGAGGGCTCGATGCGGGGATCGGTGACGGTGGCGTCTATACTGCGGGCGATGCCGTCGGAGACATTGACTTCGAGAAATTCCATAATGGCGGGAAGATTCTCAAGTCCGGAGCCGGCAATCTCGTGGCGGGCACCCTCGTAGCGGTAGATACAATGATTGTAGCCGTTCTTGCGGCAGACGGAGGCGATGGTGTTGGAACCGTACCAGCCGATTTTGAAAAACTTCGTCTGCTTATAGTTCACGACCTTGTCGGCCGTGCCATGAAAAAGTAGCATCGGGCATGGGGCCTTTGCATATTTGAGAGCCCCGTTGCGGCTGAGTATCGCCCCGGCGAGTGAGACCACGCCCTTGTAGTTGAACCCTTCGGGGAGAACCTGCGCACAAATGCTTCCGTTGCATATTTCATATTCTGCCTGAAGTACGGAAATCGCGCCGGCTGACGAGCCCATGAGCACGATGTTCCCTGTGTCGATTCCAAGTTCTGCGGCATTGTCGATGATGAAACCGGTGGCGCTGAAAAGGTCTTCCACAGCGATGTGGATGGCGTTGTCAATGGCATCCACGCTTCCGAGGCCTACATTCTTTTGGCCTTTGAGCCCGAGCCTGTAGTCAATCGCTACCACTCTGAGCCCCTCTCTGAGCATCGCGTTGAAAAGCGGCATGCAGTCCTTGTCATCTCGGCTTCCTCCGACAAAACCGCCTCCGAACATGAAGATTACGGTCGGCTTCTCGCGCCCGGTCACGAACTTTGTCGTACCCTTTTCCGGCTCATAGATGTCCATGAAGAGCTTGCATGTATCCCTTTCCGCGAACATGTATGTCCCCTCGGGAATGGGAATATTCGACTTTTTCGTCTGTGCCTTGGTCGGCAGACAGCACAGCGCCACGACGGCGCAGATGAAGATGACTTTCAACGCTTTTCTCATTGGTGTCTGAATTTTGATGGCCCGACAATGCGGAGGCCGTTTTATATGCAGCCCTGATTGCATAATCTGTGCCTTACTGCTTGATTCTCAGGGCATCGCCTCTATTTTCCCGGTCTTGCCTCACTGACTGTTGTGTCGCTTTTGTCCGGAGAGAGCCCTATGTGCAGACGGACTGTTCCTTCCTTGCGGCTCTTTCTGCTCCTGTCGCTGATTATGAACTCGGAGACAGGGTCCTCTACGAATCTCTGTATTACACGGCGAAGCGGACGTGCCCCGTAGCTGGGGTCAAATCCGGCCACGGCTATGAACTTTTTCACGGCTGGAGCGATGTCGAGACTGTAGCCTGTCTCGAGAATCCGCCTCTGTAGCGCCTTTAGCTCGATGTTTACAATTTTCGCAATGCTCTCCGGCGTCAAGCTGTCGAAAAAGATGACCTCGTCGATGCGGTTTATGAATTCCGGCGGGAATGTGCGCCTGAGTGCCTTGTTCAGCACTGTCCTCCGGTTGTCAACGACATTTCTTCCCGATGTCACGAAACCAACTCCACTGCCGTACTCGTCCAACTCGCGGGAACCGACGTTGGAAGTCATTATAAGGATGGTGTTGCGGAAGTCCACAGTATTGCCGTCGCTGTCGGTGAGACGTCCGTCGTCAAGCACCTGCAGCAGAAGGCTATACACGTCCGGATGAGCCTTCTCAATCTCATCCAGAAGCACCACGCAGTAGGGTTTGCGGCGCACTTTCTCGCTCAACTGTCCGCCTTCCTCGTAGCCGACGTAGCCCGGAGGAGCTCCGATGAGACGCGAGACGTTGAACTTTTCCGAGTATTCGCTCATGTCGATACGCACCATATTGTCTTCGCTGTCAAACAGATACTCGGCTATGGCCTTTGCAAGCTGGGTTTTTCCGACGCCTGTAGGGCCGACGAACAAGAAAGTTCCTATCGGGCGGGCGGGATCTTTGATCCCTGCGCGATTCCTCCGAATCGCGCGGACGACGCCGGCGACGGCCTCGTCCTGCCCGATTATCCGCTGCTCCAACCGCGACTTCATCCTCATAAGCCTCAGACTTTCAGACTGCGCCACACTGCTCACCGGAATGCCGGTCATCTTCGACACCACCTCGGCGACGTCCTCCCTGCGTACGGCCTTACCCCCGCGCAGCCGCACCATCGACCCGGCCTCGTCCATGATGTCCAGAGCCTTGTCCGGCAGACATCTGTCCGTCACATACCTCGCAGACATCGACACGCAGGCCTCAAGCGCGTCCTCGCTATAGCTCAGTTCGTGGTACTGCTCATATCTCGGGCACATCCGCTCCAAAATCGACAGTGTCTGCGGCGCCGATGTGGGCTCCACCACAATCTTCTGAAAGCGCCTGTCCAGCGCCCCGTCCTTCTCTACAATCTTGCGGAACTCATCCAGGGTCGTCGCCCCGATACACTGAATCTCTCCGCGGGCCAGCGCCGGCTTTAGGATGTTCGCCGCGTCCAGGCTTCCGGAACCGCCTCCTGCCCCGACCATAGTGTGAAACTCGTCAATAAACAGAATCACGTCCGGGTTGGCGGCAATCTCGTTCATGATTCCCTTGAGCCTCTTCTCGAAGTCACCTCGATAGCGAGTTCCTGCGACGACCGAGGCTATGTCGAGAGAAACCAGGCGCTTGCCCTTGAGAGTCGGCGGAATGTTCCCCGTCGAAATCCTTATGGCAATGCCCTCCACGATGGCCGATTTCCCCACTCCAGGGTCACCGATGAGCATAGCGTTGTTCTTTTTTCTCCTGCCCAGAATCTGAATCACTCTCATAATCTCGTCCTCGCGCCCGACTACAGGATCCAGCCTGTGCTCCTGCGCCGCAGCCGTGAGGTCATAGCCGAATTCGTCCAGCAGGCTCTGTTCCTCATGCCGCGCTTCCCCGGGGGCTTTCCTTCCACCGGTCTCTTCCGTGCTTCCTTCAGCCCCGGCCTCTCCGTTTCCTTCCGGAGCGTTCCCGGATTCCGGGGCGGACTCGCCTCCGAGCAGTCCGAGCTTCGAAAACTCGTCCAGAAGAAAGTCGTAGGTGATTCCGTGTTCCCGCAGGTACATTGTTCCATAACTTGCCATTGCCTTGCTCAGCGCCAACAGCAGGTGCTGCGGCCCGACTACGCTGCAGCCGGACTTCGTGGCTTCAAAAACCGCAATGTTGATGATATTCGTCGTACTCCTCGATAGCGTAATGCTGTCGATGTCGGAGTAGGGGATATGCCGTCCTTCTGAAATCTTGCTGTCTATAAAGTCCTTAAGGTCAGCGAGATCTATTCCGAGAAACCTCATGTGTGCAGCAGCGAGATTTTCTTCGTGGCGAAGTATTCCCAGAAAAAGATGATCCGTCCTGATCATGTAGCTGCCGGTTCGCATCGCCTCCTCCCTCGCATAATTCACGATGGCATTCAGTGTGTCAGAGATTGATACTTTCATATATTTTAGAAACGATATTGCCGCAGAGACGATTTTGTCGCCCCGCTTTTGCAAAATTACGTAAATCTCCGTATATTTGCAAGCTATGCCGTGCCGCTTGACTGATGCGGTCGGTGCATGTTTTTAGAAGGCATATCCTTACTCAAGTTTCGTAGTGCGAAACATCTCTTTTGAGCCCTTGCGGCGAGGGTGGCCGAAAAGTGAAGAAAGAAATTGTAAAATATGGAAAACAACAACGAAGAAAAGATTACGACCGGCAGGATTGAGCAGGTTGACATCGACCAGCAGATGAGGAGCGCGTACATTGACTACTCTATGTCAGTGATTGTCTCCCGTGCGCTTCCTGATGTCAGGGACGGCCTCAAGCCTGTGCATAGAAGGGTGCTTTTTGGTATGGAGGGACTTGGACTTTCCTATTCCGGACAGACCAAGAAATCCGCCAGAATTGTCGGTGAGGTGCTCGGTAAGTACCATCCGCACGGAGACTTCAGCGTCTATGACGCGATGGCGCGTCTGGCGCAGTGGTGGAGTGTCCGCTACCCGCTCGTTTACGGTCAGGGTAACTTCGGTTCAATGGACGGTGACCCTGTGGCCGCGATGCGTTACACAGAGGCGAAGTTTGAGAAAATTACAGAGGACATTCTCGGCGACCTTGACAAGGACACCGTGGACATGCAGAACAACTTCGACGACTCCCTTCAGGAGCCGACAGTCCTGCCGACCAAGCTTCCTCTTCTTCTGCTGAACGGTTCGTCTGGAATCGCAGTCGGAATGGCGACGAACATGGCACCGCACAACCTCTCGGAGTGTTGCGACGGCATCTGCGCCTACATCGACAATCCTGACATCACAGTTGAGGAACTCATGCACTTTATCAAGGGCCCGGACTTCCCGACAGGCGGCATAATCATGGGCCGTCAAGGCATCAAGGATGCGTTCGAGACCGGCCAGGGCAGGATTGTAATCCGCTCAAAGACTGAAATCGAGGTGAGCGAGAGCGGCCGTGAGACCATTGTCGTCACCGAGATTCCTTATATGGTCAACAAGCGTGAGATGATCGAGAAAATCGCGGAACTTGTTGAAACCAAGAAGATTGACGGAATCTCTTATGTGAACGATGAGACCACTCGCCACGGCGTGCGCGTCATCATCCGGCTCAAGCAGGGTGCGAACTCCAACGTGGTGCTGAACAACCTTTTCAAGTATTCTCCGCTCCAGTCAAGCTTCAGCGTGAACAACGTCGCCCTCGTGAACGGCCGTCCTTACACTCTGAATCTCAAGGATCTCATCCGTCATTTCGTCGAGCATCGTCATCAGGTGATTGTGCGTAGGACCAAGTTCGACCTCAAGAAGGCGCAGGCACGTGCCCACATTCTTGAAGGACTGCTCAAGGCACTCGACGTGATTGACGAAATCATCAACATAATCCGTGCGTCAAAGAGCGTGGACGATGCCAAGTCGCAGCTCATCGAGAAATTCGACTTCACGGACATACAGGCTTCCGCAATCGTGGAGATGCGTTTGAGGCAGCTCACCGGACTCGAAAGGGAGAAGCTTCAGAGCGAATACGACGAACTGATGAAATTCATCAAATATTGCATCGACGTTCTCGGAAGTTACGACATGCAGATGGCCGTCGTCAAGGAAGAGACCATGCAGATGAAGGAAAAGTACGGAGACGCGAGACGTACCGAGATTACGATGTCCGCCGAGGAATTCAATCCTGAGGACTTTTATCCGGACGAGGACGTTGTCGTGACGATTTCACACCTCGGATACATAAAGAGGACTCCTCTCACCGAGTACCGCACCCAGGCTCGTGGCGGCGTCGGAATGAAGGGCGCGGCCAAGAGGGATGCGGACTTCATCGAACACATTTATGTTGCCAACATGCACAGCACGCTCCTTCTCTTTACGGAAAGTGCCAAGTGCTTCTGGCTCAAGGTGTATGAGATACCGGAAGGCTCACGGTCATCAAAGGGACGCGCCATCCAGAATGTTCTTAACCTTACGGCGGAAGACAGAATCAAGGCCTATCTCAATGTCCGCAACCTCAAAGATGAGGAGTACATCAACAATAATTATGTGGTTCTCTGCACAAAGAACGGCGTCATCAAGAAGACCACGCTCGAAGCATACTCAAGGCCGCGTGCCAATGGTGTCATTGCCCTCACCATCCGCGAAGGGGACGAGCTTCTTGACGTTGCCCTTACAAGCGGCAGCAGCCAGCTGTTCATTGCCGGCAAGGAAGGTCGCTGTGTGAGATTTGAAGAGTCTGATGTAAGGCCTATGGGTCGTACTGCGGCCGGTGTGAAGGGTATCAACCTCGACAGCGAGAGCAACGAGGTCATCGGACTTCTCAGCTACGAGCCTCAGGCAGAGGATGCTGCGGACCACTCTATTCTCGTTGTAAGTGACCACGGCTACGGAAAACGTTCCGATTTTGAGGAATATCGCAAGACAAGCCGTGGAAGCAAGGGCGTGAAGACCCTTAACATCACCGACAAGACTGGAGAACTTATTGCCATCAAGAACGTTACGGACAACGATGATTTGATGATCATCACCCGTTCCGGTCTTACCATCCGAATGGCTGTCTCTGACATCCGCATCGCGGGCAGGGCAACCCAGGGCGTGAGACTTATCAACATCAAGGACGGCGACTCGATTGCAGCGGTTTCAGTGGTCGCAAAGAGCGATGACGAAGATGAGGTGACCGAGACTCCTGCAGAACAGCCTGTCGATGGCATATCAGACGGGCAGGGAACTCCGGAGACTTCAGAGACTCCGGAAAATGAGGCGTAATTATTGATCAAGTTTCGCAAGTGCGATTTAGAATACCTGCGAAACTTGAATTATTGAATAATATAACACATCAAAATTTGAATATCATGAAGAAGACTTTAATCGCATTGACAGTTCTGCTTTCGTCAGCAATGATTGCAACTGCACAGCAGAAGTCACCCGAGGCGCTGCGTTCAGCCGTAGATAAGGCTGAAACTGCCGCAGAGAATCCTAAGAAGGCAGGTAAACCTGACACTTGGATGAAGATAGGAAAGGCATACGTCGAGGCCTACAACGGCCCGGTGGGACAACTCTGGCTTGGAGCTTCCCAGGCTGAACTTCAACTCGTTACGGGGAACGCACAGCCGCTTTCTGTCGAGACTGTTGACCTTGGCGGCACTCCTTGCCAGAAGCAGGTGTTTGCAGACAAGGATCTCTACTTCAATCAGAATGGTCAGCTCGTTCTCATCAATGTCACGAAGCCTGTCTATGAGGACGCGCTTGCAAAGGCACTTGAGGCATACGCAAAGGCAGGCGAGCTTGATGTGGCCGGCAAAAAGACAAAGCCGATCGTTGCAGCTCTTGACGACATCGCCGCTAAGTACCTTAACGACGGTATGAACGCCTACACGCTCGGCGAACTTAAGGAGGCCAGTTTCGATTTCGAGAGCGCTGCGAGGGCAGCATCAACTGCCCCTTCCAATCGCCTTGACACCACTGCCGTCTACAATGCTGGCTTCACTTCATGGGCATACGCCAACCAGCTTGCAGCCACGGACTCTCTTGCTGCCGTTGCAGAATATCAGCGTGCAAAGGGTTTCTTCGAGTCATGCCTTGCCGCGAAGTACTATTACGAGGGCGGTGAGGTGTTTGCGAAACTCCACGACATCTACAATAAGATCGGAGAAAAAGATGCCGCACGCGAGATTCTTGAGGCTGGATTCCAGCAGTTCCCTGACAGTCAGAGCATTCTCATTTCGCTCATCAACTTCTACATCGAGAACAAGGAAGATCCGAACAAGCTCTTCACTCTCATCGATGCGGCAATCCAGAACGAGCCTAACAATGCTTCCCTCTATTATGTGAAGGGCAACATCTACAATGAGCTCGGCGATAAGGTTTCCGCCAAGGAGTCCTACTACAAATGCGCTGAAATCAATCCTGACTACGAGTACGGCTACATCGGAGCCGGCATCATGTACTACAACGATGCCGTAAACCTTTCCGAGAAGGCATCCAACGAGATGGACGACAAGAAGTACGAGGAACTCGTCTCCCAGTTTGAGCAGTGCCTCAAGGAAGCCATCGAGCCGTTCGAGAAGGCATACGCCATATCAAAGGACGAGAGCATCAAGAACAACGTCGCCCTCTACCTCAAGAACATCTACTACCGTTTCGTCTCCCAGGGAGCTGAGTATGAGGCAGCCTACAAGAAGTACGACGAAATCGTAAAAAACAGCCAGCAGTAAAATCCGCCGGATAAGCGGACTGCTCCGTTACACGAAAGCCCCTGAACCTCCGCAACCGGTTCAGGGGCTTTAGTGTGTGGTCATTTGCAGCGATTTTATTTGGTCGTTTGAAGCAATTTTGTTTGATTCAGCAGATTCGCCGCTATTCGCCGTCGAACGCCTTGACGATTTTTGTTACCAGCGGATGCCGCACAATGTCAGCATTAGTGAAGCTGATGCAGGCGATGCCCTTGATGCCTTCCACGAGTTTCATCCCTCGCAGCAGTCCACTGTCGGACTTATTGGGCAGGTCTACCTGCGAGGCGTCGCCGGTGACGATAAACTTCGCATCACGGCCCATTCGGGTGAGGAACATCTTTAGCTGTCCGAGATTGGTGTTCTGGGCCTCGTCGAGAATCACGCAGGCACGATCGAGGGTGCGTCCTCGCATGTAGGCGAGTGGCGCAATCTGAATTGTTCCGTCAGCGATGAATTCCTGTAGCTTCTTCGGAGGAATCATATCTCCGAGAGCGTCATAGAGTGGCTGGAGATATGGGTCGAGCTTGTCCTTGAGGTCTCCCGGCAAAAATCCGAGTCTCTCCCCGGCTTCCACCGCCGGTCTCGTAAGTATAATCCTCTTCACCTCGCGGTTCTTCAGCGCCCTCACTGCCAGAGCGATGGCGACATAGGTTTTTCCCGTTCCGGCAGGCCCCACTGCAAAAATGAGGTCATTCTCGAAATATGCCTTCACCATCTTCTCCTGCGTGACGTTCCGTGCCTTAATCGGCTTCCCGTCGTTTCCGAACACAATCGGCGCATCCGAGTGCATAATGAATTCCTCTGCGGCATTCCCGCCCTCGAACAGTTCCTCCACATCATAAGCCGAGAGCGACCTCTTGTGCATTCTTTTCTCAATCAGCATGCTGATTTTTTCGTTGAACCCGATGATGTCGTCCTGTGCCCCGTCCAGAAGCAGCTCATTTCCCCGGGCCACCACCTTTAGCTTAGGAAAATAAGCGCAAAGCGCCTCCAAAAGCCTGTTTGCCGGCCCGTAAATTTCAATCGGGTCTATCGCGTCAAGTGTAAGTGTCTTTTTCATGCGCCGCAAAAAATAGCGATTTATTTGCCGATGTGGCTTTTCCTTGTTCCCTTTGACCGGTGAACTGCCGGCGCGTCCTCGATGAACTCGATGTTGTCGCTGTTCAGCCTGATGCCCAGCCACTTGGTGAACTTTTCCTTTTCCACGGACGTCATAGCCTTGCTGGTCTTTGCCACGACGATAATCCTTTTGTCGACATGCAGGCTGTCCGCAGTCACTCCTGCACCGTCACCGATGCTGAGTTCTGTAATCTCCGGCCAGGAATTTATGGCCTCGCGTGTCACCTGGCTGTACGGAATCTCGTTCTTCTTGATCAGTTCTATCTCCGCTTCAAGCCTCTTGATCTCGTTGTCGCGGCGGTTTATCTCGCTGTCGGTGCGTGCGTAGATGCCCTGAAGAAGCTCCTTCTCCACCTTGCTCTGTCCGTTAGTGTGCTCATTGACGACCACCTGCTCCTGCTTGAGGCCGGCAGCCTTCGCGAGTTCGTAGAGATTGTTACGCTCGACTGCGGAAAGTTCCTCGCCCGTTATGAACAGCTCGACCCGACCTCCATCTTCGTGGCTTATCTTATAGTCGTAGATGATGGAATTGCCGAGAGACTTGTTCTGCTGGACGAACCCGATGGCCTTGTCTTCGAAGTTGTTGTTCTTTATGAGATTTACAGCAGACCAGATGCTCGGGACTATGAATATGACCATCACCACTGCAATAATCCACTTGGTCCGTTTCTCCGTCTTGCTGTCGCTGAACTTCATCACATTGAAGCCGAGAACTTTGGTCGCAAGGTAGGTGGCGAGGGCGATGAACACGCAGTTGATAAAGAAGAGGTAGAGAGCGCCGAAGAAATAGCTCATGTTGCCGTTCGCGAGACCATATCCTGCCGTACACATCGGAGGCATGAGAGCTGTCGCTATGGCCACTCCGGAGAACACCGTGCCCTTTTCCTTGCGGCATTGCTCGAATATTCCGGCGCAGCCTCCGAAGAGAGCGATGAGCACGTCATAAATCGTAGGGTTTGTCCTCGCCAGAAGCTCGGTCGGGTTGCTGAGGTTCAGCGGGGTGATGAGAAAGTAGAGGCATGAGGCCACGAGAGCGATTCCCATCATCGTGAGGAGGTTCTTGCCCGAGTCCCTGAAAAGCTTTATATCGTTGATTCCCAATGAAAGACCTATTCCGAAGATAGGGCCCATCAGCGGGGATATGAGCATGGCTCCGATGATGACCGGAATCGAGTTGATGTTGAGCCCGATGGATGCGATGATTATCGAGAACGCGAGAATCCATGCGTTCGGTCCCTTGAAGTAAATGTTCGACCTTATCGACTGCTCGGCCGCGGCCGTGTCCATATGTCCAGACAAGTCCACTATGTCTTTGAAGAAATGTCCAACCTTACCGAAAAATTTCATATATACCTATGTTAAATTATAGATTTTTGAAACACTATGTCGTAAACAGACTGCAAATATATGGATTTTTATCCTAAATTTGCAGATTGCTTTGAACGTGTCATCCCGAGGATGCGCGAAACTGCATCGAAACAGTGTATAACTCAAGTTTCGCAAGTGCGAGCTTGAAATGTTCAAGCAATGCCGAAAAGTTGATGAATATGAAAAGAACTGCCATTTTTGCCTTGACTGCCGCCACCTTACTCGTCTGTGGTTGTGACTTTTTCCGCGGGCTCGCCGGAAGGCCGACAAGCGCGGAGATAGCTGAGAAACGTGTCGCCATAGAAGCTGTGAAGGCGGAGGCCGCGTCCCGTGAGCAGGCACGCCTGGATTCCCTGCGTATTGTGGAGGAGGCTGCGGCGGATTCTCTTGCCGCCCTGTCGAAGCTTGAGACTTTGAATGCAAAGGTTCTTGCTGTTTCAGAAATAGGTGCAGTGTATGGTGATCTCTGCCAGGGTTATAGCATAATTGTCGGTTCTTTCAAATCCGTTTCGAATGCCGGGAGAATGGCTGCAAAAGTGGCGGATGAGGGATATGCTTCTTCGGTGCTGAGGTTCAGCAACGGAATGTCTGCAGTGGCAGTGGAGCCGAGGACAAAGATCGCCGATGCCGTCAGGGTATACGAAAAAGTAAAATCAGAAAAATTCTGTCCGGATGATGCGTGGATACTCAGCAACAATTAATATGAAGGCAAAGCTGCCGAACTTCGGCGGGACAACTGTTTTTATGGTTCTTGCCGTGTTTGCCATGCTTTCTCTCTCATTTCCGGCCTTTGCCCAGTACCGGACTGAAACCGGCTCGTACGAGGAACTTTATGACAGCGAGACCACTGCCGCGCTGCGCCACCACATCCGCTCGCTCAGCTCCGCCGACACAGAAGGGCGTGCACCGGGTTCTGATGGGGAGAAGGCAGCCGCAGAATATGTGGCCAAGGTACTGTCTTCCAAGGGTATCGAGATGCTTGACTTTTCTGCGGGAAACACATTCGGAGTCACACTTGAAAACGGGGATACCCTCACTTCACGCAATGTCATAGGCTACATTCAAGGCAGCGATCCCAAGCTCCGCGACCATTATGTAGTGATAGGTGCACGTCTCGACAACCTCGGCTCTGACAACTACACCGTCGACGGTGTCGCTGTGGAACGAATCTACTACGGTGCGAACGGCAACGCTTCCGGTCTCGCGATGATGCTTGAACTCGCAGGGATGCTGTCGCATAACTCCTTTTCACTGAAACGCTCCGTCATCTTCATCGCCTTCGGAGCCTCCACGCGGACATACGCGGGGGCATGGTATTTTCTGAACAGAGCATTCTCCGAGACGGCGAATATCGACGCGATGATAAACCTCGACTGCATAGGCTGCGGAAACAATGGTTTTTATGCCTACACGGCTTCAAATGCCGACATGAACACGCTCCTGCGAAGCCTTGAGGGGGACCTTCTTCCGATACGCCCTGAACTTACCTCCGCCGAGACCTACCCATCGGACCATAGGGCGTTCTATGCCAAGGAGATACCATCCGTATGTTTCACGACCGGCAAATATCCGGAGCATGGCACGGAGCGCGACACGGAGGCAATAATCGACTATCCGTCAATGGAAAGGATACTCGAATATCTCTATGACTTCTCGACGACTCTCGCCAACACCGGCATACGCCCTTCTTTCTACGAGAAGGTGACTGCCCCGAAGAGGAACGGCGTTGACTATGACGGCGTTATGCCTTACTACGAGTGCGACCGTCGCCCTACTTTCCTTGGCAGCGCAGACCCGAGGCAGTTCCTGTCAAAGTGGGTGTATCAATACCTGAAGTATCCCTCAGCGTCTGTCCGAAACGGCGTACAGGGCACGGTGATGGTGGATTTCATAATTGAGAAAGACGGGCAGATTACAAACGTGAAGGTTTCGCGTTCTGTCAGCGAAGAGCTTGACGCCGAAGCCGTTAAGGTCATTTCCGCTTCCCCGAAATGGAAACCGGGGCGCGTGGACGGCAACAAGGTCCGCTGCTCGATGACTCTTCCTGTCGAATTCCGGCTTGAGAAGAACAGCAAGGGAGGATTCGGGGTGAACAACATAAGGGTTAGGTAGTTGAATTGAATATAAAAAGGTATTAAATATATGGCAGATTACAATTTTAGAGAGATTGAGACACGTTGGCAGGCCTACTGGGCTGAAAACCATACGTTTGAGGCTCAGACCGACCCAACGAAACCGAAATATTACGTCCTTGACATGTTTCCTTATCCTTCAGGTGCGGGACTTCATGTGGGGCACCCGCTTGGCTACATTGCGAGCGACATCTACAGCCGCTACAAGCGTCTGCGCGGATTCAATGTCCTTCACCCTATGGGCTACGATGCGTTCGGCCTCCCTGCCGAGCAGTATGCCATCCAGACCGGAAAGCATCCGGAGGAAACTACGGAAAAGAACATAGCCCGTTATCGGGAGCAGCTCGACCGCATAGGCTTCTCATACGATTGGTCTCGAGAAATCCGTACCTGTGATCCTGACTACTACAAGTGGACTCAATGGGCTTTCCTCAAGATGTTCGGCAGCTGGTATGACAACGACCTTCAGAAGGCGCGTCCGATAGAGGAACTTGAGGCTGCATTTGCCGCAGGCGGCAGCGAGTCCGTCAATGCGGCATGCTCTGAACATGAGCCTTTTACGGCAGAGCAGTGGAATGCCTTTGACGAAAAACAGAAGGCCGCGGCCCTGATGAACTGGCGCATCGCATATCAGGGTGAGACGTCCGTCAACTGGTGTCCGAAGCTCGGAACAGTCCTCGCCAACGACGAAGTCAAGGAGGGTTACTCGGTGCGCGGGGGACACCCGGTTGAGCAGAAGAAGATGACTCAGTGGCAGCTCCGGGTTTCTGCTTATGCCGGAAGGCTTCTCGACGATCTTGAATCTCTCGACTGGACCGACTCGCTGAAGGATATGCAGCGCAACTGGATTGGCCGGAGTCAGGGCTGCGAAATGGTCTTCAAGACTTATAATGGCGAAAAGGAATATGACGTGACGATTTTCACCACTCGTGCGGACACTGTTTTCGGAGTCACCTTCCTCGTGCTTGCTCCGGAGAGTGACTGGGTGGAGAAACTCACTGCCACTGACAGAAAGGCCGAGGTCGAGGCCTATCTCGCGCAGGCACGCAAGAAAACTGAGCGTGAGCGCATTTCACAGACCAAGACAGTCGCCGGCGTGTTCTCCGGCTCTTATGCGGTGAACCCTCTTACGGGCGGGAAGGTGCCGGTGTGGATTTCCGAATATGTGCTCTCCGGCTACGGCACGGGTGCAATTATGGCTGTGCCTGCCCATGACAGCCGCGACTATGCCTTTGCAAAGGCATTCAACCTTCCGATTATCCCTCTTATCGAAGGCTGCGACATCAGCGAAAGCAGTTTCGATGCCAAGGAGGGCACAATGTGCAACTCCGGTTTCCTTAATGGAATGAGCGTTAAGGAGGCCATTCCTGCTGCGATTGACTATGTGGAAAGCCATGGTCTGGGACATCGCAAGGTCAATTACCGCCTTCGTGACGCCATCTTCTCCCGCCAGCGCTACTGGGGAGAGCCGTTCCCGATTTGCTACAAGGACGGCATTGCCACCCCGCTTCCTGAAGACAAGCTTCCGCTTCGCCTTCCTGAGATTGACAAATATCTTCCGACAGAAAATGGAGAACCGCCTCTTGCACGTGCGAAGGACTGGAACTATGAGGGCAATCCTCTCGAAACCAGTACGATGCCCGGTTTTGCCGGCAGCAGCGCCTACTACCTCCGCTATATGGATCCACACAATCCGGACGCTCTCGTGAGCCGCGAGGCAGACGAATATTGGCGCAACGTCGACCTCTACATTGGAGGCACCGAGCATGCCACAGGACACCTCATCTATTCCCGTTTCTGGAACAAATTCCTTTACGACCTCGGTTATGTCTGCGAGAAAGAACCGTTCCGCAGGCTCATAAACCAGGGAATGATTCAGGGCCGCTCTAACTTCGTCTACAGAATCATAGGCACGAACACGTTCGTATCCTACGGACTGAAAGACAAATACGAAACGACGGAAATACACGTCGATGTGAACATCGTGAACAACGATCGTCTCGACACTGAGGCTTTCCGTCGTTGGATGCCTGACTTCGCGGACGCTGAGTTCATACTCGAGAACGGCGAGTACATCTGTGGCTGGGCCATCGAGAAGATGAGCAAGTCGATGTTCAATGTTGTGAACCCGGATATGGTTTGCGACAGCTACGGCGCCGACACCCTGCGCCTCTACGAGATGTTCCTCGGTCCTCTCGAACAGAGCAAACCTTGGGACACCAAGGGAATCGACGGCGTCCACCGCTTCCTGAAGAAGGTCTGGAGACTTTTCTACGACCGTGACGGGCTCATCCTGACGGACAAAAAGGCGACTCCGGCGGAGCTCAAATCTCTCCACAAACTCATAGGAAAAGTCACAGCTGACATTGAGGCATTCTCCTACAACACAGCGATTTCCGCATTTATGATTGCTGTGAATGAGCTCACCGAGCTGGGCTGCAACACCCGCGAAGTTCTTGATCCACTCGTGGTGCTTCTCAGCCCGTTCGCACCTCACATCGCCGAGGAACTCTGGCGAGCTTCGGGACACATCGACACGATAACTTGGGCAAAATGGCCTGAATATGACGAGTCTCTCACAGTGGAACAAAACTGCACCTATGCGGTTTCATTCAACGGAAAGACCCGTTTCACTCTTGACCTTCCGAAGGCTATGCCTAAGGAAGAAGTCGAGGCAACCGTACGCGCAAACGCTCAGACAGCGAAATATGTAGCCGGAGGCAATATCCTTAAGATGATTGTAGTTCCGGGAAAAATTGTTAACGTAGTGGTAAAATAAATCTCCTATGGAAAAGAAAAAGGTTCTGAACATTCTTTGGGACTATCTCGTTCTGAGTTTCGGTACGCTTGTGTACTGTCTCGCCTGGACATCAGTACTCTTGCCAAATACGATTCCGAGCGGCGGTCTGACCGGTGCCTGCGCCATTCTCCAATATGGTACGGGCATTCCGATGTCATATTCGTTTTTCGTCATCAACACCATTCTCATCATCCTCGGAACGATAATTATGGGAAAAGGATTCGGATTCAGGACGGTATATGCCTATCTCCTCTCATCCCTCTTCCTCTATCTCATACCAAAATATCTCCCCGGATTTGTCATTCATCTCGACGAAAAGATGTTTGCGGCTCTGCTCGGCGGATTCATCGAGGCGTTCGGAATCAGTTTCGTCCTCAATAAGGGCGGCAGCACTGGAGGTACGGATGTTATAGCCGTATGTATCAATAAGTTCTGGCCGATTTCCCTCGGAAAAGTCTACCTCTGTACAGACCTTCTCATCATCTTTACGGTGGTATTCATTGACGGTATGGGTGTGACTGATGTGCTTTACGGCTATCTTGCGATGATTGCATTCTCTTTCGGTGTGGATTATTTCACGCTTGGGCCAAAATCGACGGTGCAGGTGCTCATATTCTCGAAAAAATATAAGGAAATCGCGGACCGGCTCATTTCGATGGACAGGGGAGTGACTGCGCTCAATTCTGTGGGCTGGTATTCTGGAGAGGAGAGCAAGGTGCTTCTGGTGATTGTCCGCAAGAGCAATTATCAGGCGGTCGTTAATCTCGTCAAAGATCTGGATGACAAGGCTTTCGTGTCAGTCTCGAATGCCGCGAGCGTGTTCGGCGAGGGCTTTGAGGAAATCAAGTCTGGAGTGTCTAAAAAGAAGAAAAATGTTCCGAAGGTCTATGATGGGGCGAACGCCATTGAAAATAATGCGGAAACTGTTGGAAACGAAAAGATAACTCAAGGAGAATCAAAGTGATATGACGACAAGTACAGTACTGAAAAGCAACGTTTGGACAACAATGAAGGAATATGGGATCATGTCCCTCGGTCTGTTGGTCTATGCAATCGGGTGGACAATGTTCCTTCTTCCGAGCAACCTCGTGGGCGGCGGCGTTTCGGGTATATCAGCGATAATACAGTATGCTACCGGTGGGCATATTCCTATGGGATGGAGTTACTTCGTCATCAATGTCGTGCTCCTTATCTTTGGAATTGCCATACTCGGCAAAGGTTTCGGATGGAAGACAGTGTATGCCATAGCCTACACTTCCGTCCTTCTGAACATATTTCCGGGCATAATTCCTGCGGAATTTCTCAACAACCTTTCCGAGGCCATAGGCCCGCTTCTGTGCACGGTGCTCGGAGGTGTCTTTTCGGGAATCGGAATCGGCTCCAGCATTTCCCAGGGTGGCTCCAGCGGCGGCACGGACATCATCGCGCTGATTGTCTGCAAGTACCGCAACACTTCTCCGGGCAAGTTGATTCTCGCGATGGACGTTGTCATAATCACGGCTTCGGTGTTCTGTCCCTCGTTCAAACCGGACGGAACTGAGGTGGATATTGTCAGCAAGATTGCCAATGCTGCCTACGGCCTGATACTTATCACCGTGAACAGCTACACCATCGATCTTTTCCTTTCCGGTATGAAGCAGTCGGTGCAGGTATTCATCTTTTCCAAGAAGTATGACGAGATTGCCGATGCCATCGCATACGATCTCCGCAGGGGAGTGACGGTGTTTCATTCCATGGGCTGGTACAGCAAGCAGGAGAGCAATGTTCTTATGGTAGTGGCAAGAAAGGCCGACTTGAGCATGCTCCTGCGCTACGTCAAGGCCATCGACCCCGATGCCTTCCTTTCCGTCTCCAATGTCATGGGTGTCTTCGGCCTCGGCTTTGACCAACTGAAAGGTAAAGCCGGCAAGCAGAACAAGAACTGAGTCAAAGGGGATGAAGCCCCGCCATAAAATAATTTTCGAAAAATAAAAACGCAATTTGTTGCAATTTAGCAACAGCAACATACATTTTTTAGAGCGCATACCGCCCTATCTTTGTACCCGCGGCCCGAAACAGTTCCGGACCGCGGGTAACTTCTAAAGCATCGGGAATCATGTTCTCTACTGTAATCTCATCAATTGCGCTCACATCTGCGACACTCGTCTCCGCGGTTGTGATCCTGCGTCCAAAGTTTCTGATAAAACGCCTGAGACTCAACATCTTCTTCAGAAAAGAGCCGGAACTCATAGCCGTCATCTCTGGCGGGATTCTTCTGGTTGTCCTTGACCTTTGCCTCGGACAGCAGGATAGGCTTGCTGCGGACATTGCCATTCCCGCGCTGCCGATGACTGTCCTTCCGCAGGCAGCCGACACAAAGGAAGGAAGACAATTCTTCCGTGGTCTTATAGTCGCCGAGGTCGTTGCCGCAGCGGCATCGCTGCTGTGTTTCTTCGGATTATACCATCCGGCTCTACATGCACTCAGACCCTTGAGCGTGTTCTTCATTGCGGTCTCTTTCTTTGCCATCTTCTTCAGACATCACCTCGCCCGTCTGAAAAGCCCCTCCGACAGACTGACGCCGCTCTCGTTGTCCTCATTGTTCTCAGACGTCATCTATCTGTTCCTGCTCGGATTTTCTCTCATTCTCTCCGCAATGTCCTGCTCTGTGGCGTTGGCCGGGCGGTTCCCGTTTACAGCGGCAGTGGATTCCATTTCATTTGTCTTGGCTTCCTCAGTGTTCATATGTGCGCTTCTCCGTAGGGCAGGCAGCCGGCGTTTCCTCTTTTTTGAGAAATACGAGAAGATGGTCTCCGAAGCCGTACAGGACTGCGTGGGCAGCCGGATTATACGCGCTGACCGGAAAGAAAACCTCTACCGCAGCATCTTCTCCCGCATTGAAGAATATTTCCGCAGCGAGAGCCCGTTCCTTGACACGGATTTGAGTATAGCTGAAGTGTCAGAGCGCATATTTACAAATAAAGTGTATGTCTCGCGGGCGATAAGCGAGTGCGCGGACACAAATTTCTGCCAATATGTCAACCGCTACCGCATAGGCTACGCGATGGACTGTTTCAGGCAAAATCCGGCTCTCCGTGTCTCGGACCTCGCCTACATGTCTGGATTCCGTACCGTCGCTTCCTACAACATGGCTTTCAGACGCGTTGCGGGAGAGATACCTTCGGATTGGATGCGGCGGACGGCCGCGGTCATGAAACGTGGAGTGGGCGGTCTGAACATTGCCGGAGCCGTGGCTGTTTGAATGAAGATTTTGCAGGTTTCACCGATAAGCCGTATCTTTGCAGAAGTCCGGAGGCTGCCGCTTCCGGCATTTCACCGCTTAAACACATTTCTTCAGATGGCTGACGAAAAGATCATTTTTTCAATGAACGGCGTGGGCAAGGTGCTCCCGCAGAACAACAGGGTAATACTCAAGGACATATATCTCTCATTCTTCTATGGTGCCAAGATCGGCATCATCGGTCTTAACGGATCCGGAAAGTCGACGCTGATGAAAATCATCGCCGGCATTGAGAAGCAGTATCAGGGCGAGGTCGTGTGGGCTCCGGGCTATTCCGTGGGCTACCTCGAGCAGGAACCGCAGATGGAGCCGGACAAGACGGTGCTTGAAGTGGTACAGGAGGGCGTGCAGGAAGTTATGGATGTCCTGAAGGAATATGAGCAGGTGAACATGAAGTTCTGCGAACCCATGTCGGACGAGCAGATGAACGCTCTCATCGAGCGGCAGGGAGAACTCACGGAAAAAATAGAGCATCTTGGCGGCTGGGAGATTGACGCGAAGCTCGAAAGGGCTATGGACGCGCTGCAGTGCCCGCCTTCGGATGCACTTGTGGCGAATCTTTCCGGTGGAGAGCGCCGACGTGTAGCTCTGTGCCGGCTGCTTCTTCAGCAGCCTGACGTGCTTCTTCTCGATGAGCCGACCAACCATCTTGACACAGAGTCCATACAGTGGCTGGAGGAGCATCTCCGCCAGTACAAAGGCACCGTCATAGCCGTGACCCACGACCGCTACTTCCTTGACAACGTGGCCGGATGGATTCTTGAACTCGACAGAGGCGAGGGCATTCCGTGGAAAGGCAACTACTCCTCGTGGCTCGATCAAAAGAGCCGTCGTCTCGCGATGGAGGAAAAGCAGGAGAGCAAGCGCCGCAAGACTCTCGAACGTGAGCTCGAATGGGTGCGGATGGCTCCGAAAGCCCGCCACGCCAAGTCCAAGGCCCGTCTGGGCGCATACGAGAAGCTTTCCGCCGAGGACGGACGCGAGAAGGAGGCTAATCTTGAGATCTACATCCCGAACGGACCGCGTCTGGGAAACAAGGTTATCGAGTTTCACGATGTTTCCAAGGCTTACGGCGACAGGCTTCTGTTCGAGCACCTTTCGTTCATGCTCCCTCCAGCGGGAATAGTCGGTGTTATAGGTCCTAACGGAGCCGGCAAGACGACCCTGTTCCGTCTCATTATGGGTCTGGAGAAGCCGGATTCCGGAGATATTGTCATCGGAGACACCGTGAAACTCGCCTACGTTGATCAGCAGCACAAGAGCATAGACCCTGACAAGACTGTCTACGAGACAATCGCCGAAAACTCCGACTTCGTGAAACTCGGCAAGAGGGAAGTGCCTGCAAGGGCTTATGTTTCGCGATTCAATTTCTCCGGTGCAGATCAGGAAAAGCTCTGCGGAGTCCTCTCCGGCGGTGAGAGAAACCGTCTGCATCTTGCGCTCACGCTCAAAGACGAAGGCAATGTGCTTCTTCTCGACGAGCCGACCAACGACGTGGACGTAAACACCATCCGTGCGCTTGAGGAAGGTCTCGAGAATTTTGCCGGATGCGCCGTTGTCATCTCCCATGACCGTTGGTTCCTCGACCGCATCGCGACGCACATTCTCGCCTTCGAGGGTGACTCACAGGTCTATTTCTTTGAGGGCAGCTACTCCGAATATGAGGAGAACAAGAAGCGGCGTCTCGGCAATGAGGAGCCGAAACGCTTCAAATACAAAAAACTGATGGAATAATGGGGCGGGGCGCATAAAAGGCGGCCTGCTGCGTTGGACGTCTTGATGAAATCCTCACAACCATTAGGTTGCTGCGGTTTCATCTTCATCGTCCGCCTTGCATCCCATCCCTTTATGCATCCCCTTTGACTAAGCAGGTTCCTATCTATTTTTTGAACTTACTGAAAAAGAATGCTGAAATGGAGGGGGTGAAGAAAAAGATGAGATGCAAGGCGCAGGTTGAAGTCAAATACCGCAGCAACCCGTCGGTTGTGAGGATTTTGACAAAACCTGCAACGAAGCAGGTCGCTTTTTCTTCATCCCCGTCTCATAAGATAGGACTTCATGAAGTCGTTTAGGTCTCCGTCGAGAACTCCCTGGGTGTCGGAGGTCTCATGGCCGGTGCGGAGATCCTTGACCATCTTGTAGGGGTGCAGGACATAGCTGCGGATTTGCGAACCCCATTCGATTTTCTTCTTCTGCCCTTCGAGCTCAGCCTGCTTTTCCTGACGTTTCTTCAGTTCGAGGTCATAGAGGCGAGACTTGAGAATGCGCAGGGCATTCTGCCGATTGTCGAGCTGCGAGCGTGTCTCGGTGTTTTCGACCACGATGCCCGTCGGAATGTGGCGGACGCGGACTCCGGTCTCCACTTTGTTGACGTTCTGGCCGCCGGCGCCACTGGAACGGTAGGTGTCCCATTCGAGGTCTCCCGGGTTTATTTCAATTTCAATGCTGTCGTCGACGAGCGGGTAGACGAAGACTGAGGAGAAGGTCGTCTGACGCTTGCCTTGGGCGTTGAATGGGGAAATCCTCACCAGACGGTGCACGCCGCTCTCCGCCTTCAGGTAGCCGAAAGCATAGTCTCCCTCCACCTGAATCGTCGCCGACTTTATGCCTGCATCCTCACCCTCGAGCAGGTCGGTGACTGTGGTCTTGTAGCCATTGCGCTCGGCCCAGCGAAGATACATCCTCATCAGCATCGCGCTCCAATCGTTCGCTTCAGTTCCGCCGGCACCCGAATTTATCGTAAGCACAGCCCCGAGCGAGTCTCCCTCCTCTCCGAGCATATTCCTCAATTCCAGTTCCTCGATCTGCTTCACCGCATCTGCGTAGGCCTGTCCCAGTTCTTTCTCTTCTTCGGTTTCCACAGCATCCTCTTCTGCGGATTTCGCTCCGGCGGCTTCCTTCGCAAACTCATAAAGCACGTCCAAATCTTCCACAGCCCCAAGCGCCTTGTCGTAGCCGTCCACCCAAAACTTCAGCCCGGCCGTTTCCTTGAGAAAAGCCTCCGCGGCCTTTGCACCGTTCCAAAAATCCGGAGCCGCTGCCTTTTCCTGCCGCTGTGCCACTTGAGTTCTCTTCCCCTCCACATCCACACATTTTCCCAAAAGTTCGACCCTCTCGTGAAGTTCCTTTATCTGTTCTGTAGAAATCATACCCTATAATTAAAATCTCACAAATATAGCGAATATATCGGATATTCTACGATGATGATGATTTCGTTCGGAGAGTAAAAATTCTTTTGGGATATATCGCCCTTTGTTTGTTGAAAATTTTAAGCGGAAAAGGAGTTTGCCTTACGAATTGTTATCAAAATATCCTAAATTAAAAATATTAGTTTCTAAGTCATTGTCGGACTGAGTTTTCTGCAATGAAAAAAACTGAAAAAATCTCTTGTATTTTTGTTTTGGAAAAGTTAACTTCGCGAGTCAAATTTGGGTGTAGAATATGAATTTAGGGACAAACCTATTGGGAAAGTTTGCACTTTTCTCAATCAGCGTGTTTTTGGTCGGCTGCAATGACCTGAAAGAAAATGATGTAAATGCTGATGACTCGAAAAAGTTGAGCGTCGAGTTTTCACAAAGCGAAGTTTCCATTCCAATAGGAGGTTCGCTTGACCTTCTTGTGAACATATCTCCGGCGAATCGTGCGGGTGAAGTGACGTTCCAGGTAGCAGAGGAAACTGTGGTCTCGCTGGATAAGCAGACTCCTTGCGAGGAAGGCGTTATGCTCCATCTCTCTTCTCACAAGCTCAGCTCCACCACAGTCTACGCATTCCACGAAGCTCTCGCGGAGACTCCGGAATGTGTAATCACAGTCGCTCCAATCGGACTGGAGAGCATTGCCCTCGACAAAGAGACTCTTTCACTCAAAGTTTTCGAGTCAGCGACTCTCAGCGCGAAACTCACCCCGGAGAATGTCACAAACCCGGTTCTCATCTGGAAAAGCGATAATGAGGAAGTGGTGACTGTGGACAATGGAGTTGTGACCGCCCACAAAACGGGAGAGGCTCTTGTCACGGTTTCATTTGACGGCAAGAGCGCATCCTGCAAAGTGGTGGTGACGGCGATTCCTGCCGAGTCTGTCACATTGTGGTTTGACAAGCAGCAAGTGACTGAGAAAGTGATAAGTGAAGGGGAACGTTTCCGTATTGACGCGACAATCCTTCCGGAAGAAGTTACCTACAAGACGATTAGTCGTTGGACTGTTTCTGCGCCGGATATTATAGGCGTAGAACCTATAGTTGTGGAGGGAAATACGATTTCGGCGAATATTGTCGGAAAGAGTGCCGGCGCAGCTGATTTGGTGGCTGAAATTGACCTTGGCGAAGGTGTTGAACCTATTGTGGCAAAATGCCGCATTATCGTGAAGCCGGTTGTTACTCCAACGGATGCACCTCGAATCGGAGATTATTTCTATTCAGACGGAACTTGGAGTTATGGCGGACTCGTTTCCATCAATTCTGACGGAACGGAAGCGGTTTGGCTGACTGGAAAAGAACGCCCGGCGCCTATTGAAGGAAAAACCGTCATCGGAATTGTTTTCCAGACCGACCAGTCAAGAATCTCAGCGGCAGAAAAGGAAAAGGGTTACACCCACGGTTTGGTTATGAGCCTCAAACGTGCTTATAAGCCTAAAGAACTTAAAGACCCGAACAACAAGAATGAAGTTCCGGATTCTCTTACGAGATTTTATGTTTCTGAGTCTTTGGAAAGAAGGATAATCCCAACCGGCAAATCAGGCACATCCTATTATGGGGATATTGACGGGTACACCATTGACAAAAACATCAGAGAAGAGTATCCGGGTGATGAAATAGCGCAGTTTCCGGCACTTGACTGGATTTCGCGCCTGCTTTCTGCCCCGGCTTCGACTTCCGGTTGGTATGTACCTGCAAGCGGGCAAGTTTGGGATTTGCTTGCGAATCTTGGCGGAAACGAAATCGCAGAGCATTTGTTGATTCTCCGGACTTATGATGCGGACGTTACATATATGAAGTTCGCGACATTGACATATAACCCGATTGCTGAACTCAATTCCCATTGGTCATTGGTGCCTCCAAGTATGAAAGAGAATATGTGGCCTGACCGGTCAGGTAAAGATCCTAACTATTTTATGCTGATGACTTCAACACAATACGACGCAGAATCTTTGAGAGTGTTTTGGGTGTCTTCGAAATCCGACGGCAAAGGTGGAGAAGGTGAGTTTGGTCCTATGTGTCAGTGGTTGAACGATGTCTTTCCGTGCTATCCTGTACTTTCATTCTAAGATATATTTTTAATTCATAATGATATGAAAAAAGCTTTATTCACAATTGCAGCTGTGGCGGCGGTGTTCTGCTGCTCCTGCACCAAGGACCTCGAAGACAGAGTAGGGAACCTTGAGAAGAGAGTCGATGTTCTGGAGACTCAAGTAAAAGACAACGTGAACTCAATTGAGCAGCTGCTTGCAACTGCAGCGAAGACTGTCACCGTAACATCGGTGGAAACTGCTGCTGATGGATTGAGTTATACCATAAATTTCAGCGACGGTTCAAAGGTTACCATCAATAGCGGAACCATCGTCGGAATCAAGGAAGTTGACGGCGTACTTTATTGGACCGCCAACGGAGAACTTCTCAAACAGAACGGTGAGAATGTGCGTGTGACCGGAATGACTCCTCAGTTTAAGATTGACAATGGCAAATGGGTCGTTTCTTTCGACGGAGAGACTTGGGCAGATGTTCCTGTGGAACCAAAGGAAATCAGTGTCAAACTTGAAGAGACTCCTGAAGAGTATGTTGTTGTCATCGACGATGTGAAAATTCACCTTACAAAGGAGAGCGCTTTCGCGATAAAGGTCAGCTGTGACGAAAAACCTGGGTTCTCAGGAACAAAGGTCGCATTCAAATACACTGTGACCGGAGCTGACGAAACAACAAAGATTTATGTTGACTCAAAAGGTTACGAATACGAGCTTGACAAAGAAAACTGCGTTCTTTATGTAAGTGTGCCGAAGCCGGAAGACAAGGCTGAATACATTGTTCTCAAGGCAGTGCGCAACAGCGACGGAAAATCCTCTGCACAGTACATCACCATCGTGCTCGAAAGCCGCTACGGTACATTCGGCGGAGTGATTATCAAGGATGCCAATGAATACGAAGAGTGGTAATTAACTCGAGAGTGGTAATTAACTTAAAGACTACAGACAATGAAAAAGATAACATATATTGCAGCCGCGCTTTTGGCATTTGTCGGCTGCGCAAAGCAAGAGATTGTTCCTCAGACAGCGAACTCAAACAATCTTGAGGTTTCTCTCGCAGTAGGTTCTACCAAGGCCGTGTATGATGGCGACAGCCACATCAAATTTGAGAAAGATGACCAGATGTATGCTGCTCTAGCATCGGTGGATAAGCCGACGACCGGTATTGAAATTGTAGGACCTGCCGGTTATGGTACAAGTTGCGTTGCTTCGATGAAAATTGACAATGAACATCTGGATGCTCCTGTGTTTAGCGGAAGTTTTAAGTCAATGGCCGAGGCGGACAAGGCTGAACAGTATTATCTTTATGGCGTATTCCCTTATTCTGCTTTATTTGGCACTTATGCTTCCTTTACACAGAATTTGACTGCTTGGCAGATTAATCTTCCTGCTGACCAGAAAGAGGCTACTCAAAGCAGTTGGTCAAACAAAGCTGACGTTATGCTTATCGCGCCTGTCAAAATTGATGTAACTACATCAGTAAATGCCAATTCAGATAAGTATTATGATGCAGCGGCAAGTTCCACTGTGGAGTTTGCTCACCTTTTCGGCTTTGGAAAGATCAAGTTTGCTGACATTCCTGATGAGTATAAGGATTTGGTTGTCAAGTCTGTAAAGATTGAGACTACTGACGGAAAATACTTGGCCGGCCGATATACTGTGGATGTGACCAAGGATATGGGTGAAATTGTGCCGAAAGAAGGCGGTTATTATAATATGAGTAATACTATCACATTGACCGGTGATGGTGAGACTAAGGTTTCTGACTACACTGCTTGGTTCGTTGCAAATCCAGGCACTTATGATGTCGAGATAACAGTTTCAACAAAGAAGGTTAATTTCATCTTTGACCGTAAGGGACTTGAAATCAAACGTGGCGCCATTGCTGCGCCGACTGTTCATTATAAGGGAACTGACAAGGCAGATATTCTTGATGTGACTCTTAAAGATGGTGAGAGTTGGAGTATGACCAAGTTTGGTTATCAGGATTACCTTAACAAGGCAAATGAAGGTAAGGCCTGGGGTGATGCAGGATCACAAAAGGTGATTTTCTCCATTTCCTATCCTGGCACGACAAACGGTGTTGACCCAACCGGTCTTTATGCAGATGGTGGCGGATATGTGCAGAAACTTGCAGGTAACCTTGTCAATGGCGGAAAGATTGTCCTTGCTTCTGAGAGCGAGTTCAAAGGTATGAAGTATGTGATGATGAACTTGGGTATTTACTCTGCTGATGTCTCTGCCGATTTCTCCGTGAGTGTTGACAATGGAACAAAAGTGGTTGAACTTGGTAAATACACCATTTCCGGAACCAACAAGAGCACTGCCGGAAAGGATTGCTATTTCAAGACAAAAGCTGAGTCAGAAAACGGTGTTTTGATTCTGACTGTTGATAATCTTCCAAAGAACGAAAAAGGTGAGTATATATATACTCAGCCATATCTGGGAGGCATCGTTGTAAATCCGGCACCTGTCATTGAAGTTGAAAGCACTACAATTAAAGTTGCCAAGGAAGCCTCTACAGGAAGCTTTGCTGTTGCCACCTATGCAACAGAAGAAAAACTGACAGTTACTGTAGCAGATGATGCAAAGAGTTGGATGAGCGCAAGCTACGCAGACGGTAAACTTTCTTATACTGTCACTGAAAATGCCGGTCAAAAACGCACAGGTGTACTTACACTTAAGGTCGGTAAGGCTTCAAAGGATGTTTCTGTCGTACAGGCGAGCGCTACTGAAGTTGAGTATAAACTTGCTGTGACAGCGAAAGACCTTAACGCGGCTATCACTGCTGCTAAAGCAGCCGGACAAACTTTCAATGACGTTGACACATTTACTGCTACATTTACAGCAAAGGCTACCGATGGTTCGGACAAGACTAAGGATGTTGAGATTAAGTTTACCAATCTTTATTGCTCAAAAGTCACGGACGAATCATTCCAGGCAAGACCTCTGGCGACTATCGGGGTTACTTCTGAACTCGGCTTTGTTGAAACTGTTACAGTTACTTGTTCGGCCTACACACCAGAGTCAGCAAGTTCGTATTCTAACTTGAGCTTGAAGCTTTCTTCTGATGGCTCAGATTGGAAATACTTTGGTGGTAAATATGAAAAAGGAGAGTATTATAAGAACACATTTACCAACACAGACGAAAGTTATACTTGGTTCCAGATTAATGCGAATCCATTTGGTACTGTAGTCTTCACCTGTTTTGAAGCTGTGTTTATTGTTGGTTGATACAGATGAAATTAAACTCTATTGCAAACTTTTTAAGGACAATTGTGGCCACAGCTTTGACTGTGGTCACAATTTCCGCTTGTGAACCGGTCTCAAACTCGGGCGAAGAACAGGCGGACATCATTTCCATTGTCGGCGCGAAGGTGGTTCAGGTCGATGCTGCCGGGGGAGATGTTGAACTTTCCTACAAGCTCAGCGATGCACCGGAGGGGTCTGCGCTCACTCTGGAGTTCGACTGCGACTGGATTGAGCCGGCTGCGGAAAACTCTGAGGAGGATGCCAAGACTTCGGCACTTGCGGAAACCGGGTCCAACTTCGATGCAGAGAATGTGATAAGCAGCGCCGACATCTTGAAGGTCAGAGTGAATGTAAAGGAGAACGATTCGGCTTCTTCCCGCACGGGAAAAGTCTTTTTCAAGCTCAAGGGAGCGAAGACCGTGTCGCTGTCCGTCCTTCAGAAGGCAAATCCAGACTATATCGTCAACAACCAGATGTCCTTTTCTCTGGATGTGACCGAGATTACGGAATCCACCGTGAAATTCACTGTGGCTCCGAACATTGAGGACTCGTACTACTATTACGGATTCTTCCCGACTGCAGAGTTTGACCGTTTCCCGACGCCGGCTGAGTTTGTGGCATCCACTGTCGCTGATATGAAAGCTTATGCCGAAAAATTCGAGGAAAAGAACGGCTTCAAATTCAATTTGAAGAACTACCTCTACAAAGGCTATCGTTCTACAACTCAGGTGAGTCTGATTCCTTCAACCGACTACTATTTCCTGGCGTTCGACCTCACTCCGGGTTGGGGATATAGCGGAAGGGTTTCGACTAAAAAATTCAGAACCTCTGATGTTCCACCGTCTTCCGGGGCTTTTATCATCAACTATGATCAGAAAAAGGGCATCGTGGGCATCCAACCGACCGAATTTGCTTCAGGAAAATTTGGATTGGGCATTGCAACAGCCGAATCATTGGCGGATTGCAAGTCTCCACGTGGACTTGTCAGCAAGTTTGTGGAAGGAATGGGGTATGATCTGAATTTGTATAATGTCGTCGACGGTTACAGAGGATTGCCGGTTTCGCAATATTCGGACATAGTTGACGGCACGGATTATGTGGCGTTCGCATTCCTCTACAACAACTCCCAAATATCCGAAATCGCGTGGTTGGAGTTTACTTACACAAAGCCTTGATAGATAGGCGCTTATAATTTGGATGCCGGAAGGTATCAATTTAAACATACGGAACGTAATATTATGAAATTTCGTTTTCTTGCAATATCAGTTCTCGCTCTGGCGGTCCTCGAGACAGCCGTTTCTTGCGAGCCGCAGGAGCAGCCCATCGCGACTGATTCTTCTTTTGTATTGGGTACAAATGTGGTCAAAGTCGGTCTGGAGGGTGGAGACCTTTGGCAGAAATACAGAATCGAAGGCCCGAAAGAGGGCAGGACCGCTTCTGTGACAAGTGCGAGCGATTGGATAAGAATCAAGGATGTCTATTCTTCGGAGTTTTGCTTCTCCGTCGCAAAAAATGAAAGCGGGAAAGACCGTATCGGGGAGATTCAACTTGCCTGTGAAGGCACGGAATCTCTTCGTTTGCGTGTAATCCAGAGCGGTTCGACGGGCGGAGAATCGGTGTTCAAGAATTTCCTTCTCACTGTGGACGAAATAACGACATCCACCTGCCGCATTCAGGTGAAACCTGTGGATGCCGCAAAGACTTATGTCTATGCTGTGGTGAGAAAGGCTGAATATGACAAGGAAACTGCAAAAAACTACATTGAGTCCAGAATAAAGCAGGTGAAGGAAATGGCCGCACTGAACGGTCAGTCGCCTGCCCTTTATCTCTCCTACGGCTCAGTTGACACAAACACGCTCCCGACCGAGCAGCGGCCTTATCTTTATGACCGTACGGATTTCTATCTCACGGCATTCGACCTGAGTTTCAACCCATCTGACGGAAGTTTCAGCTACAGCGGGGACATCGACCTCCTGCCTTTCACTTCGGCTTCAGCATCTCCGTCATCGATGAAACTTTCCATAGTCCAAAACGGTTCTTTTGTCACAGTCAAAGCAAGCGGTTCAAACGACACATATATCTGTGACTATATGGGACTCAGCGCGTGGGAAGAACTCGACAATCCTGATTTTGCGGCACATCAGTATATTCTCTATGCCAAGAAACTCGGTTATTATAAGTCTTACACCGGAACCCACATCATCGACCTCTCGCAAGACAAGGAGATGGTCAAAGGGGGAAAATATGTCGCCTATGCGGTGGGATACCGCGACAGCGAAAAAGACGGTGGACTCACTACTGAAGTGAAATATTTAGAATTTACTTATTGATATTTTTATGAATTCAGTATCCAGAAGAACGTTTTATCCACTTCTATTGACAGTCTTGGCCGTGACGGCCTCCTGTTCAAAGCAGAATGTGGAGGAGGATGCACCCGAAACGGGAGGGGCTATTGTCATTAACGAGGGCATTGGCGCAGCAGTGAGGGGAGAACTCCTGATTCAGGTGAAACCTGTCTCGACAAAATCTACGGGAAACATTGCTGACGCTACTGCGGGGACCGGCGAAATTGCCGAAGTTCTCGGAGCGAACGGGACATTCCGTCTCGAAAGGCTTTTTCCGGAATGTGGCAAATTTGAGCAAAGAACCCGGGAAGAGGGGCTTGACCGCTGGTATGTGGCAAGTTTCGACAAATCCCTTGAGACTTCTACATTAGTGCGTCAGCTTCGCCGCTGTGCCACAGTGGAATGTATCGAATGCCCGATGGAAATACGCTCTTGCGACGAAGACCCGCTTGCGCCTTTTTCAGCTGTGGCTCAGCCGTTGAACCGGACCAAGGCTATGGTGTCGCGCCCGGCTACCTTCCCTTTCAATGAGAGCGAAGATGCACAGCAAAGGCAGTGGCACTACAACAACAGCGGCTCCGTCTTTGGAAACAGCAGTCTTGTCGGTGCTGACGCAAATGTCTGGCAGGCTTGGACCAAGGCCACAGGAAATCCCGATGTGATTGTTGCGGTGATTGACCAGGGCGTGAAGTATGACCACGAAGATCTCGCCGCAAATATGTGGATTAACCGGGAAGAGATTCCCGGCGACGGGATCGACAACGACGGGAACGGATATGTTGACGACGTCTACGGATACAACTACAACGACAATAAAGGTGAAATCGTCACTTCCGAAAAGCAGTCTCACGGCACCCACGTTGCGGGAACGATTGCTGCGGTCAACAACAACGGCATAGGTGTGAACGGTATCGCCGGCGGTTCGGGCAAGGGAGACGGAGTGAAGATTATGTCTCTCCAATGTCTGAGCAGCGGTGAGAGCGGCGAGTCCGGAGCCGGACTTGCGGGAACAGTGCGGGCGATGAAATATGCTGCCGACAACGGTGCGGTGATTTGCCAGAACAGCTGGGGATATGCAACCAAACTCAGCTGGAACAACTGGACACGCGGAACTTACGGAGCGCTCAGACGTGCGATGGACTATTTCATCAAATACGCCGGAGTGGACGAAAACGGCAACCAGTCCGGTCCGATGAAGGGCGGACTCATCATCTTTGCAGCCGGAAACGAGGCTGTGGGCTACGACTCCTATCCTGCTGCGGACAAGAACGTTGTCAGTGTGGCGGCATATTCCTATCTCGGCACTACGGCAATCTATTCCAACTACGGAACTTGGATTGACATTTCCGCTCCGGGTGGAGACGTTTCGGTCGACAGCAAATATGGCGGAATCTACAGCACCCTTGTCAGTGCCGACGGACAGTCCGACTATGGTTATATGCAGGGAACCTCAATGGCCTGCCCTCACGTGAGCGGAGCCTGCGCCCTCGCTGTTTCATACTACTATGGAAAGGACAAAAGGATGGGGCTCACCCCGGACAAGCTCCGCTCCGCACTTCTCAGCTCGGCTGCTCCGATTAACTCCTCTCTCGCCCCTGCCTATGTGGGAAAGATGGGAGTTGGCAAACTCGACACTTGGAACCTTCTGAAATATATGGACTTCCTCTCCGATATGCCTGATTGTGTCCTCGCAGTGGGGGAGACTGCCTCCATTGAACTTGGAGAGTATTTCCCGTCATTGCAGGTTGTCTCGTACACAGTTTCTGATGAGAAGGTTGTTGATGTTTCACTCGATGGAGACAAACTCATTCTCAGCGGCAAATCCGCAGGAAACTCAGTCGTGACGCTCTCGGACGGATGTGCGCTTTATAAGAAATTTGAAATTACTGTCAGATGATGAGAAAGCCTATTATAGAAACAGTTATACTTGCAGCCCTCTTTGCCGCCATACCTTTTGGTTGTGTGAAAGAGCAGGCTGAACCGGATGTGCTTTCCGGACCGCTTCCGGAGCCGAAGGTGGTTGTCGGCGACATTTCCTGCACATCCTTCAAAGTCTCTTGGGATGCCGTGACGGATGCCGGTTCATATACATATATATTCAACGGCTCTGAGGAAAAGACAACCCGTGACAACAGTCTCGTTTTCGACAAATTGGAGCCAAAGCAGTCTTATTCATTCTCGGTGAAGGCAAATGCGGGCAACAACGGCGACCACACGGATTCCAAATTCGTGAATATTCGCGTCGTCACCGAAGACTACAGCGAACTTTCCGCTCCCGAGCCTGTGCTGGTGGCCTCATACAAGTCCAAAACCATAATCCGTTGGAACTCAGTCTACGGGGCAAGTTCATATTCCTACAAAGTCGACAAATACAGCGGTAAAACCTCTTCCAATTCCATTGAAATCGGAGGACTCGAAGGTGCAACGGAATATGTGTTCGAACTCACCGCACATTCTGACGACAAATACATAAATGATTCTCCCGCTGCGCAGCTTCGTTTTACTACACGCCCGGAGTCGGAAGATATTCCTCAGATTATAATGGCCCACGTCGAGACCGGTTCCGACTATTCGAAGTTCAACATCTATGCGCTCCCGGATTTTCTCTACATCTATTTCGGAATCCCGGCAAGCTATTTCGAGCGCTACTCTGACGAAGAAATCCGTGACCGCTATCTCGCTGCATATCTGAAAGTTCTTGAGGACAACGGAGTCGGCATCGCGACAGGAATTTCCCAATATGCGAAGAACGGAACCTCAAGTTATATCGAGAGCCCGCTCTATTCGGAGACTTCATACTACATTGTGGCTTTCGGAGTGAACACTGACGGACAGGCGACCACGCCACTGTATAAGTACAAGACCAAGACTTTGCCTGAGGGCACTGCGCCAATCCCGCCGGTAGAAGGCGCGGACTGGTTCAAACAGAGCCTCTTTCACGCAATTCTCGGGCAGTACAACGCATCCAACTGCCTCTGGCTCAAGTGGCTCGGCAAAGATGTGACAAGTGTGAAGGAAGTCTTGACTTCAACCACTTCCTATCAACTTTATTTCAAGAGTGACCCGGAACTTTTCAAGGCTTTTGTCGAGGAAAAGGGCAATCTCTACGATGACGAGGCGACACTCGGACACATCAATTCGGAGAAGGGCTTCACCACGAGATTCCCCCTTGCCTCTTCCACTTCCTACACTCTCGGCACACTGGCAGAGAATGCCGCTGGGGAGAAGACTTTCGTGGTCAATTCTCTCGCCACCAAGTCCTCCGCCAACTACTACGACTGGGTGCAGGTGACTCTCGGAGCCGACGCATCGGACAAGAATGTACTTGTCGGCGTCTTAAAGTTTGACAATGAACCGGTGGTCGCTCCTATGGCTATGAAACTGAAAAGTTTGAAGTATTATTTCTGCGAGAGTTCGGAACTTAGCGGAATATCCACCGACAAGGCTGCGGAAGTGGTTGCAACTAAGGGGGTTGACTGCACCGATGCGGAATTGGAAATAATCAATATGACGGGTTCGCTTAAACTTTCTTTCGGTAAGGATGGTGCTCCCCTCAAACCTGAGACCGACTATTTCCTGCTCGCCACCTTCACAGAGAGCGCCGGTGATTCTGTCACAAGATTTGCGACAGCAAAGACCGGCAAGGCAGAGGAAGGCACAAAGGCCGTCTTCGGCAAGCCTCGTGCAAGAGTTGAGTTCAATACTCCGGAGATGATAGACATCTACAGTCCGGTTGTGGGGGATGTATTCTAAAGAGAGAGAAATATGAAGAATAAATCATTATATATCATCGTGTTGTCCCTTCTGTTGAGTTTTACGGCTCTTGCACAGCAGAAGATTACGGTCACCGGCCGTGTCGTTGACAAGGACGGTATGCCGGTGATGAGCGCAGGTGTTTTTGTGAAAGGCACCACAAACGGAACCGTCACCGATTTTGACGGAAATTATGTCTTGAACCAAGTGCCGGTGGATGCGGTTCTGACTGCTTCCAATCTCGGATATGCGGAGAGTGAGCGTCCGGTCGACGGCAAAACTGTGGTTGATTTCGTTCTGCAGGATGAGGCGGTCGTGCTGGACGACGTGATTGTCGTGGCTTACGGTACAGCGAAGAAGGAGTCCTTCACCGGTTCTGCCAGCGTGGTGAAGGGTGAGGAACTGGGCAAACGTCCGGTGGGTCACCTTACCAAATCATTTGAAGGAACGGTTGCCGGTGTCACGGTCACATCCGGTGGCGGACAGCCTGGAGAAGGTTCTGCGATTATGGTGCGTGGAATCGGTTCTGTAAATGCTTCTTCATCACCTCTTTATGTTGTGGATGGGGTTCCTTATGACGGAGCCATCAGTTCCATCAACCCTGCCGACATCGAGACAATGACTGTCCTCAAGGATGCCTCTGCAGGTGCTCTCTACGGAGCGAGGGGTGCAAATGGCGTGATTGTCATCACCACAAAGAAAGGTAACGCAGACAGGGTGAACATCAACTACAAGGGCAATTTCGGAATCGCCTCCCGTGCACTTCCGCGCTACGACCTTGTGGGAATGTCGGACTATGTGGAACTCACCTACGAGGCTCTCCGTAACTCTGTCCGTTATGCAGAGAACGGAGCTCTGGATGATGAGGGCGCGGCAAACTATGCTGCCGAGCATCTGGGCGAAACCATAGGCGGTCTGAAGAATCCGGAATACTACAACCCTTATAAAAACTATACTTGGGAAAATCTCATCGACCGCAGCACCGGCAAAATCAAAGGCGACGCCAAGGCTGCCTGGGATGAGAACTGGATGGACGAAATCAGCAACAACAAGGCTTTCAGGACCGAACATATCCTTTCAGTGAGCGGCGGAACAGAGAAGACAAGCTACCTCTACTCAATGGGTTACTACAAGGAAAACGGTACTCTGCGCAACACCGACTTCGACCGCTTCACCGCTCGTATCAGCGGCGATGTGCAGGCGACCGACTGGTTCAAACTCGGAATGAGCGCCAATCTCGCGCACTCCAAGTCCAACTTCCAGAACGCCAGCGGCTCACAGGTTTCCAATGTCTGGTACACCGCCCAATTTATGGCTCCAATCTATCCGGTCTATCTCAAGGATATGGAAGGAAACAACGTGCTTGACGAAAACGGAAATCTCCAGTACGAATACGGCTCGATTGACGACAACGGCTACGCAAACCGTGTGACGGCACAGGGCTTCAACTCCAAAGCGGAGCTTTTCAACAATAAGGCATATTTCAAACGCAATTCCCTTTCCGCCAGAACTTTCGCAAAGTTCGGCACCACCAGGAAAACGTCCCCGCTCTACGGGCTTGATTTCACGGTGAATTTCGGCCTGGACTTCACCGACTATGGTGCGACTTCGGTCAGCGACAAATACCACGGAAATGCGGCAAAGCAAGGCGGTTCGGTTTCAAAAACCAACACCAGGACAATGAGTTACACTCTCAACGAACTCATCACCTGGCAAAGGACTTTCGGCGACCACTCCATCAACCTTCTCGCCGGTCACGAATACTACCGCTACAACCACAACTATGCGGGTGCCACAAAAAGCGGCATCATTGCCGGCATCGACGAACTCGGTTCTGCGGTGACCACGGTTGCAAATACATCATATTCAAATGATTATGCAATCGAATCCGTCCTCGCAAGAGCAAACTACGGCTATGCCGACAAATACTACTTCGACGCATCCTGGCGTACCGACGGTTCCTCAAGGTTCTACAAGGACAACCGTTGGGGTAACTTCTGGTCTGTGGGAGCCTCGTGGAGAGTCACAAACGAAGACTTTATGTCAGTGACATCCTCTTGGCTGAACAACCTCACCGCAAAGATTTCCTATGGTGTGCAAGGTAACGACAACCTCGGTTCCTTCTATGCCTGGCAGGGCCTTTTTGACTACAGTTGGTCCAACGGAACCCGTCCTGGAGCGGCTGCGACTTCAATCGAAAACAGACTCGTGACCTGGGAGAAGAACGGCAACCTCAACACCGGTATCGAGGCTTCGATGTTCGGGGGACGCCTTTCGACGACCATCGAGTACTACAACCGCCACACGAGGGATATGCTCCTTAACAATCCGCTTGCAATTTCTTCGGGATTCACCGGATTTGACGACAATGTCGGAGCGATGACCAACCAGGGACTTGAGGCGACCTTCCGCGGTGTCATCTTCGAAAGCAAGAATTTCCATTGGGACGCCACAGCGATGTTCTCTTTCAACAGAAACAAAGTCACCGCAATCACTTCGTCCCAGGATGTGATTAACCTCGGCAACATGGTCATCGAGGTAGGGAAGCCGATATATACATTTTATATGTCCAAATCTGCCGGAGTGTCCCCTCAGACGGGAAAACAGCTCTATTACGCCTACTACCGCTACGTGGTCGATGAAAAGAGCGGTTCGCTGACGACGGAAAAATGTGACGAATATGTGACTGACGACGTCGGACTCGCTTCTCTGAGCAAATATTACTATGGCAGCCGTCAGGCTCTGTTTTCCGGAAGTTTTGCTTCCAACTTTACGATTTTCAAGAACTTCGACATTTCATTCCTCACGACATATTCGGTCGGCGGAAAGATTATGGACGGACTCTACGACGGAGCGATGAATGTGATGTATGCCGGAAACAACTGGCACAAAAACAAACTTCGCCGTTGGAGGAAAAGTGGGGACATCACGGACGTCCCTATGGTCGAAATCGGAGGAAACTACTCCTCTGTCGGTGAATCTCTGATTGACGCTTCCTATTTTGCTATCAAGAATATAACTGTCGGATACACACTGCCGACATCCATCAGTTCAAAGGCAAAAATCAAGTCGTTCCGTCTGTTCTTCACAGCCGACAACATCGCCCTGTTCAGCCATCTTGACGGTATGGACCCGCAGGCAAGTTTCATGGGAACGGTTTCCTACAGCTATTCGCCGTCGAAGGTTTTCGCACTTGGTCTGGACATTAACTTTTAGGAGGTATGAAAATGAAAAGAAAAGTCATCACTATATTGACAGTGGCACTCTGCGCCGTTTCCTGTGAACTCGAGTTCGCTCCGACGGATTCAGGCTCGGGAGACGACCTTTTGAAGAATGCGTCGAGTGCCATATCCATCATTGACGGAGTCTACAGGTCGATGTGGACTGCCGGCTGGTCAACCGGTGGAAACGCCCACCAGTGCTTCGGAATCTCGGCATACAATATCGCCCACGAATGTATGGGAGACGATTTCATTATGCAGAGTATGGGAAACGGATGGTTCTGGTATGACCACTGCTACAATGTGAAATCTTTTTATATGTCCGATTCCTTCCGTTCCTACGATGTCTGGTATGCGAACTATACTTGGATTTCCAATGTGAACACCGTCCTTTCTGCATCGGAGACTATGGCGGGAACAACAACGGACCGCAGTTATGTGCTTGGAAGTGCCTATGCCATAAGGGGATTGGCCTATTTCAACCTTGCAAACTGGTTCGCGAGAGCGCCGTACAGCGCCATTCAGGACAAATACAGGTGGCAGGACCCTTGCGTGCCGGTCTACACGGAGCCTACAGACAAGAACTTCATAGGCAAGAAACGCGAAACGCTCGAAGTTGTCTACAAGAGAATCAACGACGACCTTGACGCTGCGATTGAACTGCTCGAAAAAGGAGAAAAATCAGCTCTCGCCGGCAACAAGTCGCACATCAAACTTAATGTTGCGCGTGCTATCAAAACCCGTGTAGCTCTTGCGTCGGGGGATTGGGAGACTGCTCTCAAATATGCGGAACTTATCATCGAATCAAAAGAATTCAAGATTGGCGGCGAGTCCGAACTTATGGGTGGAATGAACGACCTCTCAGCACCCAATGTGATGTGGGGCGCTGGTATCGAGACCACAGAGCAGGCGGGAGGCTATGCAAGTTTCTTCTCGCATATGGACAACGAAAACGGCGACTATGCAAAGGCCTCTCCGAAACTTATCAGTTCTTCGCTTTATAAGCAGATGGCTGCCAATGACATACGTCGAGGATGGTGGGATCCTGAAAACAAGGAGTCTCCATACATCTCAAAGAAGTTCCATTTCACAAACGTGGCGGCCTGGCTCGGAGACTACATCTATATGAGGGTGGAGGAAATGTATTTCGATGCTGCGGAGGCGGCCCTGAGGCTCGGAGACGATGTCAAGGCGCGGGGCTATCTCACGGATGTGATGTCAGTCCGTTGTCCGGGCTACGACGCATCCAGACGCAGCGGCACACTGCTCGGTTCTACGACAAATTCTTGGACAGGCTCCCTTCTTGAGGAAATCCTTATAGAGAAAAGGATTGAACTTTGGGGCGAATTCGGCCGACTGATTGACATCAGGCGTCTGGGACAGGGAATTGACAGGAAGAAGGACGATGGTTTTGCGGACGAGTGCATCACGATGTCCAACCGCAAGAATCTCCGCAACCCGGACAATTACGACTGGGTGCTCACGATTCCTCAGGACGAAATCAGCAATAACCCTAACCTCAATGAGGAGGACCAGAACCCTATATAAGCAGCCCTTGGGACTCGTAATACACGGTAAATGAATAAAAAATGAAAAGAATATTTAGAACAATAGTTTTATCCTCAATCGCTCTCGCAGCGCTTTGCTCCTGCAGTCAGGAACAGCTCGGCGTGATTGCTTCGTCCAACAGTGACGACAATCGGGAAATCCATTTCATCCAGAGCAGTATGGCGAAGGAGTTTCCGAGAGACACGAAAGAGGGTGTGATTGCAGTGACTCTGGCAAGGCAGGGAAACAGGGGAACCTACCGCGTGGTGCTCCAGAAACAGGGAAAGGATGCGGATATGTTTTCACTCCGCGACACAGTGGTGGTTCCTGACGGACAGTATAGTGTGGATGTGCCTGTGCGCGTGGATCTTAGCTCTGTTGTGCTGGGCTCAACGATTGACGTGAATCTTGCGATTGTCGGAAGGGATGCGGAGCTTGGCAAGGACCCTGCGTATATCAGCCAATACAGCGACTTCCTCAAACTCAGCGCGTCTTTCGCCCTGGAGTGGGAGCCGTATATGAGAAAAACTGAAGGCGGTGAAGAAATCCAGCAACTTGCCACCTACTATTTCGGAGGCTACCTCTACGACGGTGTTCAGACCGAAATCCCTGTTGAGGTTGCCACTGGAACGGACAACATCTTCCGCCTTGTCGATTGGGCTGCGGGAGCCAACTTTATGTTCAAGGTTGACTGGAAAAGCAAGACGGTTGTGGTGCCTGGACAGTCAACAGGCTATTATATGGACTCCGAAGGACAGTATGTCTATGTTGCGGACCTCGCGCAGTATGTCGGAAACGAGGGTATGTACAGCAATTACCCGTGCACTTGGGACGGCGCGCAGACGTTCACCGTCAATGTCATCTACTATGTCGAAACCGGCTACTTCGGAATGGGTGAGGAGCGCATTGTCTTTGCGGGAGATCACGATAGCGACCCTGTCATTGAAGTGGAGTACAAAGGCGCGGGAGAATTCCATTTCAACTATAACGCCTTTGCTAAATCCTGCCGTGCCAAGGTGGTTGCAGGCGATATCAGCGAAGATGAAGCGAAGATAAAGGAAGTTTACAAGGAGATTTGTCTCGGAACAGCCGAGGATGTCAGAACTTTCTCAGAGCAAACTCAGGTCTGGACTCCGGAGAGCGTTTCAAACACTCTCGTTGCGGTTCCTTTCGACGAAAAGGGCACTCCGGGCGAGGCTGTGGCAGTCCGTTTTACCTACGACAAAGACGGAACGATTCTGCCTCAGATTCTTAGTTGCGAACTCCGCCCGTCAGATGCCGACCCGTACACAACTCTCGAATGGAAACTCAAGACCAAAAATGTCTCTTCTGTCAGAGTGGTGATGATGAACAAAGATGTTCTCGACTATTATCTTGAGAAATACGACCTTGAACTCATCTACAGCAAGCTCAGCTCTTCTCTCACCGAAGAGAATATTACAGAGGCGAACAGCGAAGCCGGACTCAAACTCTACTATCAGAATGCTGCTGAAGGTGCTGAGTATAAGTTTATTATGGAGGCGAAGAACCAATACGGCGACGTGGTCTATTCTGATGTTTCCGTAAGACTCAATTCTCACGCAGACAAGTTTGAGTCGAAGACCATCGACGACTTTGTGGGTGCCTACCTGATGAGTGCCACTTCCTACGATGATGACAATCAGCCAACGAGTGAAGCCTTCAGGGTGGATGTCGTGAAGACTGGAGAAAACACCGTATCTGTCAAGGGCTTGTGCAATTCGAAGGGATATTCTCCGGCACTCGTGGGAACTTTTGTTCCGGAGGAAAACTGCATCAGACTATATACCCAAAATCTCGGCGTATACAACTATATGAATGTGGTCTTCGGTTTCGTTTCCAACCTCTACACTGCAATTTGGGATCCTAAAATGGCGCTCGAATTCGGTTTCAGCAGCGACGGCAATGTCTATTGGCGTGCGATGGACCGCACATTTGAGGAAGGGGAGACTAAAATCATCATAAACGGCTACAAATTTATGCTCTTCTCCGACGGAAGCTATTCCGGCTATTCGGTGAACAACAAATACTATACTGACCTCATTATGGTTAAATTGTAGAAAAGATATGAAAAATCAGAGATTTGAGGCCCTCGGCATCATGCATTCGCGTCCTGGCGCGAAACCGGTGGAGACATCGAAACGCAAATCAGAAATCTTCGGGCAGGATGTGTTCACGCGCTCACAGATGCGGCGCTATCTGTCCAGATCGGTGTATGACAGCGTCATCGAGGCAATCGAGAACGGGCGAAGGATTGACAGGAGCATCGCCGACCAGGTGGCCGAGGGCATGAAGGTGTGGGCGATGGAGCGCGGCGCGACCCATTATACGCACTGGTTCCAGCCTCTCAATGATTCCACTGCGGAGAAGCACGACGCATTTCTTTCGCCTGACCTTGAAGGGGACTCGTTTGAGTATTTCAGCGGCAATCTTCTCGCCCAACAGGAGCCTGACGCATCTTCTTTCCCGAGCGGGGGACTGCGCAACACCTTCGAGGCGAGGGGCTACAGCGCGTGGGACCCGTCGTCGCCGGCCTTCATAATGGACGGAACTCTCTGTATTCCGAGCATATTCGTTTCCTACACAGGCGAAGCGCTCGATTTCAAGACACCACTTCTCAAGTCCATGGCAGCAATCGACTCCGCTGCCGTCTCTGTCTGCCAGCTTTTCGATAAGGACGTTGCCAAGGTCTATCCGACTCTCGGATGGGAACAGGAATATTTCCTCGTAGATGAGGCTCTTTTCGATGCTCGCCCGGACCTGATGCAGGCAGGACGCACGCTTATGGGTCACACTGCGGCCAAGGACCAGCAGCTGGAGGACCACTATTGGGGCGCAATTCCGGAGAGGGTCGAGGAGTTTATGAAGGACTTTGAGGATGCTGCCTACAGACTCGGTATTCCGGTAAAGACCCGTCACAATGAGGTGGCTCCCAATCAGTTCGAGTGTGCACCGCAATTCGAGGAGGCCAACATTTCGGTCGATCACAATCTGCAGCTCATGTCGCTGATGAGGAAGATAGCGGTGAAACATCACCTGAAGGTACTCTTCCACGAAAAGCCTTTTGCCGGCATCAACGGCAGCGGCAAGCACTGCAACTGGTCCATGGCGACCGACGGCGGGCAGAACCTTCTCGCGCCGGGGCACACCCCTAAGAGCAATATGCAGTTCCTTGCCTTCTTCGTTTGCACGCTGAAGGCTGCAGCCGATTACGGCTCTCTGATTATGGCGTCGATTGCTTCGGAAACCAACTCCCACCGTCTCGGCGGCAACGAGGCGCCTCCAGCAATCATGTCAGTGTTCACCGGAGCGACGCTGAACAAGATGCTGGACTCGATTGAGGAAAAAATCAACGAAAGGAAGCTTTCTCCGGACGAAAAGACAGAGATAAAGCTGGATATAGGCAAAATTCCGGAAATTCTCGTTGACAACACCGACCGCAACAGGACTTCGCCTTTCGCCTTCACCGGAAACCGCTTTGAGTTTCGCGCTGCAGGCTCTTCGAGCAACTGCTCGATGCCGATGATTGTTCTCAATACGGCCGTGGCGGAGGAACTTACGGAGTTCCGCGAGGGTGTAGATGCGCTTGTGGATAAGGGCGTGAAGAAGGATGAGGCCATTCTACAGGTCATAAGGCAGTTCATCATCGCGTCGAAGAATATCCGCTTCGAGGGCAACGGCTATAGTGAGGAATGGGTCGCCGAGGCGTCAAAGAGGGGATTGAGGAGCGCAAACAATGTCACTGAGGCTTTCGGCGAGTATCTGCGTCCGGAGAGCACAGCCCTCTTCAAGAGGTTTAAGGTGTTCAACGACGTGGAACTTGGTGCACGCTATGAAATCAAGAACGAAACTTTTCTCAAAAAGGTGCAGATTGAGTCCCGTGTGATTGCTGACATCGCGGCGAACCATATCATCCCGACTGCCATCCGCTACCAGAACGTCCTCATCGAGAATATCAGGGGCATCCACGAGGTTTTCCCCGACGAACTCGACACCCTTGCGAATGACGAGATAAGTACTCTTCGCGAAATCATAGGGCATGTCAATGCCATTCGTGCGGCTTCGGCGGAGATGACTGAAATCCGCCATCGGCTGAACCGCAACCCGGACATCCCGGCGAGGGCGAAGGGATATGAGCACGACGTCCGCGCCAAGATGACGGAAATCCGGGAGCACATCGACGCGCTTGAGATGATTATCGACGACGATCTCTGGCCACTTCCGAAGTACCGCGAACTTCTCGCCGAACTATAGCTAATAAAGCAAATATTTGTGCCCTTAAGTATTTGTTTTAATTAAAAATCGCCGTACCTTTGTGCCCGCTTTGGGTTTACAGACCGTGACCCGAAAGTTTTAGTAATTATTAATCTTTAAATTTTTTCAAAGATGGCTGAATATTTGGCACCAGAGAAAAAGCAGGAGATTTTCGCGAAGTACGGAAAGTCCAACACTGACACAGGCTCTCCAGAGAGCCAGGTTGCATTGTTCTCCTACCGTATCGCTCACCTCACAGAACACCTCAAAAGCAACAAGAAGGATTTCTCAACCCGTCGTGCGCTTTTGAAGCTCGTAGGTAAAAGACGTCGTGTACTTGATTATCTTAAGGAAATCGACATCGAGAGATACAGGGCAATCGTTAAGGAGCTCGGTCTCCGTCGATAGACGACTTCAGGGAATCGGGGTATATCCGAAAGTGGATATACCCTTTTTCTCGTTTTTTACCTTTTTTACTTGCAGCATATCCCGGCGGCGTTCACAAATTTCAACCTGCGGCGCCACTCGGAAACCAATATATATACACAGTACGCAATAGTTTTACTAATCGGCTCTCATCGGGAGAGGCAGGTTGAACAAAAAATTAATGAACATTATCAACAAGAAAATCGAATTATCCGACGGAAGGGTAATCGAGATTGAGACCGGCAAGCTTGCAAAGCAGGCAGACGGTTCAGTGGTGGTCAAGATGGGCGGTACGATGCTGCTCGCTACGGTGACTGCGGCAAAGGACGCAAAGGATGACGTTGACTTCATGCCGCTTCAGGTCGACTACAAAGAAAAATTCTATTCTGCAGGACGCTTCCCTGGCGGATTCATGAAGAGGGAAGGCAAGGCTACTGATGCCGAGATTCTTACGGCTCGTCTCGTTGACCGTGCTCTCAGGCCTCTTTTCCCAGAGGATTTCCATGCCGAGGTTTATGTGCAGATTACGCTCATCTCTGCCGAGAAGGACATCCAGCCGGACGCCCTTGCCGGACTTGCGGCTTCTTCAGCCCTCGCAGTGAGCGATATTCCGTTCGGCGGCCCAATCTCAGAGGTGAGGGTTGTCCGTATCAACGGGGAATTCAAGATTGACCCTACATACAGCGAGATGGAGCAGGCTGACCTCGACCTTATGGTTGCGGCCACCTACGATAACATCATGATGGTTGAGGGTGAGATGAAGGAAGTCAGCGAGGCTGATATGCTTGAGGCAATCAAATTCGCTCACGAGGAAATCAAGAAGCACTGCAAGGTGCAGATGGAACTCACCGAGGAGTGCGGCAAGACCGTCAAGAGGACATACTGCCACGAGGTGAACGACGAGGAACTCAAGAAGGCTGTGGAGGCTTTCTGCTATGACAAATGCTACGCTGTGGCAAAGTCAGGACAGGACAAGCACGCACGCAGCGATGCTTTTGACGCAATCAAGGAAGAATTTATGCAGACCATCCCGGAGGAGGAGCGCGAGGAGAAGCAGATGATGGTCGACAGATACTATCACGCAGTGGAGAAAACTGCAATGCGCAACCTCATCCTCGACGAGGGTATCCGTCTTGACGGACGTCACTCCACCGAGGTGCGTCCAATCTGGTGCGAGGTCGGCTATCTGCCTTGCGCACATGGTAGCGCAATCTTCACTCGTGGTGAGACTCAAGCGCTTGCAAGCGTGACTCTCGGTACAAAGATGGATATGAAGGAGCTCGATGAGGTTCTCGTTCAGGGCACCGAGCAGTTCGTTCTCCACTACAACTTCCCGCCGTTCGCAACTGGCGAGGCAAAGGCACAGAGAGGCGTGGGACGTCGTGAAATCGGTCACGGAAACCTCGCTTGGAGAGCGCTCAAACCGGTGGTCCCATTGGCTCCGGAAAACCCTTACGCAGTTCGCGTGGTTTCTGACATTCTCGAGTCAAACGGTTCTTCTTCAATGGCCAGCGTTTGCGGCGGATGCCTTGCGCTTATGGACGCAGGTGTCAAAATCAAGAAGCCTGTAGCAGGTGTTGCAATGGGTCTGATTACAGACGCCGACAAGCCTAACGAGCGTTACGCCATCCTCACCGACATTCTTGGTGACGAGGATCACCTCGGAGATATGGACTTTAAGGTGACCGGAACAAAAGACGGTATCACTGCAACTCAGATGGATATCAAGGTCGACGGCCTTTCATACGAGGTGCTTGCAAAGGCACTTGAGCAGGCGCGTCAGGGTCGTATGCACATCATGGGCGAGATGATGAAGACCATCAGCGAGCCTCGTGAGGACTACAAGCCATTCGTTCCGCGCATCGTCCAGATTCGTGTACCTGGTGAGTTTATCGGTGCAATCATCGGTAAAGGCGGTGAGGTCATCCAGAAGATTCAGCGCGAGACCGGCACAGTCGTAACCATCACCGAGGAGCAGAACAACGGTGTCAGCGAGGGTGTTGTTGACATCTTCGGCGACAACAAGGAGTGCATGGACAAGGCTCTCGCATGGATTAACGGCATCTGCGCAGTTCCTGAGGTCGGAGCAGTTTACCACGGAAAGGTCGTTTCCATCCTTGAGTTCGGCGCGTTTGTGGAGATTCTTCCGGGCAAGGAAGGTCTTCTCCACATCTCTGAGCTTGACTGGAAGAAGACAGAGAAGGTTGAGGATGTTCTCGCAGTTGGCGACGAAGTTGATGTGAAACTTCTCGAAATCGACGCGAAGACCGGCAAGATGCGCCTTAGCCGTCGTGCCCTTATGGAGAAACCGGAGGGATATGTCGAGCCTGAGCGCAAACCGAGACCATCCGGCGACCGTGACCGCCGCGATGACCGCAGAGGCGGAGACCGCCGTGACAGCCGTGGACCACGCCGTGACGGTGACCGTCGTGACGACCGCAGGGGAGACCGCCGCGACAACCGTGGACCGCGTCGTGATGTTCCGAAGCCGGAGGCTCCTGAATTTGACGGTAACGAAAACAACAACGACCCAGAGATGTTCTAATCAGGGTGTAATAAATAGCAGAGAGGGGGTGACCAAAAAGTTTTTGGCCACCCCCCTCTTGGTCTTCCTAACCATTTCGCGTCGAAACAACTATCATTACCATTTTTTCGTTACGAAAAAATGGTAATACTAAACTGCTAAAGTACGGTAGCGGAGATGGTTTCCTTTGCAAAAGGAAATAATTGCTATTTTCTTTCCTTTTTATAAGGAAAATGCTATATTTGTGGCAAAGAAAAGAAAAAATGGAACTCAGAAGAACTCTTCAGGCTATCATTTCTTCCCATCAGGAGGAGATGCCTTATAATGACCTCAAACAAAGGAACTTGTCTTTGCCGATTGACGGGGATGACATCATAACTGTCACGGGGATACGGCGTTGCGGGAAGTCGTCATTGCTTAAACTTACAATCAACAGACTTCTTGTCGCCGGTGTACCCAAAGAGAATATACTCTTCATAGAGTTTGATGACGAGCGTTTTTCATCGATGGATGTTTCTGACTTCGACGACATTCTCCAGGCATATCGTGACATATATCCAGGCAAGCCTATGAAGGATGTTTATCTGTTTTTTGACGAGATTCAGTTGATTAAGGGTTGGGAACTGTTTGTCCTCCGGACGTTCAAGAACAGCAGCAGACACATTTTCATAACGGGAAGCACTGCCGAGATGCTCTCTGGGGAGATGGCCTCCGCCCTTAGGGGATGGCCTGACGAGTATATAGAATACACTCTGAATTTCAACGAGTTTCTTCGCTTCCGCAATCTGTCTCCGAATCCATATACGGAAGACGACGCCGCTGTAGCAAGGAGTCAGTTCCATCAGTATTGCGACATCGGCGGGTATCCTAAAGCGGTGCTCGCGGAGAATGAGAGTGCCAGGATAAAGATTCTTCAGTCATATTTCAACACTATGCTTTTCAGGGATATGATTGAACACTATGAGATCAAGTCTTCACCATCTGTAGTCAGATACTTTCTTAAACGTGTATTTGAAAATACGACGAAGCCGACCAGCGTAAACAACATATTCAACGAGCTCAAATCGGCCGGACTTAAAGTCGGAAAGGATTCTCTTTATGAATGGTTGGATTATGCCTGCAGCATATTCTTGATTCATAAGCTGCCGTGCTATACCCGCTCGCTGTTGAAGGAATCCTCTATGCCTGCGAAATATTATGTTGCAGACAACGGATTGAGGAAGGCGGTGCTATATAGCCAGAGCTCGGATGAGGGCAAATCGTTGGAGACCGTCGTGCACTCTTCGTTGCTTCGCGGTCTCGGCAGCGAAGACAGGCTCTTCTATTTCAACGACAATGGTTCAGAATGCGATTTCCTTGTCCAGAAAGGAGATAGAATCGAAGACCTGGTTCAAGTATGCTGGGAACTGACATCGGAAAATCGCCTTCGAGAAATAAAGGGGCTGAAAGCAGCCTCCGAAGCGACCGGATGCAAGTCCTGCCGTATCGTCACATTCGACCAGGAGGAAACCATCGTTCAAGACGGACTGCCCATCAGTGTGATTCCGGCTTGGAAGTGGCTGATGCAATAGCCTGCCGCTGCCACGCTGTCCTCAAGCCATTTCGGAAAGCGCTCAACCGCAAGTCCGTCCTCTATGAGAGATTCAGGCTCATTGCAATAGGGAGGGTAGGAGGACTGAACGGCCGAAAAGTGTTGCGCATAAGCAGCATTTTTTGCAAAAGGTGTTGCGCGTAAACGGCACTTTTTTCTACCCGTTCTTTGGTGGAATTGGCCGAAGAGTTTTTCATCAATGGTGGTGAACTGCTTGTCGTAGATGAAATCCACAAGTATAAGGCAGGGACATCGGATTGGAGCAAAGAGGTAAAAGAGATATACGAACTATTCCCTAAACTGAAGATGATCGTGAGCGGTTCATCCCTCCTTAAGCTCAAAGAAGGTGATGCTGACTTGTCCCGACGTGCGATCAAGTATACTATGCCCGGCCCTCATTCACATTGCGTCTTTCGGGACTCCTTCGAATATGTATCGGAGTAGCCAGTCGGCTACATCCTGTCTTTGATGACGCGGGCGAGGGCTTTGACATCAAACTTCTGAGTTGAAAAGGCCTGCGGGAAAGCAAGGCCGCCTTCTTGTGCGCAGGAGCAAGGAGTGGCTTTGGACTGTTGCCCGCTTGCGGGTTGTTCCGGCAGGGAAAGAAGTTCGAAGCCGAGGGCTGTCGCTTGTTCGAGCAGGAGACGGACGCTTGCCGCTGCCCAGGTGTAGGAGCCGAAGGCGAAGAATTTGCGGTTTTTGACGCCTCTTGCGCTGACAGCTTTCATAAATGCCTCTACAGGTGGAAAGATGCCTCCGTTGTAGGTCGGTGAGCCCAAGATTAGTGTGTCATATTTGAAGATATCCCTGATTGCGGCCGATGGATTCTCGACTCTGAGGTCGTGGACGACATTCGGTACTCCAAGGGCTGTTAGTTCCACAGAGAGTTCGCGTGCGGCTTTTTCGGTGTTTCCATACATCGTTCCGAAGGCGATGCAGACTCCCTTTTCGGCCTCATATCGGCTCAGCCGGTCATATATTCCCACAACTTCCCCGACAAATTTCTCCCAAACCGGCCCGTGAGTGCTGCAAATTCTCCCAACTTCCAGTCCGGCGAGTTTTTTGAGCGCCGTCTGCACCGGAACGCCATATTTTCCGACGATGTTCGAATAATACCGAATCATTTCATCCCGATATATTCCCAAATTCTCGAACTTCCCGTCGCATATTTCTTCAGACTCTGTTGCAACGAAATTATTTCCGTCCGTATCGCCTCCCACAAGCCCCGGAAATCCGAATGTCCCGAAAGCGTCACCGGAGAAAAGAGTCTTTTCTGCCTCATACCAAGTCAGCATAGTCTCCGGCCAATGGACCATCGGCGCCGCGAAAAATCTGAGTGAGGTCTCGCCGAGTGAAAGCTCAGTTCCGTCACCGGCCGTCTGAATCCGTGAAGCGCCAATGCCGTAGTAGCCGTCCAGCATCGGGACTGCGCGTGCGGTTGCGACGATTTTGATGTCCGGATATCTCTCGATGATTGAGGATATTGACGATGAGTGGTCAGGCTCCATATGATTGATGATAAGGTAGTCGACAGCCCGCTCTCCAACGACTTCCCCAATCTTGGCAATAAATTCCTCCTTGAAGGGCTCTTCTACAGTGTCAATCAGGGCAATCTTTTCATCCACAATAAGATAGGAGTTATAACTCACCCCATACTGCAAGGGCCAGAGCCCCTCAAAGAGCGAACATTCCCTATCATTTACTCCGACATAAAATATCTTCTCACCAATTCTTTTCATAAATCAAAATTTTAAAAAGCAAATGTAGTGATTTTTTACGAAAGCCGTTGCACCGTCGTTGTTCCCACGAGTCGCCGAAGACTTAATGCCCCCAAAATAAGTAAAATTACGTATAGGAATAATGTGGCGGATTTCTTTTCTTTGCAGAAATTATATTCGGTTATAAAATTGTAAAAACAGATAAATTATGAAAAGACCATTTTATAGGGCGATTCTTATGGGCGCCGTGGCGGCAGCATTGACATTGTCCGGATGCAAAAAGGATTCTGTTGAGGATGCTAAGGATCCTGATTTGAAATTGAATGAGGAAAGTATTGACCTGAAAATAGGGGAGACTTTCAATCTGAAGGTTACGAATCTGCCTGAGGGCAAAATCAGATGGGTGAGTGAAGATGATGAAGTCGCTACTGTGGATAGGAATGGAGTTGTGACTGGCATTGGTCACGGCCGGACTATTATAGCGGTTTGGTCCAATGACGGTGGAAATGTAGCGAAGTGCAAGGTCTGTGTGCCGTTGAAAATAAATTCGTTGGATGCTCCGATAAATTATTTCCCGGTTTGGATGGGTGCAGATAATCCTATTGAATATCCATTTGCGACCAAGCCTGAGTTTTCTTTTGCGTATGATTTTGTTTGGGAAGGAATCGATGCTGTTTTCCCTGGAGATAAAAGTGGCGACTTTGAACTGGTGATATCTGAGCGAGCCTATATCAAAGGCCTGAAACCGGGTTTGAAATATATTAAGATTACTCCGAAAGACAGTGACAAGGATTTATCCGTGCGTAATACAATAAAGACGTATAAGCATAGGTTTAATATTTATCCGACATATTCTGATTCAGAGTTTGTAGGGGACGGACTTGAAGATGGCGCAGTCATTGATGTCTCGAAACTTGATAAAACTACACATAAGCAACCGTTTTTACTGTTGAGGTCTTGTTCTTTCGACTGGAATGAGGCGGATATGAACAGAATCACTGTTGATGACAATGATATAGCCAAAGTCGGAGGAAGGTACGACAAGCAGGATGTGCTTATCTTTATTGAGCCTGGCACCAAGAAAGGTGAAACTACGCTGACCATTACCAATAACCAGGTAGGCATAAGGGGTATCGTCGAAAATACCTATGTCCGCAAATTCACCTTGCTCGTCCCTTAGTCAACGGTCAAGACAGTAGATAACGCTTGAAGCGCAGGTCAACCTTTGCGATTTTGCGGTGATAGCTGTCGTATAGTGGCTGAAGTTCTGCAATTCGGAACGTATAACTATGGCTTTTATCGTCGGCCCCGAAGGACTTCCTTTAGAGGACTTCTTCAACCTCTATTTGAAGACCCTCTTTCGGAAAAAGCGATAATCTAACAGGACACCGTTAATACACGAACTTTAACATAGTTTATGATTTTGTAAAATACGTTTTATAAATTTGTAAAATATAATTTAGGGGTCTTATTCGAACCGAATCAATTTCATCAATTGCAAGCCCCAAAGACTGCATTCCTTATTGCTGACCATCGGATAAGGTGGTAAATTCTGCAAAGGTGGTAAGAAGTAGTCCCTATTGTCAGCAAACATCTGAAGAACATATTTGAAGAGGGCGAACTCATAGCAGACTCAGTTGTTTCCAAAATGGAAATAACCACTCCTCACGTGGCGATGGATGATGAGTCTTCGTCAGTCATTGCCGACGCGGGTAAAGCGTGTGGGCTTCTTCGACCGCATGGATGAATTCACTAAGGAGGTGGGTGCAGCCAACAGCTGAACCTATGCCACGTATCAATGTTGGAAGACCTTTGAGGACGCTATGAGCGAATAGATACTACGCAAAGGAAGGGAAGGCCTTGAATATAGTTAGAAGAGAGATTAGTTCGTCTTTCAGACCATGCCGCACGAAATTCTTCATCTCGCCTTCGGTGAGCTCACCCAAACCGCTGATCAGACTCTTTTCCGAGATATCCCGGACACTTGCGATGCATTTGTCCAGGTATTTTTCAATGGGCATTTCCATACGGGATTCCACGATTTCTTTATTGATGGATGTCCTTTCCTTCAGGAAGAACCAGCAGTCGAACACGTCTCGGCTTGTGATTTCGGTCCGGTCAAGGAGGGCGCACAGTTTGTGGGCGAACATATCTTCCTTCACCATAACGCGCATCTGGAGACCGAGATAGTTCCGGATTTCATAGTGATTGTCGTAAAGTCGGTTTGATATCTCAATCTTAAGTTTCCGTTCACCAATACCGTAATCAAGTACGATGATGATTCCGTAGTGTTTGATGGCCTCGTCGTGGATCTTGCCATATTTCAGGACAATCTTACGGACGCGTTCATAGACCTCGGTCTCCTTTTCCGGCTCCAGTAGGTTGAAGTCCAAGTCAGTCGAGAAGCGAGGCAGATTGTGAAAGAACATAGTGGCGGTACCGCCCTTGAAGGCCAGTACAGATGAAAGCAGCGCATCGGAGAAGATGTCCTTCAGCAGCTGCAGCATGAAAAATTTATGTTTGTTCGTATCCATTGTTAGAGAATTTTTGAAACCCGCAGCTCGAGCGTTTTGCTATTGTAGATGGGAAGGAGAGAAAGCACCTTCTGTTTGTCCAAGGAGGATGGATTGTCGAAATAGTAATTACTGTCCAGGTATAAAGTATCCAGGAAGGCTCTTTCCGGAGAAGCGATATTAACATTGCCTTCGCAGCTGATGCCTGTTGTGTCAATTAGGATTTCACCCTTGATTTTCCGGTATCGGTACACCTTCCCGTCAATTTCAACGCTCCTGGACAAATTCCCCACAGAGGTAATCTCATCGCTGTACTGGAAGACAATTCCGGCCCGCTGTAGAACATACTCCAGAGAGATGTAGGAAGGGGTATAAAGCAGGCAGGCAAGTTCCTTCTCATCATAACCGGGCTTGGAATAGATTCCCTTCCGAGGATTGAGGATTTCGCCCTTCTTGACATAGCCGATCATCCTGCTCTTCATTGTGTCCCTGTCCAGCCCCTGGCCATAAGCCATAGCGATTCCTTGCATAGTGAAAACACTTGCTTTGTCCTTGTAAAGATCCAAGAGAAGTTGATTTCGTAAACTCATAGTGGTGTTGTGCATTACTTTCAGTTCACAAAAATGCAAAAATATATTGAAAACAGCAAATCTTCCAGCTATAAAGCGAAGACGTCGCCAAAGACTTTAATGCCGTTTGTCGTTTTCTAAGGAAAACCCTCAGGACAATTGCGCACGCGAGGCCAAAAGCCGCCTCACTTTCCAGAGCCAATGCAATAGACAATAATTGACTATCTTTGCAGGCATTTTTGAAACAAAACTATGACGACATCAAAGCAAAGGCGCACCGGACATATATCTCTTCTTCTTTGTAATACTGTTTGGGGAGCGGCGGTTCCCGTTTCGAAATTTATTCTGCTTGGCGGGATTATTTCTTCGACTGTGCTGGCTGACATCCGGATTTTGTCGGGAACAATCCTGTTTTGGCTGGTTTCGCTTGCGATTCCTTCGGAGCGGGCGGCGAAAGTGGATAAAAAGGACTATTGGAAACTTTTTCTTGCGGCTTTCTTCTCGACAGTTTTGGTGCAGCTTTTCTATATGAAGGGAATATCACTTTCTTCACCTGTCGAGGCTTCCATCTGTATGGCTACCTTGCCGATTTGGACCGTGATTATGTCGGCTGTGCACCTGCACGAGAAAGTGAATGTGCAGAAAGTGGGCGGAATACTCTTGGGATTGTCCGGGGCTCTGCTGATTGCTCTTTGGGGCAGTTCTTTTGCTTCCGGACTGTCTGTTTCCTTTTCCGGCGCCGTGTTTTGCCTGCTCTCCCAGGTTTCATACGGCATCTACCTCGTCTTCTTCCAGGACATCATCAAGAAGTATTCTTCCATCACACTGATGAAATGGAAATATCTTTTCGGGGCTTTGATGCTTCTGCCGATTTCGGCGCGTGAGTTCATCCTCACCCAATGGGGCGCAGTCCCTTCAACGGCTTGGTTTGCAATCGCTTTTGTCATATTCTTTTCCACCTTCTTCAGCTATTTCCTGGTGCCGTTCGGGCAGAAATATCTCCAGCCGACAACAGTGGCGATGTACAACTATCTCCAGCCCGTCACGGCATCACTCATCGCAGTTGCCGCTTCCCAAGAGACCTTTGGGCCAGTGAAAGCCCTTGCTATGCTTCTTGTTTTTCTTGGAGTCTGGTTTGTCAGCACCTCCGGGCAGAGAAAAACCGGCGTTTGAAAATCGCAGTCCATTGCCGCTACAACTCGTCGTCGGGGTAGTAGTCGTAATAGTCGGCCAGGTCGTCGAAGTCGATGTCGTTGCGGAGCTGTTCGAGTATGTCCTCGGGTGAGGCGTCGATGTGGATGGGCTTGCCGTTGTTATCGTAAAGTGTCGTGCCAGTGGCCTTGAAGGTAGCCGCTTCAGTGCCGCGTCGTCTTTCCCCTTCGGATGTCCTGGGTTTGTCGGGCAGGCGGTATTCAATCGCGCCGTTAGTGTAGTCGATGTGGCTTATTTCAGAAATGTCCCTGCTGGGGTCGTAGCCGATGAAAGACTCGATTCCTTTTTTCTTCGGCGTCGGTGCGCTTTCTTTCGGTGTGTAGGTCACTATCCAAATGAGAGATATGAAAAAAATGGCGAAGGGAATCTGAAGCCAGTTGAATTCATATTCCTTTATGCGCCGCAGCAATTTTTCCTTTATCGTTGCTTCCTTTTTTGTGGGCTTTCGCCCTTTGGCAGGTCTTCCGTTCATACAAGAAAAGTTTGTGTCAGGCTCTTCGGCTCATTGCATACTAGAGACTTCAAACAAATATATATATGTTTTATTAAATATCAAATAAGGCTTAATATAAATATATATTTATTCGCTTTTTTGAACGTGACGCGATACTCTAATCTTATAGTCATATAGAGTCTTGGGGATGGAGAATATGAGTCTGTGATATAATTGTTGCGAAAATAACGGCAACGATGGGATAGTCATAAATGTGTTGCCGGTAGAGAAATCGTATAGAAAGATTTGGATATTCCGGAGTTTTTGTGCAATTTTGTCAACAAATCAGTTGACAAATGAATGTCGGGAAATACATATTGACACTCGCGGCAAAAGAAGGATATTCGCAGTCGGATGTGGCGCGGCGGACGGGTATATCACGGCAAATGCTGAGCTATATAATTGCCGGTGAACGGAAACTGACGCTGCCTCAGGCCCTTAAGATTGAGTCCTTGTTCTCGCTGAAGACTGGGACGCTTATTCTAATGCAGGATGAAGATTATATTAAAAAATATCAGATTACTCTTCGCCATTCCCTGTGTATGAAACTTATCGAAGTAAATGCGTTTTGGTCATACGACAATGCCGCCGAAGATGATATCTCTGATGAGGACATCATCGAAAAGACATTACTGCTGCTTGATATGGACGACATTTCCCGCCTTTTTGAATTATACTCTCGGAAATTTGTCCGAAAAGTTTGGGAAAGCCGACTTGCATCTCAGGGCGAGTATCTCCATTCCCTCAATATGATGATTGCCCAGTATTATTTTAATATTCAGTCTCCGGAGCAGTTTCTTCGTCGCAGGGAAGCCGCTCATATTCATAAAGTTACTCAAGATGCGTAAGGGACTTACTACAAAAATCGAGGAAGTCATAGACGACATTTCCGGACTGAACTGCATAGGTGGTTATGTGCTTTGTGGAGGCACGGCTTTGGCAATGCAGCTGGGGCATCGTCAGAGCGAGGACCTTGACTTTATGGCTTGGCGAAAATCAAAGGATGAAAAACCTGAGGTTGATTGGCCGGACATTTATCGTGAAATTGAAGGAAAAGTCGGACATATTGACAATATGGAAATTCTTGGCTTCGATCAGGTCATATTTCTTGTGAAAGGTGTAAAACTGTCGTTCTATGTCAGTGATAAGTATGCACCGCCGATGACGGTCTTGCCATATCTGGGGAACATCCGCATAGCTTCAATGGATGCAATACTTGCGATGAAGCTTGAAGTTATGCTCAGGCGAATGAAATTCCGGGACTATTATGATGTTTACTGCATTGTTCGCAGTGGCTTGGACATCGCTGCGGGAATTGACACTGCAATAAAGTATTCGCAATTTCGTCTGAAAAGAAAGAATGTCGTGGCAATGCTCCTGTCCGGCAGCTTTCACGAAGACTCAAATTTTAGGCAACTTGCTCCGATTTACGATGTCACAGAGCCGCAGATGCGTGAATACCTTCTTCGCAAGCTACAAGATGCCGGATTGTAGGATTGCGCTAAATTGTAGTGCCGTAGTCTGTCCGCTTCAATTTGGGAATTTTTGTATATAAAGGGGCAAAAAAGTTGAGCTGATATATGTGGGTTCGGCGCGAATGTTGAATATATGCGGACGCTGCAAACGGTTGCTTATTCCGTTTCCGTGTGTGGTGGAAAATAGTATAAATTAGGTTCAGCATATATGAGTACGAATGAAATCAACAGTCAGGCGTTGGAATATCATGCCTCGTTCCCTGCGGGAAAATTTGAGGTAAAGCCAACAAAACCACTTGAAAACCAGCACGATCTGTCTCTTGCATATACACCTGGAGTAGCCACTCCGTGCCTCGAGATACAAGCCGACGCCCACAAGGCGTACGACTACACAGGCAAGGGGAATCTCGTTGCCGTAATCACGAACGGGACGGCAGTGCTCGGACTTGGGAACATCGGCGCTCTTGCCGGGAAGCCCGTGATGGAAGGCAAAGCTGTGCTGTTCAAGAAACTGTCCGGCGTGGATGCGATTGACATCGAGGTGAACACGACAGACGTGGACGAGTTCTGCCGGACGGTAAGGAACATAGCACCGACTTTTGGCGGAATCAACCTTGAGGATATAAAGGCTCCGGAGTGCTTCGAGATAGAGAGGCGACTCAAGGAGGAGGTCGATATCCCGCTTATGCACGACGATCAGCACGGGACGGCCATCATCAGCGCCGCGGCTCTTCTGAACGCGCTTGAGATTGCCGGGAAGAAGATAGAGGATGTGCGGCTTGTCGTGAACGGCGCGGGGGCGGCTGCCATTGCTTGCACGAAGATGTATGTGAGTCTCGGGCTGCGAAAGGAAAATATCGTGATGTGCGACAGTAAGGGCGTTGTCCGTGCGGACAGGACGGACTTGAACGAATACAAGCGCGAATTTGCAACTGCCAGGGATCTGCATTGTCTTGCCGAGGCGATGGCGGACGCGGATGCGTTCGTGGGATTCTCTAAGGCTGGCACGGTGAGTCGGGAAATGGTGAAGTCAATGGCTGAGCATCCTGTTATCATCGCGATGGCGAACCCCGTTCCGGAAATCGGCTACTATGAGGCAAAGGAAGCGCGCCCGGATGCAATCATGGCAACAGGCCGTTCCGACTATCCGAACCAGGTGAACAACGTGAGCGGCTTTCCGTACATCTTCCGCGGTGCCCTCGATACTCATTCGACGGCCATCAACGAGGTCATGAAGCACGCTGCCGTGAAGGCCATCGCCGAACTTGCAAAGGAGCCTGTTCCGGAGATAGTCTTGAAGGAGGCTGGCGCGGAGCAGTTGCATTTCGGTCCGGACTACATCATCCCGATAGCTCTCGACCCGCGCCTTCTTGATCGCGTCTCCATCGCCGTTGCAAAGGCCGCGATGGAATCCGGTGTGGCACAGACCCCAATCACCGATTGGGATGCCTACAAGGCCTATCTCCGTCGTCGCAGGAAATAGTTACAACAGCATTGCCGCGAAGCCGCAGACGAGGGCCACGAAGCAGTTGAGCAACTTTGCTTTCAGAAAGGCTGACTTGCTTTCGGCGAGGAGCGGAATGGAGGCGTGGCCGTCCTGGGAGATGCTGCTGGCGAGAAGAACCGGGAACGGGACTATGCCGGCTGCATAGAGGGTCACGAAAATCAGGTGCGGACCGGACTCCGGGATTATGCCGACAGCCACCGCGAACAGAATCATCAGGGCGGTGTTGTCGCTTATCCATGAGCCTATGTCAATGAAGTGCATCAGTATGGCGATGGCGGACAGAACGCCGAATGTCCAGAGGAAAATGTTGAGGAAATGTTTTCTTATGACATGATGCCAGAGATGTTCGTCTATGAAATGGTCGGAGGCGAAAATAATGACTCCGAGCATTATGACGCTGAGGCAGGCAAAGAGAACATTCATCCAAGTCTCGTTGAGAAGGTCTATCTTTAGAGTTTGGTGGACGTCGGTGTCTGGAGTTTCTGAAAGCAGTTCCGTATTGTTGTTGCAGCAGTTGTCATGCCCTTCTTCGTGGTCATGCTCCAGAAATCCGAATCCGAGAGCCACTATGAATGCGGCCAAGCCAATCGACAGCACAGCCCGTCTCCACCCGAAATGCCGTTGCCCCCGCGGCTTCGTGTCTTCGTGCTCGTGAATCTCAAATCCCTCATCGCAGCAGCCCTGTTCCTGGACCATCGCGGCATCTCTTTTTTTCTTCCTCAGCCGTTCGCCGGCAAGGTCGGTGAGAACTCCGGTGACGACGGCTATGACAAACAGCACTCCGAACAGAATCAGGGCTTTTTGCGGGAATATCGCGAGCATCATGAACGCCTCGTCGCCCGATGATGCAATCATCATTGCAACGAGTGCGCCGAAACTGAACAGCCCGTGCGTGTAGAGCGAGACCGTTGCAAAGCCGCCGATGCAGCCTGGAATCAGGCCGAGCGTGGCGCCGAACAGCACCTGCCCGAACCGTGTCTTGCGAAGGCGTGAGAAGAACTTGCCGTGAGACTCGATGTTCAAGGCTTCAATCATCATCATCATCACAATCACGAGCCCAGTGATGAGGATGCTGTTGCGGAGGATGTCTATGAGAGTGTGGAAAAACATTCTGAATGGAGGTTATTCACTTGAGTAAGAGGTTGATGAGTGGATGTTGTACAATGCGGGCGTTTTGATGTGCGTCACTCCAGGACTCCGGAGATGAATAGGTTTACTATCGGACGGAGAGGGGAGTTTGTCGTGAGCGTCACGATGATAAGGGTCTCGCCTTTCGGAAGCATTGAGGTGTCGACATGGACGCGCACCTTTCCTTCCTGTCCCGGAGCAACCGGCTGAATCGTCCCGTGGGAGTAGCGCGGTGCATCGGTGTCGCACTTGTAGACTTGAAGGCATCGCTTGCCCTCGTTCGTGAACGTGAACTCTGCATCGATTGTCCTGCCGGCCTTCATCTTTCCGAAAGAATATGTGCTCGTCGTGAACTTCGGCCTCGGGCCGTTGGATTTCTCGGCTTCGGACAGCGAGCTGAAGTTTTCAGTCGTGAAAGCATATATTCTTAGTTTACCGGCCTTTACGCCTTCAGGCAGTCCGGATAGCGAGAATGATCTCACTCCGTCCACGACCGGCACGGCATAGTACCAGTTCTTGCCCCATCTCTTCCGCGATGTCTTCACAGTGCAACTGACTTCGGCTTCACCCCCTGCCGGGATGACTTCCGGAGATACTTTCAGGGACAGGCCGTCACTGATGTCGGCGAATGTCAGTCTGACAGGTTTCTTGCCGAGATTCGCGACCGTGAACTTGTCGCTCCGGCTTTCGCCCTGAAGTATGTTCCCGCATTTGACATCAAGAGTACGGAACCCTATATCCCCGAAACGTTTGGGGAACAATTCGGCCTGCGAGAGTTTCTTTTCGTGGCACACGCCGCGCAGGCGGAGTATCACCGGCTTTTTCGAGTCAGAGAAATATGCAGTCAGATTCTTGTCGAACGGGAGGGGAGCCTCGTTGTTGCTGTATGTGACCGAAATCTTGCCGGTTTCGCCCGGCTTTATCGGAGCCTTTGTCCATTCCACGTCAGTGCATCCGCAGGAGGATACCACGCTGTAGATCGCTACCGGCTCTTTGCCGACGTTCTTGACTGAAAATGAACAGCTTACCGGCCCGCTTCCAAGCAGTATGTCCCCGAAGTCGTGGATGTCGCTGTTCAGTTCGATGTTTCTGCTGACTTTCACCTGTGCCTCCGCCGGGGTCTGCATTGACGCCGCAAGCATCAGGACGGTGACGAAGTGTATGATATTCCGTGTCTTATGTCCTTTCATAATCGTAATGTCTCATCTGTTCTGGAAATCATTGTCTCGGAATGGTGGTGAGGAATGATTCCGAAACGCAAAGATACTTGAAAATATCTTGTAAAAAATCAAAACAGTTTCTAAATTTGCAAGACTTTACGTCTTTGGCGATGCCGAAGCGGAAAGGAGGTAGAATTAACGATTATTTTAAACTCATAAACTTATGGCTCACAAAATCACACAGGACTGCGTAGCTTGCGGTACTTGTCTCAACGAATGCCCTGTCGGAGCGATTTCCGAAGGCGACATCTACAAAATTGATCCTAACGTATGCATTGACTGCGGCACCTGCGCTGACGCTTGCCCACAGGGCGCAATCGTCGCTGAATAAGGAAGTTATCCGTATGAATATGCGGTAGTCTTGAAGGAGGATGGCACTGACGCTGTTCTCCTTTTTTGTTTGGGGCGCACTTTTTGCTCAGTGCGTGCGGCTTCTACCGGAGAATCAGAACCGGCGGGGCCGCATAGAATGTATATAGGAAACAGACTTTTCATATTCGACCTCGACGGCACTCTGATAGATTCCGTCGCTGACCTGGCCGCTGCGGGAAACCACACACTGGAACTTCACGGGTTCCGGACTCATCAACTTCAAGAGTACTATAAGTTTGTCGGGAACGGCATAGGAAAACTGATGGAACGTGCACTTCCGGAAGGCTCGAAGCACCTTGCCGAGTCGCTTCTGGACGATTTCCGCGCCTACTACAATATCCATCTTGCCGACAATACGAAGCCCTATCCCGGCATTCCGGAGCTTCTCTCCTACATCCAGTCTCAGGGCGCGAAGATTGCCGTGGCTTCGAACAAGTACCAGGCTGCCACGGAGATGCTGGTGGGCAAACTTTTCCCGGATATATGCTTCTGTTCTATCCACGGTCAGCGTGACGGCGTCGCCCGCAAGCCGGCTCCGGAGGTTGTCTTCGAGATTGTCGAGGATGCGGACGCAAGGCTCTCCGATGTCATCTACGTCGGTGATTCTGATGTAGATATGCGCACTGCGGCAAACGCCGATGTCTGTGCGATAGGTGTCACCTACGGCTTCTGTCCGGCCGAAACTGTAGCGTCGTTCAAACCATGGAAAGTGGCTTCTTCCGCTGCTGAAATCAAGGCGATTCTTGAGGGCTGAAAAAATATCACTCTGCGATGCAGAAATTTTTTGCCATATAGAAAAATAGTCTTATACTTGCATCGCAATTTGAAAAAGGGAAATTAGATATGGAAACCAAGAAAAGACGTGTAGTCAGCTATGAGAATATGGATGAGGCGCTCGCTGCCGCGTTCAATGAGAAATATCCGAAGGGATTCACGGACTATCTTCCTGATTTGAAGGAATATCCGAAGCCAGACGGAACATCGTTCTATGCCGTTACAATCGAGACGGATGATGCCGTCTGCCTCGTGAAGATCAAGATTCGTACAGACGATGCCGAAGACATCGAAAGGTGGCTCGACAGTGACGACGATGACGATGAAGACGATGCATCAGGCGAGGAGAACGGAGATGCCCTTCCGGATGACAACATCTCCCAATATTCCAGCGGAGACGACGACTCCGCAGAATAGTACGGTCTGTCAAGAAAACATACGCCCCGGCAAAGTCATTCATTCGGCTTGCCGGGGCGTTTGATTTGTTAGAAACCTTCAAAAAATAACCCGCATCCTTGTAGAATGCTGAAGGGTTGTCGAGATAGTAGCTTAATGAGTGACGTAGTTCTTTGGATGCCGGGCAGTTAGATGCATGTCCTCATAGATTTTCTGAATGCGCTCCATGTCGGCCTTCGGGTCTTCGGAGATCTCGAACTTCTGTCCGCGGCCGACGCGTTTGGTGCCCCAGTCAAAGTAGCCGAGGTAGACCGGGCAGCCCACTTCCGTCGCAATCTTGTGAAAGCCTGTCTTCCAGCGCCTTACTGGTTTGCGTGTGCCTTCCGGGGCAAGCGCGAGGTGCATCGTCTTCCGGCTGTTCATCTCATGGACGACGCTCAGCACCACTGACGCCCCGTTTGTCCGGTCGACTGGCACACCGCCCATCTTCCGGATAATCGGTCCGAGCGGCCAGCGGAAAAACTCCTTCTTTACCATGCAATAGGCCTTACCTCCCACCGAAGTGTAATAGAGATAAGATATTGCGAAATCCCATATAGTCGTATGCGGCACACCGAGAATCACGCATTTGTCTTCGGGTACCGGCGGTTCTACAGCTGTCCAGCCCAATGCCTTCAGCATGAAGGCGCAGAATTTTCTCCACATATACCAATTATTCAATCAATTATTCAAGTTTCGCAAGTATTCTAACTTATTGAGAACATTAACCTTATCTCTTTTATCAAACTTTCAAATCCCACGCACTTTTTTCTGTCCACGTTACCCCTCTCCTAAATCCCCTCCCTCGGGGAGGGGACTTACCCTCGCCACAAGGGCTCAAAAGTGGTGTTTCGCACTTGCGAAACTTGAGTCAATTATTCAATCAGCGAGATTAGGGATGTCGTATCAAATGTTTACATCTTCAAGTTCCTCCTCGCTACGAAGATTGCCCCGTATGAAATTCTGACGCTCAATGGTGTTGTCGCCCATGTAGAACTCCATAATCTCGGAGATCGACTCCTCGTCGCTCAGTGTCACCGGGTCGAGTCTCATGCCCTCGCCGATGAAGTCCTTGAACTCGTCAGACGAAATCTCACCAAGTCCCTTGAACCGCGTAATCTCCACGCCTGTCTTGAGTTTGCGTATCGCCTTCTCCTTTTCCACAGCGTCGTAGCAGTAAATCGCTTCCTTTTTGTTGCGCACGCGGAAGAGGGGAGTCTGCAGAATGTAGACGTGCCCGTTGCGGATAAGCTCCGGGTAGTATTTCATGAAGAAGGTCAGCACGAGCATGCGGATGTGCATTCCATCGTCATCGGCATCGGTCGCCACAACAATTCTGTTGTAGCGCAGGTCCGCGACGTCATCTTCCACTCCGAGCGCGTTCAGAAGCAGGTTCAGTTCCTCGTTCTCCGCCACTTTCTTGCGGCTCTCCTTGTAGCAGTTGATGGGCTTTCCTCGGAGGCTGAACACCGCCTGGGTCTGAGCGTCGCGTGCCTTGGTGATGGTACCGCTTGCGGAGTCTCCCTCGGTGATGAATATGCTCGTGAGATCGATCTTCTCCTTGTTCTGCTCGGTGATCCTGTCTCCCAAATGCAGTTTGCAGTCACGCAACTTGCGGTTGTAGATGTTCGTGCGCTTGTTGCGCTCACGGGTCTTCTTCTGGATGCCGGAGATTTCCTTGCGCTCTGTCTCGGAAGCTATGATCTTCGCTTGAATCACAGGCACGATGTCCTTGTGGATGTGGAGATAGTTGTCGAGATTCGTCTTTATGAAGTCGTTGATGAAGGCCCTGATTGTCGGCCCTCTCTCGATTCTGTTCGCTCCGTTTGCGTCCTTCACCGGGTTGCCGTTCTCGTCGAGAACCTCCTGCTCATAGGTGTAGGTCGAGCCGAGTTTGGTCTTTGTCTGTCCCTCGAAGTTCGGCTCCTGAATGCGTATGCTGATGGCTCCTATGACTCCTTGGCGGATGTCCTCAGGAGCATAGTCTTTCTTGAAGAACTCCTTGAGTGTCTTTGCGATAGCTTCACGGAAGGCTGCCAGATGCGTTCCTCCGTCGCGGGTGTTCTGCCCGTTCACGAACGAAGCGATGTTCTCCCCGTAGGCGTTGCCGTGGGTGAGCACGACCTCGATGTCCTCCCCCTCAAGGTGAATCGGAGGATATAGCGGCTCTTCGGAAAGATTGTCGTTCACGATGTCCAGAAGCCCGTTTTTCGACATATACGGCGTTCCGTTCAGCGTGATGGTCAGTCCCTTGTTGAGGTAGCAGTAGTTCTTGACCATCTTTTCGACGAACTCCATATTGAAATGGAAATTTCCGAACATGTCCACGTCCGGAACGAAGCACACGAGCGTTCCGTTCTTCTCCTTTGTGCTGACGTTGTCCTTGTCGGTGACTTCTTCCTGCAGTCGTCCCCTTCTGAAGGTGGCGTTTGCCGTCTTGCCGTTGCGGTAGGCCTCAATGTGGAAATATGACGACAGCGCGTTCACGGCTTTTGTACCCACTCCGTTCAGTCCAACGGATTTTTGAAAGACTTTGGTGTCGTATTTCGCGCCTGTGTTCAGTTTGCTCACCGCGAGCGTCAGTTTTCCGAGCGGAATGCCTCGTCCGAAGTCTCTTACCGTCACTTTTCCGGCATCGTCGATGTCAATCTTCACATTCTTTCCGAATCCCATCGCGAACTCGTCGATGCAGTTGTCCACGACCTCTTTCAGCAGGACATATATGCCGTCCCCCTGATTGCTGCCGTCCCCTAGCCGTCCGATGTACATTCCCGGTCTTTTCCGGATGTGAACCACGTCTTCAAGGGTTCTGATGCTGTCGTCGTTGTATTCGCTAACCGAAGGATTCGTCTGTGCCATATTTCTTTCCTCGTCAAAATCAATGAATCTCACGCTGAACGTGAAAACGTGCAAAGTTACAAAAAACCGCCGAACTTGACAAATCGTCAACTACGGCGGTCGCACTCTTTTCCGTGAGGATTTATCTATCTGCTTGAGTCTGGAAAACTATCGTATCAAGTTTCGCAAGTATTCTAACTTCTTGCGAATATTAAACTTATCTCTTTTATCGAACTCTCAAATCCCACGCACTTTTTTCTGTCCACGTTACCCCTCTCCTAAATCCCCTCCCTCGGGGAGGGGACTTACCCTCGCCACAAGGGCTCAAAAGTGGTGTTTCGCACTTGCGAAACTTGAGTTATCTTATCACATACTCGTTCTCCATACGCGCGTAGGCCTTTCCGGACTGGGCTGTGCTGACGTTGCGGAAGGCTTTCTCAACGGCCTCAAGCGGTGTGCCGGCGAAGATTACCGGAGTGCTTTGCCCCTGGAATGTGGCGAGGAGAGCTTCCCATGTGGTCTGGGCTGCCGGGTAGGAGGCGATGTAGAAATTGTCGAGAGATTCGCTTCCATCTACCGTGTTGGCTGCCTTGAGAAGCGCAGCCTCAAGACCTCCGATTTCATCGACGAGACCGATCTTGATTGCATCGGCTCCTGTCCACACGCGGCCCTGTGCTATGGAATCCACATAAGTCTTGCGCAGGTCACGTCCCTCTGCCACAATGCCTGTGAACTCGTCGTAGATGTGCTCTACGCTCTTCTGCTGATAGGCAATCTCGTCCTTGTCAAGTGCGCGCATTCCAGAGTACATGTCGCTGTGCTTGTTCGAGTTGATGGAAGTCACGTTCACGTGGGCGAGTTCCTTGACGGTTTTGCCGAAGTCAGGGATGAGACTGAACACGCCGATTGAGCCGGTGAGGGTTGTGGCGTCGGAGAAGATGTAGTCGCAGCCGGCTGAAATCCAATATCCGCCGGATGCCGCATAGTTGCCGTAGGAGGCGATGAGAGGCTTCTTCTCCTTGAGGAGCTGGAGCTCTTTGCGAATCTTGTCGGAGGCAAGGACGCTTCCGCCCGGAGAGCTTACACGGAGAACGACAGCCTTCACCATGTCGTCCTCGCGAACAGAGGCGATGATTTCTGCAAAGCGGTCTCCGGCGACATTCTCGACCTCGCGTCCGTCAACGATTTCTCCGTCGGCATAAATGACCGCAATCTGGTTCGTGCTGAACTTAGGCGTGGTCGTCTTTACTGCGACATAGTCCTCGAACGGAATGAAGCTGATGGCGTTGATGTCTTCGGTCATGTAGAGGGTGCAGAGTTTCTGTGCCCTTTGTTCGCGCGTCAGCACATCGTCGGCAAGTCCGTATTTCACGAAATCCTGCGGCTCGTTAAGTTCAAGATTGTCAATCAGTTCGTTGAATTTTGACAGTTCAATTCCCCGCGAAGTTGCAATTTGCGATGCCCAGCTGTTCCAGATGGAACTTATCATCACTTTGTTTTGTTCGTAGTTCTCCGGTGAGATTTGGCTCTTGATATACATTTCGCCGGCGGACTTGTACTTTCCGTGGCGGATGAGCTGCATATTCACCCCGAGCCTATCGAGGATGTCCTTGAGGAAATACATTTGCGAGGACAGTCCGATGAGGGTGTTCATACCGCCTTTGCTGCCGGTGACATAGACTTTGTCGGCTACGCTGGCGAGGTAATAGCTCGCGTTGGACGGGTTCTCCGTGAATGCCACGATTGCCTTGCCGCTGAGCCTGAAATCTGCGAGAGCCTTGCGGAACTCCTCAATCTCGGCAATTCCTCCTGAAATCCCGTCAGGACGAAGATAGATGAATCTGATTCCCGGGTCGGCCGCGGCCATCTTCACTGCCTGCACCGCGTTCCATATTCCGACGCTCGTCGGCTGCGTGCCCTTGGAAAACATTCCGTTAAAGTTGAACGGCTGTTCCTGCTCGCTCAGTACGATGTTTGAGAGATCCATATTGAGTACGCCCTCCTTGGCAATCACCGGTGTGTCCGACGATGACAGCGCGGCAATGGAGCCGATGAAGCTGAACATCATTATTACCCAGATTACCGAGAAAATCAGCATCCCGGCCATCACGGCCAGAAGCATTTTTACAAAATCTTTCATTGTATCTTTACGTTTATTGTTTTTCAAGTCAAATAGTCCCGCTTTGGACGCGGAAAAATTACGCAATAATTCGCAAAGTTATGAAAAATAGGGATATTTCTCAGAAAAAAAGGCTTATTTTAGCACTCATTTCCGCAGAAATGACGACGGACGGGTTCGTCTCAAGGTATTATTCCCGGTCATCGGAGCGGAAAGGGCTGGCAGGGATGCCGAAGCAGTTGAAGAGCGTGGGCACGAACCAGTTTTTCATGCAGTAACGGACCATCACCGGTGTCTTGACCTCATCGGAGCGGACATGAATGACCTTACAGTCATTGTCGTCAATTCGTGCGGTCGCGGGATGGAAAACAAGGTCTGCTCCGGCCAGTTCAAATCCATGAAGGTCAGTGGATATGGGCGAGAGACCCTGAGGACCGCAGCGGAATGTCACTGTCGCCGTGCCGTTCCCGAAGGCAAACGACTCCGCAACTGGAGTATCCACATCTGGGCCGGAGATGCCATAGTCCTTTGTCAGAGCGAGATATGCGAGCCTATGCGCGGGCGTGGCCTTGTCTGCTGCATGAATGCAGTTGGCTTCCCCGACATCAACGGTAGTTGCCATCCCGCTGTGCGGAATCTTCTCTAAAGTCTGAGCCTGTGCCCACATGAAATAGCCGGTCCGAGGGTCATCCTCGGTGCCTCCGTACTTGAACGGGGCTATCTGGGTGAAATAGAATGGCAGGGAATCATCGCCCCACTCATCGCGGAGCATCTTTACGAATGCCGGCTGGAGTCTTCTGTACTGCTCCGGACGGTTGCGGTTGTTGCATCCCTGATACCAGATGAAGCCCTTGACCGTGTATGGAGCCAACGGATGAAGCATGGCGTTGTAGAGACATGCCGGGACAAATCCCTTGAAATCTTTTGGCCAATGTCCGAGTTCGTATGCCCTCATGTCCATTTCTCCCGCGAACTCCTTGTCAAGCAGTTCCTTGCTCATCCATGCCTCTATGCAGCTGCCACCCCATGACACGTTGATGACGCCTACCGGCACACCGAGGACATCGTGGAGTTTGGACGCGAAGAAATATGCGAGCGCACTGGCCTCGGCTACGTCTTTCGGTGTGTTCTCCGTCCATGTCGCCGTGCACTTGTCTCTCACAGTGAGCGAGGTCTCCCTCTTTACGTAACAGTGCCGCACGGGGATTTCCGGCTTCGCGTTCAGTATGGTTTCCGCAGAGCCCTTCACCGGCTGTCCGTTGAATCCCTTGATAGGCATCTCCATGTTTGATTGCCCGGCGCACAGCCAGACTTCGCCGATAAGGACGTTGTCGATGACTGTCCGCTCTCCATCGTCAAGAACGATTCTGTATGGACCGCCGGCCTTGGGTGTCGAAATCCTCGTGAACCATTTCCCGTTCTCATCGGCATACGCCTCAAACTTTGACTTTGACCACGATGCTGAAATCTTCACTTTTTTTCCTGGAGTTGCCTCTCCCCATATCGCTGCCTTGCTCTGCTGCTGGAGCACCATATTGTCGGAGAAGACGGGCGTTGGGATAACCTTGGAGAAAGAAACGGCTGTCCCGATGGCCATGGCGATGATTATGGACAAAAACTTCTGAATATTCATACTTACCTTCAGTGTTATTGAAATATTACCTGTTCGAGCGACTTATTCTCTTCAAATTTGAAGTCCCAGATTCCGCCGAGGGAAATAGCGGCGAGGAAAGTGAGAATGAAATTCATAAATTATTTATTATTATTGTATAGAAGCTTTTTACATCAGAACAAACGACGCCTTGTTCTCAGTCGTAGAGTCCGGTCCTATGAAAACTTCAAATTCTCCCGGCTCACAGACATATTCCATATCCATATTCCAGAAAGACAAGGCATCGCGCTCGATTTCGAAACTCACGGTGCGGCTCTCTCCCGGTTCAAGTCTTATCTTCTCGAATCCCTTGAGTTCGCGCATAGGGCGAGACGAAGATGCGACGACATCGCGTATATACATCTGCACCACTTCCTTGCCGGCTTTTTTGCCGGTGTTTGTCACGACGACGCTCGCGACGACCTTGCCGTCGGACGCTATTTGAGAAGAGGACAGTTCCACTGGCCCATATTCAAACTTTGTGTAGGACAGTCCGTAGCCGAAAGGATAGACGGGATCGTTGCTGATGTCGAGGTAGTTGGAACGGTATTTCCAGAACCAGTCCTCGGGATTTTTGGGTTTGTATGCCGGACGGCCGGTATTCTTCTGCGCATAGTAGAGCGGGATTTGGCCGACTGACTGCGGGAAGGTCATAGTGAGCTTTCCTGACGGGTTCACGTCACCGAAGAGTACGTCTGCGATGGAATATGCCGCCTCAGAACCTCCGAACCAGACATTCAAGATGGATGGAACATTGCGGCTTTCCCAGTCTATGGCAAGGGCTCTACCATCGAAAAGCACGAGCACTACAGGCTTGCCAGTTGCTATAAGCGCCTTGAGCAGGTCTTTCTGTACGTCCGGAATCGTGATATCCGAGCGGCAGGAGCACTCGCCTGACATCTCGGCGGATTCCCCGAGAGCAGCCACGACGACATCCGCTCTGCGTGCGGTTGCGACGGCCTCGGCAATCATTTCCCTCTCGCTGCGGGAATCCCTGACGAGAGTCTTGCCGAACAGCGTGGAGTTCCTTTCGAGCCGCTCGTCCCTTGTCAGATTGGAACCCTTTGCGTATAGAATCCTGACATTGTCGCCGGCAACATCCTTCATTCCTTCAAGCAGGCTGGAATATTTGTCAAGTGTTGCGGCTCCGCACCATGTTCCAGGCATATTTCTGGCGGCGTCAGCGAGCGGCCCGATGAGGGCTATCGTTCCCTTCCTCTCAAGCGGAATCAGGTTGTCCTCATTCTTGAGCAGCACATAAGACTCCGCCGATATTCGGCGTGCGGCTGCCTTGTGCTCTTCGCAGTACATCTTGCTCTCCACATCGTCCGGACGGCAGAACTTGTACGGGTCTCTGAATAGGCCGAGCCTGTACTTAGCCTCAAGCACCCGCCGGCATGCCCGGTCAACATCCTCCATCTTGAGCTCACCTGCTTCGACGGCGGACTTTGCCTGTGTGAAGAAAGTCTCTCCGACCATATCCATGTCGACCCCTGCCTTGAGGGCCTTGACAGCGACTTCGTGATAGTTTCCGACTCCGTGGTCAACGCATTCATTGATTGAAATGTAGTCCGTTACCACAAATCCGTTCCAACCCCATTGTTTGCGCAGAACATCGGTCATAAGCCAGCGGTTTACGGATGCGGGCACGTCATCGACGACATTGAATGAGGTCATGAAGCTTCCGGCTCCGGCATCGGCTGCGGCCTTGTAGCCCACCATATACTCGTTGAACATCTTTTGTCGGCTCATATCCACCGTGTTGTAGTCCCGTTCCGCCTCGGCAGCTCCGTAGAGGGCGAAATGCTTCACGCAGGCCATAATCTGGTCCTCCTTTTCGAAACGGTGGCCGGGCCGTCCCTGATAGCCCCAAACCATAGCTTCGGCTATCCTGGCGTTAAGATAGGGATCTTCTCCGTTTCCTTCCGCAACCCGTCCCCAGCGCGGATCCCGCCCCAGGTCAACCATAGGGCTGAATGTCCAGTTCGTGCCGTCGGCGCTGGCCTCCACTGCTGCAATGTGGGCGGATTCCTCCACTGCTTCCATATCCCATGTGCAGGAGAGGCCGAGTGGAATAGGGAACACTGTCTGATAGCCGTGGATGACGTCCATTCCGAACAGCAGTGGTATTCCAAGACGACTCGAATCGACTGCAAGATGTTGAAGTTCATATATTTTCTTATATCCCCTCGCATTTAGTATCGCACCTGCCTCGCCTTTGATTATCCGCTCCGCGATGTTGAATGACGCTCCGGTTCCCGTGGTCATAGTCCCATGGTCGGGCATGTTCAGCTGTCCCACTTTTTCCTCAAAGGTCATCCTCTTCATGAGTGAGGATATAAAGCGATCCATTTCTCTGTCCTGCGGCGACTTGTCCGCACATGATGTTGCGGCCAGACATAGAGCCGCGGCAACGAATATTTTCAATGTATTCTTCATACGCAGTCTATTTGAACTGAAGCCCTTCCTTTATTTCCGCCCTTTCAAAGCAGTTGCGGAACAGGCAGTTCACGAGGTAATCCTCCATCGCTTTCCTTGCCTTCTCCACATCGATATTTCCCAAGGCAATCTGAATCTGAACCGGAGTGTCGCGCTGGGCCGACACGAAGGCGGAAATCTGCTGCCAGCCTTCCGGAGTGTCGAATCCGAGCAGCGACTCCCAATTGTCCATCTTCTTGAAAGGCCAGTAGGTGTAGCCGATTCCGGAAGACTTCATGTTTGATACAATCTGCGCCGTCATGTCCGTGCCTCCGTTCCAATGCCCGAATTCCCCTATGAAGATGGGAGGCCCGTATTTGTCGCGAAGTTCAGCGTCGCCCTTGACGACCGTGCTGCCGTAGCGGTGGCGCGTCATCAGAATCTTTGAGTCGAAGGCAAGATTTGTAAGAGGCGTGAAATCGTCATAAAAGTTCGCTCCTCCTATGATAAGAATATGATTTTTATCGACTTCCCTGATTGCTGCAGCCGCCTTCTCGAAAGTGGGCTGGAGATATGGGTAGAGGCTTTCATATTCCTTTTTTATCGGTTCGTTGAGGAGTTCATATCCGAGTATTATCGGCTCATCGGCATAGCGGGTCGCGATTTTCTTCCAGATTCTGCAAAATTCCTCCATATTCTCCTCGCTCTCGAACAGCTTCGGATAGCCATCGCTGTCGTCGATGTGAGGGGCACCGCTTTGTCCTCCCGGAGCCACGTGCATGTCCAAAATAAGGTAGAGTCCGGCTTCCTTGCACCAGGACACCACCTTGTCAATGAACTCGAATCCCATTTCAGGGCTGTTGTCACAGAGATAGAAGGTGTCGTTGAACATCTTGTAGGTCAGAGGTATACGTACTGTGTTCGCCCCGATGGAGTTGAGATAGAGAAAGTCGTCGAGAGTGAAGTAATTCTCCATGAAGCGCTTCCACCACGAGTTCATGTACTCGTCGCCTAATATCTGTCTGAAAGCTTTGTCTGTTTCAGTGACGGAGATGTTCTTCAGACCGAACATATATGACTCCGGTGTAAGCCAGTGGTTGAGGTTGACTCCCTTTATCGTGAAACTGCTCCCGTCCGCCTGATAGAGCTGCGTACCCTTGACTACAACGAACTTTCCGGTAGGGTCATGCACTGGGTTCGCGTTTCCCTCGCCCTTGCCGCAGGCGACAGCCAGAACAAGAAGAATGGATGATATTATTCTCTTTTTCATCATATTTTTAATTTGATTTGCCATATACCTTTATTTCCGCTATGCAGCCTTTCATGACGCCGTTGTTACCTTCCTTGCCGTTTGAACCGGCAATCATGACCTTGAGATAGCGTCCTCGGAACAGCCGTGATGGGATGCTCTGTTCCGCATTGCCGCTGTCAACGCTTGCAGCATCGACAATCTTCGTCCAGTTCGTGTGGTCATGAACGGACTGCCCCCATACGGCCGGGTCGTCGCTCACGAAAAAGCTCAGTGCGTTCAGCGCGTTGCCGGACCACATATTCTGACGCCCGATGTACCCGAAGCCAGTGATGGTCTCCGTCCGGCCCATGTCAAAGACAAAGCAGTGGTTTTCTTGACCCTTGCATGGACTTGACGCTTCCCATGAGTAGTGCCAGTAGGAATTTATATCATTGTCTATCATGTAGTACGCGCTGCAATTGCCGCTGTTCTCCCATGGCTCGTGGCAGCATTCCTGCCATTTCCATTCGGTGCGGTCAAATTCCACAGGATACTTTATTGTCGGGTCTATGAGAATGGCGCAGATTCCGTCGGATTCCGACACCTTGAACTGTGACGCGTCCGTAAGCCGGAGTGGGATCATGACTGGCCTTAGCAACTTTGAGATTCCGCCGACCGACACCTTCACGTATGCCTTCTGCCCCGTCGAGTGCAGGGAGACTGATGAAGATGCCTCATAGCCGTCGGCCGGAAGGGCGTAGTCGGTCAGGTTCACGGCATTGTATGTCTTGAGATACTCTTCATCGATGATTACCTTGGCGTCTATGTCCCACCTGTTGTCAAGCGACTTTACCTCTACCGGTATGCTGATTTCCATCTTGTCTCCAGGCCATGTCTCGTCTATTGCCGCGCTGACGCGGTTGAGTCCGGCCCTCTCGAAACCGATTGTAGGGACGATGACATCGCTTATCTCGCACATATATGTAGCGCATTTTTCATTCACAGAAGTGCTTTCACTGCTGAGCCTGAATCCCAGGACATAGCGCGTTCCGGGATTTGACGAGCTCAACTGTGCCAACTTTTCCGAACTGAGGGTGCAGGCGATGACCTTGTATGTCTCGCTTTCAGAGAAATCCAGAACGAGAGGCGTGTCCACGGTGTAGGTATCTTCCGGCAGCATCATGTACCTGACCGAAGCACCGCCGGCATTGAAATTCTCGTCAAGATCGCTCTGGAGGAGTGGGGTCAGTTCTGCGTGTACCCTTGTTCCGATGTCGCTGCCGGCCTTGCAGACGGTGAAGTCGAGCGTGCGGTCGGCGGCAGTTGCATCGATGGTCACATATTCCGTGCTGCTTTCCTTGATGTAGATGATGGTCTTGTAATGTTCGGGGAAGATGTCCATCTCCTTTCGTTCCGAACACGAAATGGCGAGCGCGAGGCAGGCCAATTGTATGAATGGGAATCTTTTCATTTCTTCTGATGTTTAGAAATCATGGGGCAGCATGTCAGTAAAGCGGAGCCTGGACCATCTGCGGGTTGGCATACACCTCGGCATCAGGCACCGGCTGGAGGTACATCCTGTTGTGCCACATATACTGCTGCTCGACCTGCGTCCTGACGTTGAACGAGTCGAAAGAGGGATTCTTCTCCAGAACGTTGAGACCCTGATAGTTGTCGTGTCCCATATATTTTGCACCGTTCACATATCTCCTTATGTCCTCAAAACGCCAGCCTTCAAGATATAGCTCGCAGAACCTCTCTTCCAGCACGGCCTTGAGAAAGGCCTCGGAGCCGCTGACTTCGGCAGCTGTGTATTCCGGGATTCCGGCTCTGCGGCGGATTCGGTTGAGGTAGTCCAGGCCCTCGGTTATGTGCCCGGTGTGAGCACATGCCTCGGCGTACATGAGGTAGAGGTCTGCAAGACGGAAAACCGCCCACGGGTGGTTGGTCATTGAACCGGTGTTGTCGTTGCCCCATTTATCATAGCGAGTGTTCGGGTGCACCAACTTCTTGTTCCAAAATCCTGTTCTGGAATTGTTGTTCACACCATATTTGTCTGTATTGTAGCCATTCTCGTCCGGATTCAGGGCGTTGACGAAGAGCGGCGTACCGTTGGCGATTACCGGGGAGTATTCATCCCCGTCAAAAGATATTGCAGCATAGAACCGTGCCTCTCTGTTTGCGCAGAGGTTGATTACATTTTCCTGACTTCCTTCGAAACCTGCCCGTCTGAACCAGTCTCCCTCGCTAGGAAAGACAGGGTCATCGGCCGGGCGCTTTCCGTTTTTCGTGAAGAAGGACTCTACGCTCTGAAGCGTCGGGTTTATCATTCCCCAGCCTCCTGCCGGCTGCCCGTTCTCCTTCACGAGTACATAGTGGGGATATGACGCCCATGAGCAAATCTCGTTCGTGAGCCACAACATTCCCCAAAGGATCTCCTTGTTTCCCTGATTAGGACGTGCGACGCTGAGGTAGCGAAACATCATGACCTTTTTGGCAATCTCTTTCCTCGCCGACTCGTCCGTCACAGGTATTCTCGGGAGCGGAATGCCGTCGGCGGCTCTGAGAACCTCCGAATCCTCAACGGAAAAGAGCCTGTGCCCGTTCTCTTCAGCCTCCTCAATGGCTTCAAGACAGGCTTTCTCGGCCCGTTCCCATTTTGCCGGGTCGTAAGTCCCGGAGACTAATTCATGACCATAGCCCGGGGTCTCGAAGTTCTCGTTCTTCCATGACTTGTCGTAGAACGAACCATTCCACAATGGCGACGCGGCAAGCACGAGCACCTTGGCCTTGAGCACCTTTGCGGCGAGCTTGGTCGCGCGTCCGTAGTAGCGGGCGTTGTTGTCAAAGCCTGTCTCAAGTTCAGGATAGGCCTCGTCGCATAGTCGAACTACATAGTCAGTGCACGCGTCGAAATGCGAACGTCCGGGAATATGCTCTTTGGACGTTGACATCGGAAGCTGCTCATCAATGATCGGAATCGGACCGCAGGCCGACATCAGTTTGTAGTGGTAATAGGCCTTGAGGAACTTCGCCTCCGCAAGGTATGCAGTCCTGTCGCTGTTCGTGAGGTTTTTCACCTCCGTTGCCCGGAGGTCGGCAATAAACTTGTTGCAGTAGCCTATCCCGGTGTAGTAGTCGCTCCACACTCCTCCGTTTGCTGCCACGTTGAAACCGGTAATTTGGTTGCACTGCTGCTTGCGGAAGTTGTCATACACCGTCTCCGGCCCCACAATCTCATCGCTTCCGAAAGCCAGCGTGTTGTAGGATAGGACCTTTGTGTTCTTGTTCTGAAGGGTTCCGTAGCATCCGTACAGATATTTCAGCGCGTCCTCGGCTTCCAGAAGAAAATCGTCCGGGCCCTCGGTCTCCGGCGGTACCACGTCCAAAAATCCGCAGGAAGGAATTGCCGCAGTCAGGGAAAATAAAAGGAATAAATATGGCAATTTATTGTGTCTCATTGTCTTATATTTTATTATGTGTCGTCACCTCGTTTTTCCTCAGAAATTGACCTGAACGCCTACGTTGAAGGTCCGGCTCAGAGGGTAGGTGCTGTATTGAAGCTCCGGATCCCAATACTTGAACGTCGACCATACGGCAAGGTTGTCGCCGCTTACATAGACCCTGCAATGTGGGAAGGTATATCCAATTTCAAGCGTCTTGAATCTGAGGAAACTGCCGTCTTTCATCCAGAATGTACTCGGATTGAGGTTGTTTTCCTGCTGTGCCTGTGCGGTTGCGAGCCTAGGCCACACGGCCTTGGAGTTGTCGGTGCCTTCTTTCCAGTAGCCGTCGGCAATCCACTGCATCAGGTTGCGGTCCGCCGTCCATGACTGGTTAAAAGGCTGCATCGAACTCGGGTCAAGCATGATTTTCCGTTTGGCCGAGCCGTTGAAGAATACGCTCGCGTCCAACTTTTTCCAGGTCACGCTGATGCCGAAACCATACTGTATGCGCGGTGTACTTCCATAGGGAGAGAGCATGACCTTGTCCTCGGACGTGATGGCTCCGTCTCCGTTTATGTCCCTGTATTTCAGATCTCCCGGCATTACGTGACTTCCGAAGAAACTCTGGTCGGCGTGTCTGGCGATGTCCTCTTCGTCGGAGAAAAACCCGTCGCAGATGAATCCGTATAGGGCATTGAGCGGCTTTCCTGTCTGGGTCTGCCATGAGTAGTCGTACTCTGGTTCGTCCTTATAGACCAGTTTGTTCGCCGTGTAGGTGAAGTTGCTGCGCAGGTCGATGGTGAGCTCGGGGATAATTTCCTTGCGGTAGTTGACGCTGAACTCCACGCCCCGGTTGTTTACCTTGCCGAGATTTGCCCACGGCTTCACTCCCATATATCCCATGATGTCGGGGAATGACGCCCTCTCGATCAGTATTCTTTCCCGCTGGTAGTCAAACCAGTCGAAGACAATCTGGAGGTCGTTGAAAAGATGGATGTCCAGACCTAAGTCAAACTGTTTCGAACGTTCCCATGACGGGTTCTCGACCGGATAGTCCGTGATAATCGGTCCGTTGTACTTGTAGGAATAGTCACTCTGCATTCCTGACTGAAAGAAAGGTCCTCCGTAGAGATTGACCTTGTACATATACATATAGTACGGAGCATTGCTGCCTCCAGTCTCGTCGCTGCCGACGAGTCCATAGGATGACCTAATCTTGAGGTGGGTCACCACATTCTTCAGCGGAGTCCAGAACTTCTCGTTGCTGACCACCCATCCGAGAGACATAGCCGGGAAGAGTTCAAACCTTTCGCCCTTGCCGAGCCTTTCCGTACCGTTGTAGCCGAAGTTCACCTCGGCGAGGTAGCGGTTGTCGTAGTCGTAGGTCGCGCGTCCGGAGAATCCCTGGTTGCGGCTCGGGAGCACTGATGTGCGGTACTGTCTCATCATGTACATGAGCATTCCCGTGACGGTGTGCTTTCCGAAGCGCCTGTTATAGTTTGCCCTTGCATCGAAATAGAATAGATTGTCCGATGTCTTGGAGACTCCAGACTGGTTGATGTAGGTCTCTCCTTCCTTGAGCAGGTCGAGCACATATTTGTCTGCCACGACGTTATAGCTGTCGGGCGCAACACGGTAGAGATATGGCGAAAGCGACCTTGTGTATGAAGCGTATGACCAAGCGTTGAAGTTGACCAGTGCAGAGAGGGATAGCCCCTGAGTGATGAAGTCAAGCTTTTGGTCGAAGTTGAGCGAGACATTGAGCTTGTTCTCGTTCACCTCCTTGAAAGAGTTGAGCATGTTCGCGTAAGGGTTGGTGTAGTAGCTTCCCGAACTTATGAACTCGGAACCGAACTTCATGTGACCGCATCCGTCGTCTGGGAATACGGCCGGATAAAGCACAGGGTTGTTCTTGTAAATCTCCTTGAAAATCGCGTCAGACGATGTGTTCGGAGACTTGAGGTTGGAAATTTGCGCGTTCATCCTCAGTCCGAGTGTTGTCGAATTTGTGACTTTGTATTGGAGGTTGTTTTGGAAGATGTACCTCATCTGGTTGTGGTTGTTGTCCAGTGAGTAGTTCTTCGGAACGTTCAGCATTCCGCTGTCGTGGTTGAGCTGAAGGGACATGTAGTATGTCACGTGTGAACCTCCTCCCTGGATGTTGATGTTCGCCATTTCGTTCATCGTGAACTTCTTGAGCATGAGGCTGTACCAGTCTACGTCGGGATAGACGTACTCGTTCACGTGATTCCGCGTTCCTTCAATCTTCACGTCGCTATATTTCTGAAGCGGAGATGAAGACCGCATCCTATGGGCGTAGTTGTATGTTTCCATGAATGTCACGCCGTCGGTGTAGTCCACGACATTCACCGGCTGGAGGAACGAGTGTTCGTAGGTGACATTGATTTTCGCCTTTGTGTTCTCCGATCCCGTCTTTGTGGTTATAAGCATGACTCCGTTGGCTCCTCGCGCCCCGTAAATCGCAGTGGCGGAAGCATCCTTGAGAATAGAGAAAGATTCGATGGTCTCGGAGGGGATATTGTTCAGGTCGGCGGTGGAAATCTCAACTCCGTCCAGCATTATGAGAGGGGTGGAGCGTCCGCCGAAGGTGTTGATTCCGCGGATGTAGAATGAAGACGTACTTCCCGGCTCGCCGCTTGTGGTGACTGAAATTACTCCGGAAAGCTTACCGGCAAGGTTGTTTGTGAGCGATGATGACGGGGCGCGGAGTTTGTCTCCCGCCATGGATGTGATTGAACCGGTCACGGAAATTCTCTTCTGCGTACCTGCGCCCACGACCACCGCGTCCATAATCTCGTTGTCCGGCATCATCTTGACATTCAGTATTGCCAGGTCTCCCACGAGAATCTCGCTCTGGCGGAATCCGATGTAGGAGAATATCAGCGTGGCGTTCTCAGGGACTTCGATGCTATACTCACCGAGATCGTTGGTGATTGTTCCCGTGCCGGTTCCCTTGACCAGAACCCCGACTCCGACCAGAGGCTCCTCTCCGCTGTCATCAGTCACGACTCCCTTTACAGTGTGCGTGGACGAGGCTTTTTTCAGCGGCGCCGTTTTACTCAATGAAATCTGCTTCCCCCGGATACTATACCCTATGCCGGTTCCGTAAAAGAGTTTCTGAAGCAGCTCGTCGATAGTCGCTCCGCTGACAGAGATGGAGACGTGCTGCCCTGTGTCTATGTCTTTGTTGAAGATGAAAACATAGTCAGTCGTCCGTTCTATGTGGTCGATGCAGTCTTGAATTGGCCGATCGGTCATCGAAAGGCTCAGTCCCGCGTCCTGCGCCAGGACCGAGCCTCCGAATGTTGATACCATACAGAACAAGACCATTAAGGCCGATAAGAATTTCTTCATTAGTCCGTTCTTGCTTTGATGTGTTTCAAAAAATGAGAATTGTTTTTCACTTTTCTGTGGGGCTACAGTTTCTCAAAAGTCACGGTCTGCGGGTTCGTGTTCATGTCGACTGTCATCCTGTAGGTTCCGTAGTCGTCCCATTTTGACTTAGCGTCCGTCCAACGGAGATTGCCGTCAGTACCCTGGGTGATTTTCCCGGTCTTGTCGTCAAGGTTGACACCGCTCACGATGCCTCCGTTCCACCAGATGTTTCCGAAATATTTGAAGTTGAGGCCGTTGGTCCATCTGTCATAAGGCTCAAGCTTCCACCATTCTTCTCTGTAACGGCCTGTGAACTGATAGACCTTGTCTCCAATTTCAGCCATGAACGCAAGAGCTGTCCCTTCAACATTCCAGCCGACGCAATTCTTTATTGTAACCGACGCGACCCCTTCACCGCTTAGGAAAAGTGTTGAATATACTCCTCCATTGTTCTCAGACCTGAAGATTGTCCAAGAATTGTCAGGAATCTGATTCCCGGAATCAGACCAGCTGTTCTCGCGTGTTCCCAAGCGGAGCACGACCGTGTAGCTCCCCGTCTTTGAGTTGAACTTGCCGTCCTTGAGGAAGTCCGGGTCCTGCCTTACATATTCAAGGTCATTGCACCCGGCGAAGGTCACAGGCTCGCCCTTGGTAAAGTTGAGAGTCGCGGTGTATTCGTTGTTTCCTGAGTATGTCATGGCAGTTCCGTTCACCGAAAGTTCGAGAGACTCCACTTTCTCGATGCTGATGGTCATAGGGGAGGCCTTGTAGTCGAAGGTTACCTTGTGGTAGCCGGCCTCGCAGCTCCACTGCTTGAGTCCGTCGCTGTTCAGAGTAATCCCGTTCTCGCGGGAACTGTCCTTGAAGTACCATTCTCCGGAACCGGCATAGTTGTTCGGACCATTCCAAGTGTTCTCCGCCCACATATTCTCGCCGTGAATCTTGAAGTTGTTAGCCGCTTTGAACCAACCGTACCAAGTTGCCTTACCCGCAGTCTTGTCTACGGTCATTTCATACTTATTCATCTCCCAACTGAGGTTGTCTCCCACAATCCAGAACCTCTCGCCGGTTTCTTGAATCATCGAGAGTTTGTTCGTGTTGGTGTCGAGGATTATGGTGTAGTATTTCTCCCCATAGTTCTTCCCGTCGTAAGACTGGATTTTGAGGGCACGCACTTCTTTCGTGTATTCTATGTCAAACACGCGATTTTGCTCTGAAACCCACGGATCGACTGGCGCGTAGTAGAATCCGCTTGTGCCGGCGGCAAACCAGATGTCATATTCCTGACCGCTGAGCCACTGATGCTCAAGCTTATATACGCCCGGCTCTACCTCAGTCATCGGGAAGTCTCCCTTGGTTTGTGGGTGAGTGGAGGACATTATCGGTGCTTGTCTCTCAACCTTTGTGGCGGCATCAAGGTCAATGTTCACCACGTTCACCGCTCCGGCGACCCATTCCTTCTCCTCCTTTGAAACGAACTGATAGACAGATCCGTCCGTGGTTATGGTGTAGGTCACGCTGCCTGCTTCGTTTGCTGCGACCTTTGTCGGAATCACGGTTGCATAGATTCCTTTGGCCTCACCAGCGGTCTTTGCCACGACAATCTCCGGTGTACGTACAGAAACGCTGACTTCATTGCCAGACCCCTTGGCAGAGGTCACTTCGCCATCGAAGCCTGCCGTGATGCTGCCTGCAATCTGTGCCGAGCCGGCGCTTACGCTGATGCTCTTGAGCTGCTCCGTGCCTGAGGCGGTGCTGCTGAATACATTGAACCTGAGCAGCGCTCCGGCCATGCGGAAGTATGCCTCGCCGGAACTGCTTTCCGCTCCGATCGTGATATCCGCAAGCTGCCCTTCAGCTGAACCTTTCGCGCCGCCGACGAGGAATAGTCTGTTGCCGGAAATCCCCGGAGTTTCCTGGGTCTGGGAGCTCGGAACGCTGAAAGTCACGCCTGTTTCCGAAACCTCGACTTTGGGCGATACGAGCCTATAGTTGCCGTCAGCGATTCCGCTGAAAGAAAACGCAGCCTGACTTCCTTCATTCGTTATGTCCTCTGATGTCAAGGCCGCTGATTCGTGGACGGAGTAGTCTGACAGTGAGACCAATGCAGCAGTTTCACCGATGCTCCACTGTGCCCGTGAATCATCCCCGATCCCCGCTTTTGTCGGGGCATAAATGGTCTGAGCCTTAATCGTGATGTTTCTTGAGACCGTTTCCGGTGTCTTTTCTTTCTGACAAGCAGCGAGAGAGACGGCTGCCAATGCCATAAGTATAGATATCCTTTTCATGTGTTGGTTATTTGTTTTTCAATTGTTTTCCGTGTTAAATTCGTTGTCCGTGGTTCCTTCCTCGAAGTAAATCTGGCCGGTGCTGATGGATGCGGCGAATCTCTCGTCGCACCCGAGGACGAGTTCGTCCATCTGTGGTTTCTGATAATTCATTGATTCAGTTTTAATTGATTATTAGATATGTGGCAATTTATTTTTGATATTTAGAAATATGAGTCAATCTATTTCCCTCGACTTTAAAATTTGTCTGTCCTATGTATCTCAACTGTGTCTCCATCCATCTCGAAACTTACCGGCGCCGTGAACGCAATAGTGTTGAGCACGCTTTCAAGTTCCTCTCGAAGGTCAATCTTTCCGTTGATGACGATGTCCTTGAGTGATTCCGTGTAATGGAACTTCACTCCGTAGTATGTGGCAAGTTTTTCGGCCACTTGTTCGATGTTCTGATTTCTGCAGATCATGCGCGGCTTGGTCCAGCCGGTCACCGCTTCCGTGTCCACGGCCTGTGCCTCCGTCAACTCCCCGTTCTTGAGTCGAACCTGCTCGGATGGCGACAGGATGCAGGATTTCCCCCCATCGTTAGTTACGCTGACCTTTCCCTGCACTAGCGTGACTTCCGAAAGATTGTCGCGCGACTTCATGTTGAACTCAGTTCCGAGCACGCTGACCTTCATTCCGTCGGCGCTGACTGTAAACGGCCGTGAAGCATCCTTGACGACGGAGAAATACCCCTCGCCGCAGACATGAACCCGCCTCTCTGTTTCAGAGAACGCGGACGGAAATATAAAATCGGAGGATGAATTCAGATCCACGCGGCTTCCGTCGGGCAGGACGAGGTGAACCCAGTGTCTTTCGGGAACAATCACCCTACTGTATCCTTCATGTGCCGAGGACTCTATGCTTACGGAATTTATTGAGTATGAACCGTTTTCGGAAATTATAATTTCGGAATATCTCGAATCTATGTCTATCGATTTCCCGTCGGATAATACAAGTCTCGTGTCCTTGAGCCCAGGCATTTCTTCCACGGCCGCGATATATTCATCCATTGTCGGCAACTTTGTGGTCTCGTCGTACAGGTCTTTGAACAGCAGAACTGAAACGCAAGCGACAGCCGCCGCGCAGGCAGCCACCGTCGCCACCCTCCATGTCCTTGAGAGCCTGCGTCTGCCTGACTTAATCCTGTTCAGAAATGCATTCCATCCAGCTGCCGTGTCCGGACTGATCTGACTTCCAGCCTCTAGAGCCTTTGTATACACGGCCTTCAGGCTCGCATATTTCTTCTTGTTTTCCTCGTCGGCAAGACAGTTTTCGAGTTCGCATCTTTCACTTTCCGACAATTTCTTTCCGAATGATTTTATGATAAGGTCTGTGTTTGTGTCCATATATTATACTTTGTGGTTTTTTATGATAATAGAAAACCTTCAAAAATAATCCTCAATCAGAGGCAATTTGCTCTTTTCATATTCATAGACACAAAAAAATCGGGATACCCTAATAAAAATTTAGGTATCCCGTAGTTTTTTTTCTGTAGTCCGGTCGTTCCTTTGACGACAGGGAAGTGATTATCCTGCTCTATTTTCTTATCATATTCCCAAGAATAGTAACAGAATCATGTGTTTCTTCAGATTCAGTCGTATGGTTTTCATGCTCTTGGTGATGTACGCCTCCACCGACTTCTCGGACAACCCCATCCTTTCAGCAATCTCCGAGTTTTTCATGCCTTCTTTCCGCGACAGACTGAAAACTTCCTGACATTTCTCAGACAACGACGACATTGCGGCCCACACAACGGAACTGATGTCTTCCATATTCAGTCCAGCATCGACATTTTCGGGAGACTCGATGTCCTGCATGATGTCGAGATATGCGTACAAGTCCGTTTTCCTGAGCCTATTGAGGCAGCGGTTACGCACTGATGTCCTCAGATATGAATGGAAGGACTCCGAAATGTCTATTGACTCTCGGTTTTTCCACAAATGGAGCATGAGGTCAAGAATTACCTCCTCCGAGTCTTCTCTTGACTTAAGAAACCACCAGGCATAGCGGACAAGCGTGTCATAGTAAGCGTCAAACAGCCGCTTGAAGTCTTTCCTGCTCCCCGTCTGCCTAAATTCATTCCAAAGAATATTTCCGTCCGCAGTCATTAAAATTTCCCCCAATTCGAACTGCAAATGTGGCGAAATTTTTACATAAATCAAACGGCATTTCCTCGGAATCTCACTTTCTATAGGCGATTACGACCCACAGCATCAGTTTGGGGGTTGAACTGCATTGTGTAGTTTTGGGATATGGCCGTCTATGCAAGACATTCGCTCCAGATTTGTTCGCTTTCGCATACACAATGCAAAGTGACGGATAAAAACTGAATATAAAAAGTATGGGATACTTGCAAAAATGCAACAAATAGAGTTTTTATATTTCTGAAAAAATGCTATAGGAAACTGCTTATTTCAAGGAGAAATAGTGGCGGACGGTCTCTACGGATTTCTTCGGCTGGCGGAGGAAATTGTAGAGGCCGGCGTGGCTCATGGCCATGAACTGCTTTGCCGGCTGGTCCTCGCTGTTGCGGGAATAGGTGCGGTTGTCGTTCATTTGCCATACGGCGAAACCTATGATGTCCGGATTGTTCCAGAAGTTCTCAAATGCGTAGGTGAGGTACTCAACTTGGAACTCTTCAGTCGAGACGCTCGCTGCTTGGTCGTGCCAGCCATAGACGGCACCGTATCCTGTCTCGGAAATCATGATAGGCTTGTCGGGATAGCGCGTGCGGAAAGATGATACTATTTCGTCGAAGCTTTCGTTCACTTTTTTTCTGAGAGTGGCAGGCTCGCCAGGGTAGCACGGGATCACGCCGGGATAGTTGTTGATGGCGATGAGGTCCGTGTTATCGTTGCAGATGTCGTTCACTCCCATGTTGCAGGCGAAGGTGACGAGCCTTCCGGAATTTTCAGCCTTCACCGTGGCTATCAGTTCGTCAATCAGGCTTTTGCATTCCTTTGTGGTGCTTCCCGGCTCATTCAGGAAAGAGAAGATGATTACGCTCGGGTGGTTGAAACTGTTTCTAACCATGTCCCGAGTCTGCTTGATCTGTTGCTCCCGGAATTCCGGGTCGGTACAGTCCCCGACGCTCTTGGTATAGTCCTGTCCGTTGCCCCAGCCGAGGGACTCCTCCCAGACAAGCACTCCCATCTCGTCGCAGAGTTCGAGGAAGCGGTCGGCCTGCTGGTAGTGTGCCCCACGGATGAAGTTGCCTCCGAGGTCCTTGAGGTGCTGCAGGTCCTGAACCCACTCGATCTCGGGCACGGTAGCGCCTCCAAGAGGGCTCTGGTCGTGGCGGTTCACACCTTTGAGAAACAGTTCCTTTCCGTTGAGCCAGAGTTTTTTGTCCCGCGCCTCAATCTGCCTCACACCGAAGCGGACCTTCCTGCCGTCTACCTCAATCGTAGTCATATTCGGCTCCTCGGGACTCCACAATTTGAAGTCCTTGAGAGTTTTGCGGAACTTTCGGCCTCCTTCAACCTCGACCTCAATCAGTCCTGTCCGGTAGTCTAGCGTGCGGACAAAAACCTTAGGCTCTTTCTCGACAATCCTCACTCCTCGGTAGAATCCGCCGAAGAGATAGAAGTCGTAGAACGATCTGGCGAGTTTCATCTTCTCCTTGTCTAAGCGGTTGTCAAGGGCGGCGACAATCTCGTGCTCTCCCTTGCAGAGTTTTCCGACCGGAATTTCAAGTTTCGCGTATGGATACGGGTATTCCCCAAGTTCGCGTCCGTCAATTGCAAACCGTCCGCGCAGTCCCATGCCCTCGATCTCCAGCACGGCATCCTTGAAGTCCTTTTCGACCGTGAAAGTCCGTCGATAGAGGGCTGTTCCGCGCTTGAGGTAGTAGTCCGGCATCATGTCCCAGCATCCAGGGACGCACATTTTGTCGTTTGCCGTGAAGTCGAGGTCATAGACCTGTTCGAGCGACTTATTCTCTTCCAATCTGAAGTCCCAGATTCCGCCGAGGGAAATAGCGGCGAGGAAAGTGAGAATGAAATTCATAAAATTCTGATGGTTATGGAGTTATATATGAGTAAGTCCGGAAGGACAATATTTTCGTTATAGAAAATATTGTCCTTCGGTACGAAGGCGCCTGCGCAGATACTGCACGTCAACGGCGTGCACATCGCAGCGTGACTGCTGAATGGCAATCGCAGCGGCTGCTCCTGCGGCTTCCCCGGTCACAAGGCACGGCGGCATTACGCGGAGACTGCCGAAGGCTTCCTCATCAGTGGAGATGCAGCGTCCGGCCGTGAGCACGTTCCTGAGGCCTTTCGGTGTTAGACAACGGTAGGGGATTCCGTGAGAGTCGCCCTTTTTGTAATGAACTGGCTTGAAACCGCTCTTGTGCACATCGAGGTAGTAGCTGTTGCGGCCGATTTCGTCCTCGAATGTGCGACGTGCGTTCCAGTCCTCCTTGGTGAAGACATAGTCCCCAACAATGCGGCGGCCATCGCGCATTCCGAGAAGAGACGCTGTCTTGACGACAAACGCGTTGCCGAAAATCTCCGGACAGGCTTCCTTGCAGGCCTCGAGATACTGCTGAGCCACCTGCCGTCCTGTCATCATTGCTTCGGTGACGCTACGTGGGTCTGTTGTGTCAACGTGAATGTGTCCGGCATTAAACTGCACAACATTCGGTCCGATGAGGTTCATGCAGAAATGGTGTCCCGTGAGGGGATATTTCCCATCCGGGCCTACGACCTTGTGAATCGGGCTCTGCTTATTGTCGCTGTGAAGGCCTCCGTAGTATTTCTCGCCGTTTACATTGGCGAGGGCGAAACAGAGGGTGGAGTCCTGAAGCACGTCACTTTTCATATATGTGGCTCCTGCCCAGACTGAGAGGTCTCCATTTCCTGTGGCATCGACGAAAACCTTTGCCCTGAATGCGGTGAGCCCCAGCTGGTTGGCAACGATGATGGCATCAACCGTGTCGTCCGCACTTTTCTCGACAGCGGCGACACGCGAGAAGAATAGGACGCTTGCTCCCGATTCCGTGACCATGCGGTCATAGACCCTCATAAGATATTCCGGGTTTATGTTTACCCAATCAAGTTTGCCTTTAGGCTCGTGAGGAACGCCTTTTTTTGACTCGTTGAAGATTCTCTCCGCAAGTCCGCGGTAGATGATTTTCTCCCCATCCGAGAACGGACACCACGCAGGCACCATTCCAGCAGTTCCCATTCCTCCGAGCTGTCCGGTCGCCTCAATCAGCAGCACCTTAGCGCCTTCCCTGGCTGCGGCTATGGCGGCCGTGCATCCGCCCGGCCCTCCTCCGACCACAATCACGTCCCAACTGCTGTCCAGCCTTATTCGTGACTGTCTGAACCTGACGCTCTCGCCGTCATGGAACTTGCGTTCACCGGAGAGTTCCCCGGCAAGCAAGTCAGGGGCGACGGCGGCAGCCACCGCCATCGTCCCCATACTTTTTATGAAATTTCTTCGGGTTGTCATTTATTCTACAGATTTCACATTTATCACAGCACTTGTAGGCTGGCCACTTTCGTTTTGGGTAATGGAAACTATGTTAATCAGCGCATAAGTCCCGCTCTGCAACTTCACCACAATGACATCATTGTTCGCAAGGTCGGCACGTGTCTTCGCAGAAGATTCTGCGATAGAGTTGTAGAGTTGAGAAAGTGCTGATAATTTACTGATACTTCCGAAACTTGTAGCAGTAAGTTTCTTGAATTTCGTATCATTTCGTGCTCCCCATTTGGCAATGTCTGGATATATATATTGGATCATACCATCATCCATTGGTGAAGCGAGTATAGGAACTTTTTTCCCACTTCCAGCGAATGCGGCGACATCAACCATGGACTGTGACTTGCTTCCTGTTGTCCAAGTCAGCAAAGACGCGTTAGTCAGATTCAAGAATAAATCCCCTCCACCTGTGACATTGTTTCCGAAATTTATGGTAATGTTCTTATGTTCTTTCAGTTCCACATCTTGTTCAGGTCTGACATCAAGATTTGCTGTATTTTTTGTTCCGGCAATGAAATTTATTGGAGAATTTGCCGTCATTGTCTTTGACCAGAAACCCTTATCTGTATTTACAGTTATGGAGACACTTTTTCCAGAAGCGACGGTAAATGGTGTCAGAATCTGATAGAATCGTGCCGTTTTGCCCCTCTGTATCGGTTCTGCATCATTGACGGTAAGCGTGTATGTCCCAGACTGATTGAAACCATCCGTTTTGTCAAGTGGAGTTTCTTTTGTCAAATTTAGCCGAAACTCTCCGACAATCACATCCGGTGCAGTGATGCTTATAGACTTGACGGTAAATTCTGTATCAGAAGCATTTGTTACTGCAAATTCCATCAGAGTTCCGATGTGTTGCATTGTTATTACAGGTTCTTTTGTATTCAAAACCTTGCCGAACAGCACATCCTGCTTTGCGAGGTGCTCCATATTATTGTTTCCTGACTGACTCTTATTGGAAACTCCGAATGTAACCATTCCCTTTCCTGGGTGTGATGCTGTCTCCATAATTCCCGGATAAACGGCATACCAGTCGAGATTGCCCGCGCCATATCTTTCTTTGAAGGCCGTCAGTCTACCGTCCTCGGATTCCGTTTCGTTCAGAACGAATTTCATTGAACCATCCTGAGCTGCGTTTTCAGTTGCCTTGAACCTAACCGGCTCACTTTTTTGCCACTCTTCGAGTGTCATCGTTGTCGGGTCAGTCCCTGCCGGAACAGTATACACCGCCAACTGGTCCCCATTGACCCAATTTACAGTGAACTTGCCGTTCTCTTCCGTAGTTGTAGTCTTGCTGCCTATGGCATTGATATCCTGTGCATAGAGCACGATTCCGGATTCCTTCGCCGGCGTCTCCGGAGTGCCTGCAGGTTGTTCTGACTTGTTGCAGCCGATTGCCAGAAGTGCTGCAAATGCGGATGCTATGTAAAATGTATTTTTCATCGTCTGTGTAATTGTTTTGGTTAATCATCAGTTGGCTTGGAACCAGTCGTCGTTTCCGTTTTCCCAGTCGGAAATTGTCTTTGCATTTGCATTTGTGGCATCGCTTGCCGCGAATCCGTTTTCTGCCGCGAACTCCATTTCTGTCAAAATGGGTGGGGCATAATAAGTGGTGTTTGTTTTCATGTTTTTGCGTTGTTAATTATTTGAAATATTTAGTTATAAAGCACTTGTAGGCTTTGAGATGTATTTTTGAGGATAGATTCGTTTTTTGAAGAGGGAGCATACCGGGCGTATGTGACCGATGAAGAAACGAATATAGACCAAAAAGACACTCAAAGATTTTACCTCTGATAAACCCGCACATAATCAATCTCATACCTCATCGGGAAGGCCCCGTCGTCAATCGGGCCTCCGTTCGAGCCGCCAAGCGCGAGGTTGAGCAAGATGTAGTGAGGGTGGCGGTGGGGGTTGTAGCCGGACCAGCTGCCGGTGTTCCACATCTGATTGATATCTACCTCGTTGATGAGTTCATCGTCGAGGTAGAGTCGAATCCAGTCCCTGTCCCAGTCCATTCTCCAGACGTGGAATTTGCTTGCCCAGTTCGGGTCCTTTTCAAGGAAATGGCTGAACGGAACCTTTTTGGCATTCCAATACGCCTTGCTCGTTCCTGGAGCGCCGCTTGCCACATTGCCGAGAATCTGAGGCTCTCCGTTCACCGGATAGTATTCCATAATGTCAATCTCACCGCTCTGCGGCCATGGCATTCCACCGTACTCGCATCCTGTCCCAAGCGTCCAGAATGCCGGCCAGGCGCCCTTTGCAACAGGAATCCTCGCCCGCATTTCGAAGCGTCCGTAGAGGAACTCCCGCTTTGTGGCCGTGTTGACGCGCGATGAGGTGTATTCAACGAACTCCCTCTTGTCTCCCCAGAAACTGCTCTCAGGCTTGTACTGCGGACTTGGGAACCGTTCCTTGCGAGCCTCGATGACGAGACAGCCGTCTTCGCACCATGCGTTGTCTTTCTGATACCACTGGTCCTCGAAGTTGTAGCGGAAGCCTGACGCGAAGTTCCACGATGTCGTGTCGACCGGCCCATCGGTGTTGAATTCGTCACTCCAGACCAGTTTATAGCCGTCCTTCGCACTCCCGCACGCCGCTAACAGCGGCAATAAAACCATTATATAAAAGATTCTTTTCATTTGTTTTTTTCAAATCAATTTACTTTAAGGTAAGTATTTACGACATTACCCTAAATAATTTATCAATGTCGCTCAAAACATCAGTTTTGGGCAATCTTTTTATTTCAACTTGTTATAAGTAAGAAAATGGAGAAAAGATGAAAGAGACTTACTTATTTAACACAGATGAATTTTGTAGATATGTTCGTCAAGAGCTACTACTGCTATACTTCCCAAGGTTGGCAAGTAGTGGCGTTATTTAAGCGAATCTACATCTAATTAAGGTCTTTCATCTTTTCTCCACTTTATACACATAAACACTTTTTAGCAAGGAATTTTCTTGCCAGAGTTATACATAGTGAGAACTATAAACTTTGGTAAGATGAATACAAGTAAATTCAACTCCTTATTTGACTTTTTGCAAGCCTTTCCTACCGAAGAAAGTTGCATCAAGTATTTAGAGTCGATGCGCTGGAAGGATGGTATTCCAGTATCGCCTTATGACCCATCTTCAAAGGTATATAACCGTGGGGACGGAAATTACCGATGTAAGAATACGGGCAAGAATTTTAATGTTCGCATAGGAACTATGTTTGAAGGCTCTAAATTGCCTTTAAGAAAGTGGTTTGTCGCTATTTATGAAATTACATCACGCAAAAAAGGCATATCGTCTATTGAGTTGTCTAAAAGAATATCTGTAACCTATAAAACTGCGTGGTTTATGAATCAGCGCATTCGAGAGTGCTTTGGTCTTGTAATGGAGGAGAAACTTGACGGAGAAGTCGAACTTGATGAAACTTTTGTAGGTGGTAAAAATAAGAATCGCCACTATAATAAGAAAGTTAGGAATAGTCAAGGTCGTAGTTTCAAAGACAAAGTTCCCGTTATGGGTATGCTCGAAAGAAATGGCAAAATTGTTTGTAAAGTTGTACGAGATACATCTTACAAATCATTAACAATTCCTATTCTGCGAACAGTTAAAAGAACGGCAAAGTTATTTTCTGATGAGTGGTGTGGATACAAAACTGTGAGCAAATTGTACGAGCATTATGTCGTAGACCATGGTCGTGGACAATATGTAGATGAGGACGCTTACACGAATAATATCGAAGGATTTTGGAGTATTCTGAAGCGTGGTTTAACAGGAATATACAACCATACGAGCAAGAAACACCTTCAAAGATATGTTAATGAGTTTTGTTTCCGCTTTAACACGAAGAGCTTTGATGATGTTTCTCGATTTAATTTGTTACTTTGCAACTCGAATTATCGTATAACCTTTCAAAGCCTTACAAAATGAGTACTAAGAAACAACTAACAATTGAAGAGATGAAAAAGGCTATGGCTATTGAAATTCTGCCTGCAAATGATTTGAAAAAGCCTGCAGAAATTCCCGTAGATTTTACAACCCTTATACAAAAGGCTATAAAATTCGATATACGAAAGCAAAAGAAAGGCAAGAAATAAATCCTGCCCTTAATTTGGTTTGTTTTTGCTATTGATGAACTCGACCATTACGCCAGTATCTAACCAAGATACTCGGCAGATTATATCTCCTTTCTTATAGCGACTATAAGGGATTGTAAATGTATGCTCTTTATAACTACCGCTTTCAAGAAGTGTATATGAAGCATTTTGCAAACTATTTCGTATCTCTGAATGATTAACCTTATTGCAAACGAAACTGATTAAGAATATTCGTCTATCCTGCTTGCCCATTGCTTCAATAGTACAGAGGATAGGGGCGGAAGCGTTTTGACCATTAGATGCTGTAATTCGCAAATCAGGGTCAATTCCAAACAATTCTTCTATCGGTTCTATTACAAACCCACTTGAAGTTAGAATCGTTTTTGATTTCTCCATATTATTGGTAGTAGTTAAATCAGTTCCTACTCGGATAACATTTTGAGAAAATGCCGTAAAACAAGAAAAGACACAGACAAGAAATAGAAATACTCTTTTCATAACATAATAAGTGTTAATTCGTCCTCCCGACAGCCTATGGAGATTTAACATTGTTGTAAAAAGAAAGTGGACTGCCATCCTTGCATTCTTGTAGGTATCGCCAAACACCTGAATACACGCACGGATAGGCAGCCCACTACGTGAGCTGTTCCGTACCTCGTGTATTCATTGTTTTAATTTGGCGATTTTACAAGAAATGAGGCACTTTCTTTGTTATGTACTTTGTCTCGAAAGACGATACAAAGATAGTGATTATAATCTAATTAGATTCAAATCTCAATAATTATTTGTCAATTACTCTGTAATCAGGCATTTCATTCATTACACTCCGCTTCTCAATATCATATAGCAATTTACGGATACAAAGCAGCCCCAGACTGGCTCCGAGTTGTGGGTACCTCTGGTGATATTCATCGGATAGAATGTGTAATCGCAACGGATAATCCTCACTATTAAAGACAAACTTTTCTTGAAATAGAATCTTTTGATTTCGTTCGCCGATTACTATGATTTCCGCATCTTTACTGCCTTCATCTTGTATTTCAATAGAAATTATAGTTTTATTCATAATGATTGATTATTAAATGATGTAAATTAGATTATGACTTTAGGGTAATGTCGTAAATACTTACCTA